>Ga0213823_1000734_pt1 | contig 23905 bp, 29 predicted proteins | sample MC6MC0907MG_FD_179887 | JGI IMG/M metagenome (GOLD analysis project Ga0213823, IMG submission 179887) | Enriched soil aggregate microbial communities from Iowa State University, Ames, United States - MC6-MC0907-MG | ecosystem: Environmental > Terrestrial > Soil > Unclassified | place: USA: Iowa...
CTTGTTGTCGTCCATTAAAGTCCTCACGTAATCAATAAGGCCTGACGGCCAACACCTGTATAAGTAGCCAGTATTATTCCACAGCGTTCGTGGATCGCCTACCCCTGTTTTGAGATTTCTGCCGCGGCATGTTGCAGCAAGCCCTCTAGCGCGGCCTTCACCGTTTGTCGGCGGACATCGTCCCGATTCCCGGCAAAGTGTCGGCACTCGGCCGTTACCGCCTCTCCCACGCCCCAGGCCAGCCATACGGTGCCCACCGGTTTCTGCGGCGAGCCGCCGTCCGGGCCGGCCACGCCGCTGACCGCCACGGCAAAACGCGCCCTGCTTTTGCCTTGCGCGCCCCGCACCATCGCCTCGACCACCTCGCGGCTGACCGCGCCGACGGAAGCGAACAGCGCTTCCGGCACCGCCAGCTGTTGGGTCTTCTGCCGATTGGAGTAGGTCACATAACCCGCTTCGAACCAGGCCGAACTCCCGGGAATGCGGGTGATGGCCTCGGCAATCCCGCCACCGGTACAGGATTCGGCCGTGGTGACGTGGGTATTCAGAATCTGCAAGCGCCTGCCAAGTTCAGCGGCAAGCTGGGTGATTTCGTTCACGGTCCTCTCCTGATCGGGTTGGCGGAGGTCTTACCGTACACGAGCGATACGCGCTTGCAAGGCACGGAGCGGATCAAAATGTTTAGCGGTTCAACGCCCTGACGTAGGCCTGGCACGCCTGCAGGGCGATCAGTCCCCGGTCGCCGGCATCGGTGATGCCGATAATTCGTTGAGCATGCGCCGGGTCAAGTCGGGCTCGCGGGGCTCCATGAACCAGGCCGCCGGCGGCGGGGGTGGCAGGCACTGTGCAGCCGGCGGCGCGGTCATGGGCGTCGAGGAGGACTGACAGGCGCAGATCAGCAGTGGCAAGACGGTCGCGCAGGCGACCTTGATCACGTTGGGCATCGCTCAAGGCTCGGTAATGGGTTTGGTCGCTGGCTTGCAGCTGTTGCTCCAGGGCCAGGCGTTTGTCCTGCTCGTCCCGCTGCCGGGCAGCGGCCGCCAGGTTCAACTGATTCAGCGCTTCGCCGTGCAGCCTGGCCTGCTCCGCCAGTTGCCGACCAAAACGCCACTCCTGAACCTGCCAGGCCAGCGTCCCCGCGATGCCGGCCACCACGGCCAGCAGCACGACGACAGCCATTGCCCGGTAAGACAGCGGCATCAGGCCGAAGGCTGGCATAACACCTCCCGCGCCCGCGCCCAGAGTTGCAGGCGGTCCTCCAGCCCGTTCAAGCCGCCGTTGATACGACGGGTGATACTGTTGAACTGGTCGCGGTCGGCCAGTTCGTTAAGACCGTTCTGCTGCCAGAACCAGGCAGCCGACTCGGCGGCCCACTGCGGCTGTTCCAGCAATTGCGGCAACGCCAGCAAACGCTCGTCACCGAACAATCCGAGGCTGCATTGCCGGTAATTGTCGCGACCGGTGACCTGGATCAGACCACGGCCGCGGTATTTCTGGCCGTCGCCATCGGCCTCCGGGGTATTGCCCAGACGGGCCGCCAGGCTGCCGGTGTCGTATTTGCTCAGGTACTGGTCATTGCCCAGCTCCCGCACATAACGCAACTGCCCCGACTCATGACCGACCTGCGCGAGAAAGGCGGCCATACGTTTAGGCGTGTTGATATGGCGGTTCAGCATGGCGGTGTTAAGCGCAGAAACAAAAACGCCCGCTTGGGAGCGGGCGTTGGGCATGATGCGTTGAATCATTTCAAGGGTGACAGGCATTTCACTCTACCTCCTCTACGTCGAGGACGTTCGGAACAAACAGGGTCATTTGTGCTCCTGGAGAACACTTTCAAGCCAGGCTGGCTCGACAGGTCGATATTCAATGTCAGGAAAGTCGACAGCTGAAGGCCAGTCCCGCAACGCCTGCCTATAAGCCAGAAGCTCCTTGAACTGCTCGGTGTTCAGCGTCGTCCCTTCGCCCATTTCCAGCTCTTCGTTGTCACGAATAACCAGCCACTGAGTCGACTCCAAAATCTTGTTACGCCAGGCCCTCTCAATACCCTTTGTTGTCTGAGCAATTAAGCCAGTCTGCGGTGCAGTCTCAACACTATCCATCGAAGTCATATTAAGAACGGGTCTTGCGGCAACAGAAGGAAAACCAGAGGACTCCGGCCAGCTACGCAAAGCTCGGCGATAGACTTGCAGGCTCTCATAGTCAGCACTTGATATCGTTGTATCGATTCCTGCCTCCAGTTCGTCCCGATGTCTTGCGACGATGCCATCGGTTTGTAACAGCTGCGAATCCCGCCAGACACGCTCAGCCCCGTCCGACTCAGCATTGATAGTGATAGGTTTGGGCTCTCCCCCATAACTCAGCCACTGCAAGTAGGCAGCCCAATCGCGATTGGCCAAATCTTCTGGAATGAAAACCGAATCCGCAAGGCGATAGACCCCATTAGCGGTCAGTTGATAGCTCATATGGTTTTATCCCTATAGTTCGGCATCTGCCGTTGCATGGATGTAATAAGTCTGAGGCACCACCGCCACGTCCGAGTTATCCACCCAAGCCCCTCGCGTGGAGACTGAATAGGGACGTGCATTGCCGGACGAAACAGCATCGTTCCCGGAACGCCACTGACCAACCGTTCCTGTCTGCGAGATTCTGTACAGGGCAATGCTGGGAGTCGTTCTTTTTTCAATCTTGAAAGACCACTGGGCCAAGGGTTGAGAGGAGGAGCCTGTTTGCCCCTGCTTAACAATTGATATAAGAGCCCCGGAAACAGAGCTTGATGTATCACCTGGTTGAATATCCTGCCTGAATGTTTTCTCGTAATAGCGTTGACACAACATCAACTCTTCGGCGGGACTTCTAAACTCAAAAGGCGTTGAAACCGCTCCCTCTTCAAGCTGAACTTGAGCCAAATCGATTGTTTGCAAGACATTCAATGGCAAATCGAAGGCCAACCTAAGAGAGTCGTTCTCTGCACCGCCCAGGACTTTGCCTGCAATCGATGGGACTTTCACAGTCGCTGTATAACGCGCCCATGTGCTGGTCAGCTTAAACACTCCCACAGTCGTGACCACAGACTCCGAGCCACCGCCAAAAGACTGGGTCACCGTCACCGTGATATTTCTCTCTGCATCGGCTTTCGCCCAGAAAGTCACGGTTGCCAGCTTTCCGGCCAGGGTTCTAACAGACTCAACATACTGTGAAATCTTATGTGTATTTGCCCCAGCACCGGCCGTGACTTGCTGCCAACGTAGAAAAAATCGTGGCTCATTGGGAACCTCTGTTTGTCCCAAAGTAAAGCTCTGACGCGAAATGTTGACTCCAGCATTGCCATTCCAGTCACAACGAAACCGATCTGCAACATATCCTCCAATATTGGTCCCCTGGTTAGCGGCCCCCCGCTGCCAAATATCGAAGTTCCCATTAATCACATGGTTCTTTCGATAGACCTGAACCGGAAATGCTTGCAACGGATCCAGCTTGGCAAGCTCTTTGATAGCCAGTGTTAGCTGATTGTTCTGATCCTCTACAGGAGAAATTCCTGCCGCATCGATTGCATTAACAATCTCTTGGGTGACCGCATTCCCCCAACTCGCCGGAATCAGAGACCCTGGCGTTCCAGCAATCGGATTTTCATCTACAAACTTTCCATTTACCAAACCAGCACTCGGCACACTCTTCGGGTAGTCCACTGCCTAGCCCTCACATATAAATAATAAAAAACTTCAACATTCAGAAACTGTCCAATACCGAACGACAAGCTCAATCAGAACCGGACACCTTCACCGTTTTTCTGACTCGTGTCCTTTTCGCTGCAACGCCCGTAGCACCGGAAGTCATTCTCAGCACTGGTCGATTCGCGGCGGCAGGAAACTTTCGAGACTTTGGCCAACTGCGTAAATCACAACGATAGGCTTGCAAGGCGTTGTAATCGGCATCAGACAAAGTAGTGGCGGCTTGAGATTCCAGCTCATCACGATGTCTGGCGACCAGGGCATCGCTCTTGAGCAACTCCGAGTCACGCCAGGCGCGCTCAATTGAAATTAATTGTTCAGGCGAGGGACCGGCAGGGTCGACAAGAATGGGCGCACCGTTGTCATTGGCCACAATCCGCTTGCCCACGCCCTGCCCGGCAAAGAGTTCGGCATATTCAGCCTGGCTGATTTCAACCGCACCTTCTGGCGGAGCCTCGTTTGCAGAGGTGACAACATCGAAACCGAGGGTTTTCGCAAAGAAATAAATCTTCATGGTTATCGCCCCCAAACCAGTACGCGACCAGATATGCCCGAGTTCACTCTGATGGTTCCACCAACCTCGACCCATCTGGCCCGGGCGACAGCTGTTGACGTGCTTGATGACGTTACGTCGAATGACCAGACGGTAACGTTGCCTCCCCAGCCTGGCGGATGACCTTCATCAGCGATGCCTCCCAATATGGCATTGGGAAACTTTATGGGCAGCGACAGAGACATGACCCCATTGGCATCGGTTCCACCCATCGCCCATTGCATGATCAGCCCGCTCGGATATTTCTGATAACCCGCCGTCGACAACTGAGCCCCATACAAGGCGGAGTACTTGAGGCTAGCCGTACCATAAACGGTCCAGACTCCCCACTCCCGAACCAGATTCGCACTTTCACCACTGCTCATCACGATGGAGTTCAGATAGTTCCCTTGTGGACTGATCTGCGCACCGCTCTTGCTAGCCACGGTCACTTGCGCGCTACTACGACAATGCAAGCTGATCGTCGCGCCATCTGGAACAGTCGAGACATCCGGCAGGGTGACGGTAAAGGCGGTAGTCCCACCCAGGCCGATGGAGCAACCGACATCGGCAATGGTCAGTTGCGTGCTTTCCGATATTCCTCGAGCGCTGGAGTAATTACCCAGCGCGCGCTGTACAAACTCTGGAGTAGCGACCGACCGACTCACGTCAAAACGAGGAGGTGTAGAAAAGAGTGTTGAACTGCGTAATGCACCCAGCAGTTGATCATTCGCCCCCTCGTCCGGCGTCATGCCCGCCGCCTGAACTACACCGAGAATTTCCTGGGTAACGCTATTCCCCCAACTTGCCGGAATAAGCGAGCCTGGCGTGCCGGCCAATGGCTCTTCATCAACAAACCTTCCATTCACCAGCCCTACACTGGGCACACTCTTTGGATAATCCAAGGTCTTGCTCCTGATAATAAATTCTGTTGGCCCACCTGCGGACCAGAGCCATACAGCGGCCAACTGCACGCCCAAAAAAACGCCCGCTTGAAGCGGGCGTTTTTATTGATGAGCGCGATGCAGATAAATACGCTGCTGATCTATTTGAAATAAACGCAGCACTCGATCAATCAGCTATCTGAAAAAAACTCACTGACCACTCTGGAATCGGCGGACGGGCGGTCATTTCGGGAAAGCTATCGGAGGCGGGCCAATCGCGCAGTGCCTGGCGATACTCGAGCAACTCCAGATACTGTTTCGCCGTCAGCGTCGTGCCCCGTCCCAGCTCCTGTTCATCACGATGGCGGGTTACCAGCCATTGGCTGTCCGTCAACACGGACTGGCGCCATTTGCGCGCCTGGTCCGGAGCATCCTCGTCAGTCGCCTTGCCCCGTACTTCGGAAGCAAACGCCACTGCTGCCGCCACGTCCACCACGGGGGAAAGCGGCGCAACCTGTTCGGCAAGGTGGATCGGCTTCCCCAGCTCAACCTCGACACCCTCAGGGACAGCGACCATCGAACTGAGAAAATCCGCGGCAAACAGCTGGGAAATCATGAAGCTGCCGGTCTCGATCAGCTCGACGACAACGTCGTCTTCGACTCGTGCATAGAGGGCCATTATTCGTACTCCCAGATTTCACAAAAGGCATTGCCGCCGGCGCCACTCACATATGAAGCAGATGGATTGTTCGAGCAGCTACCGCTGCCGCCGGAACCTCGTTGTCCCGCATTGCCATTGCCATTCACCCCGTTGAAGGGGCCGCCGCCATCGAATGGACTGGCAGCCCCCCATCCGGAAAGCAGGCCCCAATTGGGATTACTCATCGCATAACCGCCCGTTGCACCACGCGCATTGGCCAGGTTGCCACCCGTTACGACTTGGCCCCCCATGCCGCCCTGGACAAATCCAGGGGTGTTCGACACGAAGGTCAGAATCCCCCCCCCTCCTCCCCCTGCGGCGCTCATGAAGCTGCCAAACGACGCTGCGCCTCCTGCGGCCCCCGCACCGGTTCGAGCGGCCCCACCGGCGCCCAATGTGACGGGTACACCCGCCAACATTTCCGGAGTCACGTCGTAAAGACTCTCCGCATAGGCACCAGCCCCTCCGCCACCGCCCAGGCTTTGATAAGTGGCCGCTACCGGCGGACAACCGGCACCTGAGCCTCCCGCCCCGACCAGACGGACCCGAATCCGCCTGACCTTGGGGTTGGGGCGATAGACCGTGACGCCAACGGTGTCGAACTGCTTCACCGCCAACAGACGCCCACCGGCATCAGTGATGCCATATCCACTCAAGGTGGTTGGGGTGTTCTTCAGTTTGGTGAAGTCGACCAGTGCGGCAATCGCCAGCGCCAACTGGTCGTTTTTCGCTTCGTCCGGCGCCAGGCCGGCAGCCTTGATGACATTGAGGATTTCTTGCGTCACCCCGTTGCCCCAGGCAGCGGGAATCAAGGAACCCGGAGTTCCGAGAAGGGGGTTCTCATCGACAAACCAGCCATTGACCAGCCCGACGCTGGGGATACTTTTTGGATAATCCATATCATTGCCCTGCGATCTCCCTTGCTCAGGGAGCTATGTGCGAAAAGCCGCCCACTTTGCAGTGAGCGCCATAGCATGTTTACGAAAGACAGGCTCGACAGAGACCTGATCAGTCGCCGGCAACCTTGCGAATCGCCTCGATCGCTGCCTCGTAGGCGTCTTTCGCAGCTTCCTGCTTGCCCTTGCTGGCCTGAGCCCGGATGCGCTCTTTTGCCTGCAAGCGCAGCGTGCGAAGTGCGAGCAGCTTGCTGTTGAGCTCGGCGGCCTTGACGAGAATCTGGTCGGCCGCTTCCCTGGCGGTACGGCCTTTCACCACCCAGGCGCTTACCGCGAGAGGCACTGCTTTTTTCGGGTAGCCGGCCTCCTTGAAAGCCTGGGCTTCACTGGCGGCCTGGGCATACTCCGCGGCCTTGAGCGGATCGCCACTGATCATCTGCCGGGCGGTGTCAGCCTCTGCATCCACTCGCTGGCACAGTTGTTCCGCCTCTTGCTCCGCGGCTGCCGCGGCCTGCTGGGAGTCCAGCGACCACTGGCTACCGTCCCAGTAGTGAGCCGCGGAGGGTGGGGGAACATCGACCCGGGTCAGTTCGCCTTCCAGCACATAGTGCAGAGCGTCTTTGCGCTTCCATTGTTCAGCAGTGACCGGTAGTACCTTCATGGTCGGCGCAGGAGCGGCATAGGCGAATTGATCTAGGTCCTGCCAATCGATGACTGTTCCCGAGGTCACGCAATAAAGAATCTGTTTGCTCATGTTTTCACCACTCGATCAGCATGAAACCGGGCACGCCATTGCCACCAGGCTGGGCAAGTCCGGTACCTGCGAGGTAATAGCCACCCGCGCCGCTACCACCCGCGCCATAGCCATAGGCGGGCTTGCCTGCCAGCCCTGCAGTCGTGCCGGACCTGGGGCTACAGCCACCAGCCCCGAATGGCCCGCTGGCCCCTGCCCCACCTACACCGGCAACGGTATTGGACGAGACATCCGTTGCATCTCCGCCATGGGGAAACCCTACCCCCCCATTAGCACCAGGGACATTGCCAGGAGAATTGACCCCGGACACTCCTCCACCCCCACCAGACAGCGACAAAATCGCCCCCGCCGAGCCGACCAGCGTGTTGCCGCCGCTGGTGGCGAGAACCGCTGCGCTGGCACCCACCCCGGCCGCCCCGATCACCACAGGAATGACCTGCCCCGGCGTCACGGAGACAGGAAAGCGGATAACCGGCTGCCCGGCACCGCCCCCGCCACCACCGGAAGCAGTCGCACTCGTGCCTCCCGGGCAGGCGCCGCCACCGCCCCCACCCGCACACCCACTCAGCCAGATCTTCGTCACGCCCTCCGGCACGGTGAAGCTGCCATTGGCGGTGAAGCGCTGAATGCCGAGCCCCGCGCTCTTGCGGCTGATGCTGCGAATCGCGCTCAACAGCTGCGTCAGGTTCGCCTCGCTGGGCGTCAGGTCGGCCGCCGTGATCACGGCCAGCAGTTCCTGGGTCACCCCATTGCCCCAGTCCGCCGGAATCAGCGATCCCGGGGTGCCGGTCAGCGGGTTCTCATCGACGAACCTGCCATTGACCAACCCGGCACTGGGCACACTCTTCGGATAATCCATCGGTCTATCCCCTAGTCATAATTGATATGCACCCGCGTATGGGCCGGCGCGCTGCGGTGGATCTGGCATTCCAGGGCCGAGCCCGGGTTCATGCCGAAACGCTCGCCCCAGTAACTCGCGCCAAAGCGCCGGCCCAGGAGCAGTCGTCCACCGGTGTTGAGCGTCCACATGAATTGCGCCTGCCAGGTGCCGAAATGCGCGTCACCAAAACGTGCGCGGCCCATGCGCGGGGCTTCGTGCTCGGTGATGGTGGCGTTCGGATAGCCCTGGCTGCGGGCGATCTCGACGTAGTAGGCGAGCGCCTGGCTGCCGACGGCCAGCAGTCGCCGGCGCACGGCCAGGCGGCGGTCGTCGAACAGCGGGGTCGGGCCCAGGCAGGGGTCGGGCAGGTTCATCACCCGCTCCCAATCCGGTACCAACTCGCTGGCACCGGTCGGGTCCATTTCGTTGAGCAGGTCGGCGGCGCGGGCGTCGAGGCGGGCCAGTTCCTGGGACACGCCTTCGAGCACCTCCTCGAGCTCCGGCACCCGCTCCGGGTCCCAGGCCGGGCCGCTGGGCAGCAGGCTGCGCAGCTGGCTCTGGTATTGCGCGGCGGTTCTTACTCCAGCCATACGCAACCTCCGAACGTCAGCAACTGGTTACTGGCGGCGGGAACATCCGCGGTCGGCGCGCTGAGCCGGTGATCGTTCTCGCCGGCGGCACTGCTGATGGCCTCGCGGATATGGCTGATCAGCAAGGTGTCGCCCAGGCCGGCCTCGCGGTTGTGCAGATCGCGCAACTGGGCCTCGACCGCCGCGCGCACCGCGCTGGTGTCCGGCGACAAGCGCAGGCTGTAGGTCACGGGCGACTGCTGCGGCGCCAGCACATGCAACTCGGCCGTCACCGGACGCAAGGGTTCGATGTAGGCCTTTACCTCCGCCAGCTGCTCGGCATTCGGGATCGGTTGCGCATCGTCGTCGCGCATCACGAACAGCCCCACGGTGCCCGGCCCCAGGTAGCTGCCACGACACCACGCCCGAGTAATCCCCGGGCACTCCAGCGCCCAGGTTTCATAGTCCTGGGCCGAGCCGCCGTGGGGGATGATGCGATAGGAGCGGATCACCCGGGCGCGCAGCGATTCCAGGCTTTCCGCGGCGACGCCGCCGCTCAGGCCGGGGGCGAGCACGGTGAAGGTATTGCCGATGCCCTGGATCGGTTGCACCGGGATCAGGTTCAGGCCGGCCTCGGCATTGCCCAGGGTGCCGGCGTCGAGGGCCTGGACGGTGGTGCTGTTGCTGCCGGAGCTGGTGGTGCGGGCGGCGGTGACCTTGTAGGTGCGGCCGTCACTGGCCTGCAGCAAGGTATCGACGTCCAGCACCGCGCCTGCCGCCGCCGTGAAGCTCACCGAACCGCTGGCCGCCTGGGCGGCCTTGCGCGGCTGGTTCAAACGCAGCGCGGCGATGCGTTCCAGGGTCGACTCGTCGGCCTTGTCCGGCAGGATCTGATCGGCGATCCAGTCCAGGTAGCCGTAGAGGCCATAGGCGGCGCCACCGAGGGTACGGGCCAGCACTTGCGCATCGGACTGGCGCAGCGCATCGCTGGCCAGGTCGCTTTGGGTGCGCTTGATCAGCACCGGCAGCGAAGGGGTATCAAAGGGCATAAGTCACCTGCCAACTGTTATCGGGGTTGATGTCCAGGCGTTCACCGTTGGCCAGGACCAGCGTCGTGCGCAGGTTCAGGCGCTGGTCGTCGAGACGTTCGCTGATGATCTCGACCGCGCTGCAATGGCCATCGTCGATCAGCCATTGCAGGGCTTCGCGGGCATAGAACTCGGCGTCGAGCTGGGTCTGGCGGGTCAGCTTGACCCGCCGCAGCAGCCACAGCCGCGAGCCGATGCGGTCGTCGGCCACGGTGGGAAAGCTGTCGCCCCACCAGCCGAAGCGCTCCTCGTCGTCCAGCGGGTCGTCGTCCGCCGCGCGGCGCCAAGTGAACAGGCTGATCAGCACGGCACGGGTCAGTGCGCGGTGCAGGTCTTGGCTGATAAACATCATTGGCCTCCCGCCGGCGCGCCGGTCTGCCCGCTACCCGGCTGCACGCCGCCATGCACGTGCTGGATCTGGCTGATGCCGCCAGCAACCTGGTCGCCCTGGGAGACGATCTTGCCGGTCTGGGTCAGGGTCGGGGTGTCGATATGCACCGCGCTGCTGGCGCGGATATTGAGGGTGGCGGTCTCGATGTCGATGATCCGCCCACGCTTGAAATGAATCTTGTCGCCTTCGTCGGTGTAGATCGCCACTTCGCCGGGGGCCAGGGCCTTGAGGCGAAAACGGCGGTCGGCGACCACCAGCACGATGGCATGGGAGCGGTCACCGCCGAGAAAAGTGGCGATGCCTTCGGCGCCGGCCAGCGGGTTGCTGGTGAAGCCGTAGGGTTCGAAGTGCTCCATGTCGTCGTTCACTTCGCCGGCGGTCAGGCGCATTTGCAGCGATTGCAGTTTGTTGGCCGAGTTGGCGAGCACGACGGTGCCGCGCGCCAACAGGCGTGTCAGTAGGCTCATGTTTTTTTCCTTGCCCCTGTGCAGGAGCGAGCTTGCTCGCGATAGCGGCCTTACAGGCACACCGTGTCGCCCCCATCGCGAGCAAGCTCGCTCCTACACTACCGGGGGGTTTTAGGCTTTCGGCGGCACCGGACTGGCGTCGAAGGTATGGGGCGGCGCCACCTGCAGGGTGGTGATCGAGCCCTGCTCGGAGAGCGAGTAGGTGACCTTGGAAATCAGCAGGTCCTGGTCGAAACCCAGCACCGGGTCGATCACCCGCACCAGGGTGTTGTGGCGCCACAGCTCGCCGTTGCTCTGGCGCCAGCCCTGCACCTTGTAGGTGCTGGTCAGGGCCTTGCCGGTGCGAATGGCGCTTTCCCAGTCGGCCCGTTGCTGGGCCAGCTCCTGGGTCAGCTGGGCTGGTTCGTTGATCACCGTGACCCGCTTGCGCTTGGCCGTGGCGTTGCTGGCCACGCCCGACACTTCGCTGACCGCGGCGCCGCTTTTCTGGTCGTTGCCCTTGTGCTGGCCGATCACCCGGTACTCGGAAAACACCTGGCTGAAGTCCATCGGCGCGCTGGCCGAGAGGATGTTCTTGCCCAACTCCAGCACATCCACCGCACGCCCGCCGCTGCCCGGCCGGGCCAACAGCACCCGGCCTTCGGCGTCGTCGGTGGAGAACACCCGGAACAAGGTCAGCAGGCGGTCGATGGACTGGAACACGGTTTCCCCGGGCACGATGCTGTGGCTGCTCAACCGCGTGGTTTCCGCAATCTCGCTGACCACCCCGACGCCGTAGGACGCGGCCAGGGCCTGGACGATTTTCAGCAGGCTCTGCTCGCGCCATTGCCCGGGCTGGTTGATCGCCGCGCAATCCACCAGGTCCTGGGTCAGGGAGCTGCCCTCGATGCTCAAGCCGATCTGCCGACCGTCATAGCTGATCGGCGCCTTGAACACATGGCCGCTGAGCAACAGGTCGGCGCCGATACGCACCTGGCACTTGGCGCCGGGACGGATGCGCTGGTCCAGAGTCTGGCCCGGCCATTGCCAGGTCACGTCGAGCTTGAAGGTGCGAAACTGCCGCTCCAGGTCGGCGCTGATTTCCACGCTTTTCCAGCCGCCGTAATCCTGGCCGTCCACCGTCAACAGCACCCGGTTATCGAAGTTGCCCATGGCTCACTCCCCCGCCACTTTGACGTTGGTCGGCGGCAGGAAGCCGGGATGGGCCACGCCGTTGCGCTGCTGCACTTCGGCCGCCCGGGTGGCATCGCCAAACAGCCGATAGGCGAGCACCACCGTCGGCAGGCTCTGCATCGGGTTCTTGACCACCAGCCGCACGCCGGACGAGGCCACCGCGGTGAGGTGGCCGTAGACCAGCTGGCGCAGGCCGTTGAGCACCTCGTAATGCAGGGCGTCGGCTTTTTCCGCGGCCTGCCAGATCGCCTCGTTGATCGCGTTGCGCAGCGCCAGCACCTCGTCGGCCACCGGCACTTCCGCGCGGGTCACCGGCTGGATCGCCTGCTTGGCCAACGACGGCGTACCGCTCAGCTTGACCGCCGGGGTTGCCACCGGCAGCGAGGCCACGGCCTGGGCAATCCGCACCAGCACGGCGTCCTGCACCAGGTCGGCCATGGCTTGCGCCGCGGCGGTGGTGTCCTTGCCGGTGGTGAGTTTCGGCGTGTCGATCTTCTTCACCGCCTCGACCTGCTGCGAGACGTTGGCCAGCACGCCGCGGTAACCGTTGCGCGCATAGTCCTTGAGGTCCTTGATGTCCCCCAGCAAGCCCTTGAACTCGGCGCTCACTTCCTTGGGCAAGTCCTTGATCGCCCGCACCAGCAGGTTGAGATCGCGGTAGGTGTCGATCAGCGGCTTGAGCTCCTGCTCGATGGTCTGGTAGACCTCCTTGAGGCTGTTGCGCAGGTCGGCGATGCCGATGCGCGCGGCCTTGACCAGGGTCATGGCCTCCTCGAAGCGGCGTACCGCCGAGCCTATAAGGCTGTCGGTCGACACCAGCAACAGCTGGCGGGTGTTGACCGTGGCGCTGGGGAACTGCAACGGCTGGTCGGGGTAGAACTTCAGGGTGAAGGTCACCAGGCCGCCGTCCTGGCGGCTCTGGGTCATCTCGCATTCGCCGACCTTGACCTGCAGGCGCCCCAGCCACGGGTGCACCAGTTCACCGCTGCCCTGCTCCAGCGCCTTGAGCAGCTTGTCGCGCTGCTCCAGGCAATCGGCGCCGACGATGAACGCCGTCAGGTCGTGGGTCCGCGCCTGCCGCCCCAGGCTCTCGTAGAACGGCAGGTCACGCTGCGGGTACTCGTGCAATTGGCCCTTGTGGCCGACCGGGGTTTTCGCCTGGTCGACCCAGAACCCGACGCCACGAAACGACGCCGGCAACAAACGATCACGCCAGCTCATTGGAACCTCCTAGCGAAAGTGAGCGGTAGCCGACACGCGACGACAGCGCCACGCCGGGTTGGTTGATTTGCGGCGCGCTGGTACGCAGGCCCGCCGGGGCGTTTTCGAAGCTCACCGTCAGCCCGCCCTGCAATTGCGTGCGGTTGTTGGCCGCGCTCTGCTGCAACAGCGAGGTGGAGCTTTGCGGCAGGCCGGCGGAAAGCGCCGAAGAACCCGGCGCCGGCTGGCCACCACCGAAGAACGCCGGCGCCAGCGCGCCTTTGCCTTCGGCATTGGTTTGCCGCTGCGCCTCGGTGAGGTTTTCCACCTTGCCGGTGACGCGGGCGACGAAACCGGCGAAACCACCGTCGAACAGTTCCCTGATCGGTGCGATCACCGCCTGCAGCCGTTGCCACAGGCCGCTGAACCATTCGGTGATCGGCTCCCAGTTCTTGATGATCTGCCCCAGGGGCGACCACTCGAACATACCGCGCATAAACTCGATGGCCGGCGCCGCCAGGGCTTTCAACACCTCCCAGAGGGCCGCGAACACATCGCTGATGGGCTGCCAGTTGGCAATGATCTGCCCCACGGGCGACCACTCGAACAGGGTGACAAAAAAGTCCTTGATGACCTGCGCCGCGCTTTTCAGGGTTGCCCAGATGGCGTCGAAGTAGGTGCTGATCGTGCCCCAGTTATTGATCACCATCCCCAGTGGCGAGGTGTCGAACAACATGACGAAGAAGTCCTTCACCTGTTGCGCCGGACCTTGCAGGCCGGCCCAGAGCGAAGCGAAGTAAGCGCTGATCGCGCCCCAGTTGTTGATCACCATCCCCAGTGGCGAGCTGTCGAACAGCCCGATGAAGAAGGCCTTGACCCGCTGCGCCGGACCTTGCAGGCCGGCCCAGAGCGAGGCGAAGAAACCGCTGATCGCGCCCCAGTTGTTGATCACCATCCCCAATGGCGTCCAGGCGAACAGGCCTTTGAGGAAGTCCATCGCCGGAACGGACAGCGCCTTGAGCAACTCCCACAGCGCAGAAAACAGGCCGCTCAGGGGCGTCCAGTTTTCAATCACCAGCCCCAGCGGCGTCCAGGAAAACACCTGCTTGAAGAAGTCGACCACGGACGCGGCCATCGTCTTGAGCTGTTCCCAGAGGCCGGCAAAAAAGCCGGTGATCGATCCCCAATTGGCGATCACCATTCCCAGCGGGGTCCAGCCGAAGACCGTCTTCAACCCCACCATCAGTTGCGCGGCGGCGTCCTTGATGCTTGCCCAGAGGGTGACAAAAAACGCCGACAGCGGCTCCCAGTTGGCCACGATCAGGCCCGCCGCCACCGCGATCCCCAGGGCGATCAGGCCGATGGGCGAGGCCAGCAGGCCGCTGCTGAACAGGGTCACGGCGGACGAGGCCAGGGTCATGGCGCCGCGGATCGCGGTGAAGGCCAAGGCGCCGGCGGCGAGGCCCTGGACCAGCTGCGGGTTGCTTTCAATGACCTTGGCCACAAAGCCCAGCAGCGGTTGCACGGCGGTCACTACCGAGTTGACCGCCGGCAGCAGCGCGCTGCCGAACTTTTGCGAGATGTCGTCGACGCTGTCGCTGAACGCCTTCAGGTTAGTGCCCGTCTCGCCCAGCACATCCTTGGGCGGTTCGATGCCCTGCGCCACCAGCTTGGCCCGCGCCGCCTGGTTCTCGAATTCGATGGCGGAGTTGACCCCCGCCACGAAAGGCGCGGCCAGGCCACCGCCCTTGATCAGACCGGAAAAATCCAGCCCGCCCAGGCCGCTGTCTTCGATGCTTTTCTTGAAGCGGCTGACTTTCGAACGCACCTCGCCCAGCTCGGCGTCCAGTTTCTGCATGCCTTGCATGACCACCAGCATGTTCACCGTGGTCTGCACGTTGGTCACGCTCAGGCGCTGTTTGATGCTCGTCTGATTCAAGCTTTGATTGATGTTCACCATCACTGCACCTGCTGCATCGCATTGATCCGTTGCGCGTGCTCCAGGGACTCCCGGAGCGCATCCAGTGGCCTGGCCATCATCTGTTCGGGGTCAACCTTCCAGAACCAGGCCAGGTCATAGGCAACCGCGATCAGGTCGCTGATGGCTCCGATGCCGCACTCATGAAAAAACTCGCGACCGCCCAGCTCAGGGCGTTGAGGTCGGCCAGGTCGAGCTGGTTGACCGAGGACGGAGGGATGCCGGCACAGACCGCGATGTACTTGGCCGCGACGTCCATGTCGAGGCTGACTTCTTCGCTCTTGTCGATCTTGTACGGCAGCGCCTTGATCGCCCGCACCTCCTGCACCGTCGGGCGGCGCAGGGTCAGTTCGGTCAGCGGTTCGCCGTGGGCTTCGATGGCCACACGCAGCTTTACGCTATCGCTCATTGCCAGGTCCCCTTGATGCCTTCGAACTTCAGTTCGATGCTCGCGTCGTCGCCTTTGGAAACCGGCTCTTCCACCAGGTAGGCGCCGGCCAGGACGTAGACCTTGCCGTTGCTGAACTCGCAGGTGACGGTCATGTCGGAACCGGCCACCAGCTGCTTGAGCGGGAAGTCCGGAGTGTGCAGCGCCGTGACCTTGAAGGACGGGGCAATGTCGGTTTCCTTGTAGAAACCCGGCACGATGGTTTCCCGTTTCACGGACATCAGCGGCGCTTCGCAGCCGCCGTTGATGGTCAGTTGAGCGCCGTCCACTTTGACGTAGCAGGTGCCCGCAATCAGTTGACCCATGGTGTTTCTCCCAAAAAATGAGCCCGCACCAGGCGGGCTGGAAAAGCGCAGTGAAAGAGGCTCGGCTTAGGCCGCCGCGTCGTACTGCAGACGGAATTGGTTGAGCAGCGCGAACACACGCAGGCCGTTGATGTAGTCCGGCGGGAACAGCACGTTGACCCGGCTCGGGTCCTGGCTGTCGCGCTCGACGATCAGGTGCTCGGCGAACAGCTCGGCGTTCTCCACGTGGCCTTCCAGTTCGAGCTTGGCGTACTGGGCGATCAGCTCGCCGCGAATGGTGCTCGGGGTCACGATCGGCTGGCCGGCGCCGAAGCGGGTACCGTCGGCGGCCAGTTTGTGGCGCCCGTACTTGCTGGTGATCACGCTTTGCAGGCGGCGCACGATAAAGGCCGACTGGTGCATGGTTTCGCTGTCCAGGTAGGAGTTGTCGGCCTGGCCGTAGGCGTTCTTCTGGTAGGTGGTGATCGAACGCTGGATGCGCACATAGCCGCCTTCGTAGTAGGCGGTGGCGATGCCGTAGCTGAGCAGCGATTGACGCTCGGTCAGGGTGAAACGCTCGCTGGCCGGCGCCGGATCGACACCCGGCAGGCTGCCGCTCTGGGTCGGACGGCTGGCATCGGCGGAGATGAACACCGAGGTGCGCGCGGCCAGTGCGGCGGCCTGCACCCAGAACGGCTGCGGTACGCCCGGCTCCAGGGCCTGGATGGTGATGTGCTGGTCATTGCGTGCTTGCCCTGCCGCCACCAGGGTGCCGACGGTGCCGCGCTTGGCGCTGTAGACGTGACCGAACAGTTGCTTGGCCCAGGACCAGCGACCGGTGCTGTCATCCATGACGGCTTGCCAGGCGTTGAGGGTCGCGGTGTCGGTCCACGGCATGCAGATGAACTCGAAAGGTTCATCGCCCAGGGCCGCCAGTGCGGCAACCTGATCCGGCACGCCGGCGCCGCCGGCCATTTTGCCGACCGTCACGCTCAAGCCAGCCGGGGTTTCTTCGCCATTGCTCTTGCCCAGGCGGTTGAGCTGCAGGCTGATGTCGTTCGCGCTGTCGCCGGTCCATTTGGCGGTCAGGGTCAGGGTGCCTTCGACCGCCTCGGCGCTCACCGGCAGGTCGGCGGCGGCATTGATTTTCAGCGCCAGCGCGCTGGCGGCCTGAGCCGCGGTGGCGGCATTGACGATGGCGGCCTGAACCCGCACACCACCGACATACAGGTTGAGCACGCCGCTGGCGCTGGCGGTGCCGGTGAACTTCAGCTCGGCCTTGGCCACGCTGCCTTCGACGTTGTGCAGCGGCAGGCACCAGATTTCACCAATCGGATCGGTCTTGCGCCAGGTCTCGTACATGGAGGCGAGCATCGAGCCCTGACCGCCGATGCTCTTGGCCAGCGCGACGCTGGACACCAGCACCAGCTGGCCGGTTTCGGCCGGCGCGACGTTGTCGTTGACCTGGGCCACGATCAGTCGGCGCATCGCCGAAGACGCGCTATTGGCCGCCGAATTGTCCATCTCGGCGTAGAACAGCGGCACACGAATGTCCGCCGGAATATTGCTGAATCCGATCGCCATTATTTGGCTCCTTGTGGTTTGGCCGCCTTCGCGGCCTTGAGGGTGATATCGCCATCGGCCAGACGCCGGCGCCACCAGGCGTTGTCGTCGACTTCACGGCCTTCCAGCGGCAGCAGGTCGCCGGCTTCGGGGTCCGGCACGGCGCGGCCCGCGGCCGGCAGCACAGTGATGCGTTTGCTCATTGCGTTACGTCTCCAGAGAAAGTCAGTTCCAGGCGCCCGTCGGGCCCCGGGTGTTGCAGGTTGGGGTCCGCCGGATCGATGGCATCGACCCGTACCGTGACCCCGGTAAAGGACGGCAGGCCGTCCAGTTCACGCTCGCGCCAGGTTTCCGCCGGCTGGCTGGCCAGGTTGCGTCCCAGCTGGAACTCGGCGAAAAAGCGCAGCTGATAGAACAACCGCGTGGCGCTGAGCGAAACCAGCTCGCCGCCGTCGTATTCGATCGGGTTGTAGTCCGCGCCCGGCTTGAACCCCACCAGCGCCCGCCACAACTCGGCACGCAGGCTTTCGAGTTGCTCCAGAGCCTGCCGGCCGTCGCTGGCGTCCAGCACCAGGGTGATCACCAAGCGGTCGCGGATGGCCTGGCGGGTAACGTTCTGCCCGGTGCTCGGGCTGGCCAGATCGGCGATCGGCGTCACATGGGCACTGGGGGTGGGCAACGCGGTATTGCTTTGCAGCAGCGCGAGATCGACGCCGACGGCCACCTGATTGGCCAGGCCGGGGCAGTGATCGCGCAGTTGCGTGAGGATCGGAGTGATCTTCATCAAGAAGCTCCAGAATCGAATGAGATAAGAAAGCCTGGGAGCTACCCGGCAGCCCTTGGCGGATGCGCAAAGGGCGAACGCTCCCCTCCCCCACATAGGCTTGAGCTTTATCAGGGGCTGACAGAGGGGAAGGTTGCAGACGGCCAGAGAGATCAGGCCGCCGTTGAGCCGGGCAAACTCAGTCCGGCTGGGGCTCCAGGCATTTGGCCGAGAGGGTGCAGCGATAGCCCTGGGTGCGGGAGCCGCTAGAGGTCACCTTCTTGATCGACCAGCGTCCCCGCATGAAGCCGGGCCAGGTGTCGTCGAGCAGGACCAGCCCCTCGGCCGACAACGCCGGGTTGCCAGGGCATTCGATCTGGATATTGCGCGCTTCACGCTCCTGCCTGCGCATCTCGCTGATGGCCGCGGCCAGGGCTTCCTGCTCGCTGGCCCGACGCTTACCCAACTTGTTGAAGGGCGCGCTACCGACCTGTACTACCCGCTCCTTGGCGGCGGCGCTGTCCCACCAGGTGCTTTGGCAACCCTGGAATTTCGAGCGGCTTTCCTCATCGACCTTGGCCGAGATGAAGGCCGAATCCCCCGGGCGGTTATCCCGGGTCACCGACAAGCGCACATCCGGCAGCGTTTGTCCCGACAGGGACTTGACCTGACCGCTGCGAGCCAGCACATACAGGCCGTTCACCGGTTTGGTCACCGCGCCGTACTCCCTGGCCAGGCGCGTCAGAAAACTCATGTCGGTTTCGTTGGACTGATCGACATGAGCGATCTGTACCCCATCGAGCTCCGGCGCTACCCGCGGCGAAAACCCGTGGCGGGTGACCAGTTGACGAAACAGCGCGCCGAGGGTGATCGGCCCGTAGCTGGCGGATCGGCGGCGCCTGAAACCCGTCTCGTCGCTCTCCTTGAACGGCGCGGCGGTGGCCACCAGCACCAGGCGCATGGGGTACAGGAAGGGTGTGCGCCGGGCAATGATGAATTGCCCCTTGTCCACCATGCCCGACTCCAGGTAACCGACCCGCAAGCCGATGCGGCCGCCCAGGCTGGGCAACCCGTCGAGCCCTTCGGTATCGAGGGTCAGGGTCAGTTGATCGGATTCGATCCCGGCCGCGTCGATGTGCTGCCATTGCACCAGACGCTCATTGAGCAGCGCCGCGTTGGCGCCGTAGATCTCTACCGACGGCGTAAATCCAAGTGCCATGTCGCCTCCTTAATCCCAGGCCGATACTGGCGTAGCGAGTACCGGCCGGGTTTCCAGCTCGGGTAGTTTCACCCAGAGCCCCGCTGGCAACACCGGCCCATGCTCGGCCAGCCCTGGGTTGAGACGCCAGAGTGCTTCCTCGGCGGCATCATCGCTGCGTCCGAACTCACGGTAGAGCAACAGGTTCACCGAATCGCCGGCAATGCTTCTGACCTTACGCATTGATGAACTCCGTCAGTTCTATGACCCAGTCGTTGACCATCGCCGTGCCGTCATCGATCACGTAGCTTTGGCTCTCGGACACACTGTCTATTCGCCACAGGCCCCAGTTGCGGCCGATGCCATCGACCAGCGGCAGCGGCACCCGCAACGCCTGCAAGGCACGCAATTCATCAAGCCGCGTCATGGCGATCGCACGCATGGATTTGCCACTGATTGTCAGCCCTTGCAGGCCCTGACCGGTCTGGCTGGATTTAGGCTTGCTGGTGAGAATTTCCAGGCTCACCCAACCACCACCCGACTTGCGCACCAGGGAGCTGTAAGCGAACCCTCGCGACTGGCCGAAAATAAAACTGCCCAGCACCATTTGCTGTCGCATCAAACACCTCCATCGCTCAGGGCGGCACCGCGTCTTACCGCGAGTGGATCGGTCATCATCAAGGGTATGAACTGCGCCCTGAGCTGTTGCAGCACGAGGTCGGCAATATGCTGAGAGCTGGCTTGATCGGGCCCGCTGATCTGAATGACCGGGGCGAAGGTGATCGGCGGGCTGACTGCCTGACCGGCACCCGCCGGGTTCGCCGGCTGGCCGCCCACCAGGTCGTTCTTGACCTGCTCTGGCGAGCTGAGGCGATCGACCAGGGCGCCGAGTTTATCGCCCAGGCTGGCGCCGTAGTCACCGCCATAATAGCCGCCGAACAGTCCACCGACGGCCGCACCGAGAGCCGTTCCGATGATGGGAACGACACTGCCGATCGCCCCGCCGAGGGCAGCCCCTGCGGAAGCCCCCGCCCAGCCGCCACCGGCGGTTCCCAGGCCAGAAGCGAGCATCTGGGTATCGCCGGTCACTAGGCCTTCGGCGACATCCACCGCGGCGCCGAGGTACTTCGCCGGCCCTGGAGCCCTGCGGCTCAAGGAACGAACCGAGGCCTGCGACCCGGACAGACCGAAAGCCAAGGACGAACCTGCATCTGGAACAGCCGCCGTGGCTTTCAGCCCTTTCTGAGCAGACTTTTTGGCGGCCCTCTTTACGGCCTTGCCTTTGGAACCTTGTTCCTGTGGAACATCTATGCTCGGACCGCTCGGGGTACTCGGAGCACTAGGACCACTCGAAGGACCTGGAGCGCCGGGCCGGCGAGCACTTGCGCCATCAAGGATGCGTTTGGCGCCGCGGTTGAACACCTCGTCTACCACTGCCTTGCCCTGCTTGCTGACCAACAACCTCAGCGCCGCGCCGAGCAGCACGAGGCCGGCCGTAACCTTGGGAAAGGTTTCGGCCAGTTCGCTGAGGCCATCCACCAACTCGCCAAGAGGAGTAAGCGTACTGTCGACTACCGGTGCCAACGCGTTGCCCGCGGCAGTGGAAAGCCGTTCGGTGCGTGCCTCGAAGGTGTCCCAGGTGGTTTTCTGGGTCTTTGACTGCGCCAGCGCCGACTCCCGTGCCGAGCCGTGGTAATTCGACTCCGAGGGGACGTCTGGATCCGAGCCGGCTACCCGGGAGAAGGTCTGCTTAACGTCATCGAGATTCTGCGCCAGACGCAGCACCGCCTGATCGCCCTCGGCAAACAATGCCGTGGCCAGCGACGAACGCTTCTCGGTGGGCTGCCTGTTCAGAGCCTGCAGCACCGATGCCACAGTTCCCCCGGCATCCTCGCGCAAGCCCCCGGCCACTTTCGCCGGGTCCAGTCCCAGCGCCTTCCAGGCCGCTTGCTGAGTCGCCGTTGCCTGATCGCCCTTACCCAGGGTCGTGACGATATTCTTGAGCACACCGCCGGCATCGGCCTTGGACGTATCGCTGTTGAGCAATGCCGCCGTGAGGGCCGCGGCCTGCACCGGCGCCAGGCCAACCGAGGTCGCCGCACTACCATGACGCTGGAGGATGGCTCCGATATCAGCCGCCTCGGCGTCACCGGGGGCTTTACCCAGGTGATTGGTCGCATCCGCCAGATCCATGGCCTGGTCGGCGTTGAGCTTCATCGATGTGCGCCAGCCGGCCATCATCTCCCCGGCATCCGTGCCCGACATCTTGAATGCCGTCGCGGTGATTGCGGCAGCATCGGCAAAGGCCAGCAACGCCTTTTGCCTGGCTTCGCCCGAGCCTTGATCGCTGCCGATCCCCGCCTTGGCGGCCGTGTATTCGATCCTTACCAGATCGACCGCCTTGGTTCCCCCGGCGGCAATCTGTGGAAGCGCAGCCATTCGCTGGTTTTCCACGGCCATTGTTTCGCGATCGCGCCCCTGGAAATCGACCAGGCGCCCCAGGTCGGCCATCGCCGAGTCCATGCTGATCGCAGGCTTGAGCAGGTCCGGCGGCTCGATGCCGCCGCCGGCCTTGCCCGTACTTTTTTGCTGGCCTGCCTCGCCCTTGGCGCCACCAGCCTGGGTAGCCGTAACCGCCTGCCGCAGACGTTGCGACGACAGCGTCAGGTTCAGGGCGTCGAGGCTAGTCACCAGCAACCCGATATCGGCGCTGAGGGTATCCAGTGCCCGGTCAAGACCGGGTAGCCGATCCTTGGGCTGGGCTGCCAATCCACCCGACGGCGCGATGCTCGCGACGGGCGTGTTCAGGTCGACCGACCTGATGTCACCGAACGTCAACCAGCCTTCCTTGACGGCGGTGTACTTGAGCGAAAACTTATCGTCCGCCATCCCGCTCTACTCCTGTTTCACGCCAAGGCGAGTGATCGCGATGTCGTAGCGGCGCAATGCCTTGCCGGCGTCCCACTCCAGGATTTCCGCTTCACTCACCGAGTAAATGAGCGGCACCACATCGAGTATCACTTCGATGTCGCGCTCCGAAAGAAGGCCGCCGGTTTGTTTAAAAAATCGTCGATGCGTACCTGCAGCTGGGTCCAGTCGGGCACCGTCAGCTGGGCAAGATCGGGAATCATCAGGCCGGTGCAGTGGGCGGTGATGAACTCGGCGCGTTCCTTGGCCGTCTTGAGTTTTTTCATCGCTTTGGTCGCCCGCAGCGCCGGCATTTCCAGGGTCAGCGAGGTCACGTCCTGGCCTGCCACGGCCAACGGCAACAGCAGTTGCACCTGGTCCGGGTTGTCCTCGTTGATCTCGCCCTCGGCCTGTTTGAGGAAGTGGGCGGTCGGACGGGTCGACATCTCATGAACGTACTGCGCAATGCTCACGTAATCCGGTCGCTTGAGCTGATCCAGCTCTTTCACCGACAGGCCGGTGGCCAGCTTGGCCAGCTCGAAGAACTGATCGTCCTCATCGTCGCCGGCGCGGGCCAGCGCTTCTTTCTGCGCGGCGTAGAACAATGGCTTGAGCTGAATCTGCGCGATCTGCGACTCGTCGTCGGCGGTGATCGGGCACAGCAGGACATGGATCGGAGGCGTCCAGGACATGAATGAATTCCTATGTAAAAGGTAGGAGCGAGCGGGCTCGCGACAGGAGATGAACAGCGCTTGCGATGCGGGCTGTCAGGCCGTCATCGCGAGCCGGCTCGCGCCTACAGAGGGAAAGTGTCGCGGGTTACGGCATCAACACAGCGCGGCGCGCATCACCGAGGATGTCGACACCATTGAGCATGAACTTCTGGGTACGCACGTCGATGTCGATCACCGGCACGCCGTTTTCCAGGCGGTTGTAGGTACGGCAACTGAGTTCCAGATTGGTCTTGGGCTTTTCACCCATTTTCAGTTGCGTCTCTTCCAGGGACTTCAACTTGCCGCCGACCGTGTGGTAGGTGAAGTAAGTATTGCCGTCCTGGTCCTGGCCAGCTTCACGCACATTCAACAGAATGTCGTCGCCCACGCTCACGCCGAGGGCGAGCATGATTTCCGGGCCTACGCCCTGGAGGGTCAGCTTGGCGTTGAGCACCTTGCCGCCCTTGGCCATTTCTTCGCCGATGAAGCGCCCGCCGCGCATCTCTTCCATGTCGAACTCGATCTTCGGCGGGGTGAACTCTTCCACGGTCGCCGACAACGGCAGGCCTTGCAGGGTGGCCGCGATGGCCTGTCTTACGCGGTTGGTAAACATTAGAGAACATCCTCCAGGAACTGCTCGATGATTTCATCGCGGGCGTTGAGCTGATACACCATGTGCTCGTTCGGCGCGTAGCGGCCGTAGTCGATGACCACGTACCAGGTACCGTTCTTGTACTTCTCGACGCTGTTCAACTCGGGGTGCAGGTACACGCTGCCGCCCGGGATGGT
>Ga0213823_1000735_pt1 | contig 23895 bp, 14 predicted proteins | sample MC6MC0907MG_FD_179887 | JGI IMG/M metagenome (GOLD analysis project Ga0213823, IMG submission 179887) | Enriched soil aggregate microbial communities from Iowa State University, Ames, United States - MC6-MC0907-MG | ecosystem: Environmental > Terrestrial > Soil > Unclassified | place: USA: Iowa...
AGACCATGCTGTTCTCCGCCACCACCGGTGGTTCCGGCCTGCGCGAGATGATCGCCAAGGTGCTGAACAACCCTGAGCACTTGCAGCTCAACGCGGTCAGCCAGCTTAACTCGACCACCCGTCAGCAGATCATCACCGCCGACCACAATCAGCACAAAGAGCAGATTGTGAACTGGCTGCTGGCCAACGAGACCTACCAGAAGGCCATCGTCTTCACCAACACCCGCGCCATGGCCGACCGCATCTACGGCCGCCTCGTGGCTCAGGAATACAAAGCGTTCGTGCTGCACGGCGAGAAAGACCAGAAGGATCGCAAACTGGCGATCGACCGTCTGAAGCAGGGCGGCGTGAAGATTCTGGTGGCGACCGACGTCGCGGCCCGTGGTCTGGACGTTGATGGCCTGGATCTGGTGATCAACTTCGACATGCCACGCAGCGGCGACGAATACGTGCACCGCATCGGTCGTACTGGCCGTGCCGGTAACGACGGTCTGGCGATCTCGCTGATCTGCCACGGCGACTGGAATCTGATGTCGAGCATCGAGCGCTACCTCAAGCAGAGCTTCGAGCGCCGCACCATCAAGGAAGTCAAAGGCACCTACGGCGGACCGAAAAAGGTCAAGGCCTCTGGCAAAGCCGTTGGTGTGAAGAAGAAAAAGACCGACGCCAAAGGCGACAAGAAAAAAACCGCCGCCAAGACGCCGACCAAGCGCAAGAGCGTCAACCGTCCGAAGCCGGACTCGTTGGTGAGCAGCGACGGCATGGCCCCGCTCAAGCGTCGCAAGCCGGCAGAGCCTGCGGCTGAGTAAGGCGTTTCAGGCGCACAGAAAAAACCCGGACAATGTCCGGGTTTTTTTTCGTCCATCAGTTGCCGAGTTGGCCACTGGTGTCGGCGTCAAAGCGCCGCTTGGCTTGATCCGCCGCCGGTTTCAATGCTGCGAGCAAGGCCGATTCGCTGTACAGCCGCGTGACCGCCAGATCCTTCGGCGTTGGCTCGATCGGGATCAGCACATCCTCACCGTCGGCATGCAGCCAGATCGCCACGACATGCAGCGCCGAGACAAACAGCACGCGCAACTCAACGGTTTTGCCCTGAAGTTGCGGTGCTTGTTCCGCCAGTTTCAGCGCATTCACCGTTGCAGCGGCGTGATCGCCGTGGTTCAACGAGGCAAACTCGACATGCCCGCGAACTTCGGCCAATTGCGCATCGGCAATCGTCACGTCGTCGGCAAATACCAGGTAATGCCAATCGCCGAGGCGGGCGTCTTTCAGGCCTTTGCCGTGGCTCAGGTCCTCCAGATTCAGCGAGTAGCCGCGATAGGCCTTACTGAGGCTGATCTTCGCAGATGTTGTGCTGGCGAATTGGCGATTAGCGCCAAAGCCCTGGGTTTGCAAAGCGGTTTGCAGCGCGGGACGCAGCGTCTGTACGCCGTTGGAAGGCGCCTTTGGATAAGTCAGTTGCATGATGTCGCCCTCCTAGTTTTTCACGGTGAAGTAAGTGTGGGTCCAATTGCCGCCGCCGTTGTAGGCGCGGGGGAACGCGTTCAGCGCACGGGTCGAATAGCCGTAGATCGAATCCGCCACCAACAGGTAATCGCCGTTGGTGCCGTAAATCGTCAGGAAATGCGCACCGCCACCGTACCAGGCGCAGCGCAAACCGACCGGGCGGCCCATGCTGATCTGGTTCTGGATGGCCGACATCTGCAGCGAACCCTGATTCATGCCGTTGTAGCTACGGGTGGTCTGCAGCGCCGAATCCAGATAGCCGTAGACGTTGCACGGCCCCGGCTGATTGCAGCAGTTGCGGTCGAGCTGAGTGCTGGCCACGCCGCACTGCGTCCAGTTGCCAGTGCCGTAGTAGTTGCCGACCGAGGCGGAAACGGCGGCCCAGCACCAGTTGGTCTGGGTCTGTTTCTGCATGTTGAAGTTGAGGCTACCGGCGGCGCGGGCGCTGAGCTGTTCAGCGGCTTCGACTTCGGCGAGTTGCGGGTCGAGCAGGTGGCCGGCCAGGCACCTTGGCAATGATTCGCCGGTGAATTGTGTTGCTTCTGTGGTTAACATTTTTCAATCCTCCATGAGTGAAAACAAGCGTCCAGCTTGTGTGGGTGTCGCGGTGTTGCCGAGCGATCGGTGTTCACGGGTTGCCATGTCATATGGCGGGTTCCGATCTCGTTGCTCGATGTAACCGTAGATGTGGTTATGCGTTTGTGCAAAAAAATAAATGCATTTATGCATTTTCAAGGGCAAAAAGATCGCAGCCTTCGGCAGCTCCTACAGGGATCGGTGCAGGAGCTGCCGAAGGCTGCGATCTTTTGATCTGGCTTTTAGCTTTCCGCTTTTTTCTCCGCCGTACCCAACTCTTTCAAGCGCTGATCAATCAACTGACATTTGTCCGGCAGATCCGCACTGGCGGTGCCCAGATCCATGTTCTGCAACTCGGCGTTGATCTCTTTGGCCTTGGCCGGATTCTGCTCGGTGAGCTTGGCGACTTCCTTGGCCAGTTGTTCACGCTTGGCGGTGGCTTCTTCCGGCGTACAAGCCCAAACGGGGAGCGCGCAGGCGAGGGTGGTGGCGATCAATAGCGTGTTAAGGATTTTCATGGATCAGGGCCTCAGTTCCGGTCAAGGCGGGTTAACCGGTTGAGAGTTGCAGGTCAGGAAAAGTTCAGTGAATTGCACCTGATTGTTGGTGGGTTTGTGTGACTGATAAGTCGCGATTTTCGGCAAAACCTCCTTCATGTGTCGAAAAGCCGCATTCTAGAGCGGTTGCCAAAAAAGCCGCATTACGACTTATTGACGCCAGAATGATGGCAATCTACCATCGCGCCATCACATTGATATCAATGTGCGCTTTCGAGGGATCGAACAAACTTTTCGCAGTCTGCACTGCGATTGTTTTCGCATCGTTTTGGACGTTCTGACCGAAACGCGCATTTATCCCCATTTATTTCTTTCACTCTACCGACAGCCTGATTTTTTGCCGGGTAGGGAATGCTTTGCCTGTCGATTGCCCCGATCAACTTGCCCGTTGCGAAGAGACTTTAAACATGGACGTTCGCCAGTACGCTTTCCTCGCCCTTCAGCCTGCTGCTGCGTTGAAAAAGCGCGAGTCTTTCCTCGGCATGCCCAAGCGCGGCCTGGCATTTCTGCTGGCGAACGTGATGTTCTGGCAACCGATGTGGGCGCAGGCCGACGGCATCGTGGTAGCCAACCCCAATACCTCGCTGGATCGCGCCGGCAACGGCGTGCCGATCATCAACATCGCCACGCCCAATGCCAGCGGCCTGTCGCACAACCAGTTTCACGATTACAACGTCGGTGCGCAGGGGCTGATCCTCAACAACGGCTCGACGCAGAATAATCTGACGCAGTTGGGCGGGCATATCATCGATAACCCGAACCTGAAAAACAGCGGTTCGGCGCAGGCGATTCTCAACGAAGTCATCAGCGGCAATCCGAGCCAGTTGCGTGGTTACACCGAAGTGGCGGGGCAGTCGGCGCGGGTGATCGTCGCCAACCCTTATGGCATTACTTGCAACGGTTGCGGTTTCATCAACTCGCCACGGGTGACGCTGACCACCGGTAAGCCGGTGCTCGACAACGGTCGACTGGATCGCTTTCAGGTGGATCAGGGTTCGGTGGCCATCGAAGGTGCGGGGCTTAACGCCACCAACGTTGACCGCTTCGAAATCATCACCCGCAGCGCAAAGATCAACGCCGAGCTTCAGGCACAGAACCTGACGATTGTGGCCGGCCGCAACGACGTCAATGCACAAACCCTGAATGCCACGGCCCGCGCCGATGACGGTAGCGCCAAACCGCAACTGGCCATCGACTCCTCGGCGCTGGGCGGCATGTACGCCGGGGCGATCAAACTGGTCGGCACCGAGGCCGGGGTCGGGGTGAAACTCGACGGCAAACTGATTGCCAGTGGCGGCGACATTCAACTCGATGCCAATGGCCAACTGAGTCTGGCCGATACCTCGGCCACCGGCGCGGTCAACGTCAAAGCCGCGAGCCTTGATGCACGCGGCCCGGTTTACGCCGGCACTGCGCTCAATGTGCAAACCCAAGGCAACCTGACCAACCGCCAGACCCTTGCGGCCCGCGACAGCATCAGCCTCAGCGCCGGCGGCCAACTGACCAACGCCGGCGCCATCGAAGCGGGCGTCAACGCCGATGGCAGCCGCAATGCCAGCGGTGATCTGAGCCTCACGGCACAAAACCTCGACAACACCGGCAAAAGCCTCACCGCCAGCCGCAACCTCACCGTCAACACTGCGCAAACCCTGAACAACCAGGGCGGCATGCTCAGTGGGCAAACCGCTGCGATCACTGCCGGCACACTGGACAACCGCAACGCCGGCAAGGTGCAGAGCAACGGCACTCTGAACCTCAACGCCGCACAGGTGCTGAACAACCAAGGCGTGATCACCAGCAACGCCATGCTTACCGCCAACATCGGCCAGTTGATCAACAGCAACGGTGAACTCAGCAGTCAGACTGATGCGGTTCTCAACGTCACCTCGCTGGATAACGTCGCGGGCCTGATGACCGCCGGCCGTCTGCTCGACATCAGCGCCCTCGGCGCGATCAACAACCGCACCGGCAAGATCGGCGCCAAACAGACTCTGTTGGTAAAAGCCCAACAACTCGACAACAGCCAGCAAGGCCAGTTGACCAGCGAAGGCACGCTGACCACGCGGATCAGCGAGCAACTGAACAACCAGAACAAGGGCCTGATCCAGGCCAACGGCGCCATGGACGTGCAGGCCACGCGCCTGGATAACCGCGCCGGCAAGATTTCCAGCCTCGACACCCTGACCGTCAGCAGCGCCAACACCGACAACCGCGGCGGGACGATCCGCGCCGACCAGGCCGCCAAACTGCTGATCGACAACCTGGACAACCGCGACAAGGGCCGCCTCGAAAGCAAGACGGCGCTGAGCTTCGACGGCAACACGCTGGATAACAGCAATGGCGGCCTGCTGATTTCGAGCGGCGTGTTGAGCCTCAAAGCCAAAGCCGTGACCAACGATGGCGGACGGATTTCAGCCAAGGGCGATATCGACGCCAACATCGACAGCCTCAATCAAGAGCACGGTGAACTGGTCGCCGAAGGCAATCTGCTGCTGACCGGCAAAACCCTCAACAGCCATCAGGACAGTCTGGTCGGCTCGCTCAAGCGCCTGACCGTCAACGTTGAGCAGATCGACAACCGCGCCAGCACACTTTCCAGCCAACTGGATTTGCACATCAACGGTGCACGGCTGGACAACAGCGACGGCGGCAAGGTGCTGTCCGACACCACACTGGCGCTGAAAGTCGCGCAGATCATCAATGCCACCAACGGCCTGATTTTCAGCAAAGGCGCGAGCACCCTCAGCGGCATCGGTCTGAGCAACGTTGGCGGACGCATCGTCAGCCAGAACACTCTCGGGCTGACCTTCGACGAGGCCATGGACAACCAGCAAGGCCTGATCAGCAGCGAAGGGCAGATGACCCTCAGCGCCGGCAGCCTCGACAACCGTCTGGGCAAACTGTCGAGCCTTGAAGCGATGGCGCTGACTGCCAGCGGATCCGTGCTGAGTCAGGGCGGCCTGATCGTTTCGCAGAAAGGCCTGACCTTTAAAAGTGGCAGTCTGGATAACAGCGACAGCGGCATCATCAGCGCCAAGGCTGACTCGACCCTGACTACCGGTGAGTTGAAGAACCGCCAGGGCGGCAGTATCGCCACCGATGGCTCACTATTATTGACCGCCGCGCACCTGGACAACTCCGGTGGCAGCCTCGGCAGTCAGCAGAAACTCGACGCGTCGCTGACTTCGCTGGAGCAGGACGGCGGCGAGCTGTTCAGCAACGGCGACCTGACCCTGGACATGAACAACGGTCTGCTCGACAACCAGCGCGGCAACATCCATACGCCGGGCCAGTTGCTGCTGAAAAACCTCAAGGACGTCAACAACAGCGCCGGGGAAATCTCTGCGGCCAAGGCCTGGAGCGTCAACGCACAAAGCCTGAACAACGACGGCGGCAAACTGCTCAGCAATGAAAAACTCAGCCTCGTCATCGAGCGTGCGCTGAGCAACGTTAAAGGTGTGATCGCTTCCGCCAGCCTCGACAGTCGTAGCGACAGTTTGAACAACAGCAGCGGCGACATCCGTGTGCGCGGCGATGTTGATTTCAGCGTGACTGGCATGTTCGACAACCTGAACGGCGTGGTCATCGCCGACAACGGCCTGACGATCATCGCCGCGAGTCTGGATAACCGTCAGGAAGGTCTGATCGGTTCGACTAATGCGCTGAAGCTCAACGTCGAGCGTGTCGACAACCGCAGCGGCGAGCTGTCGAGCAAGAGCGATGTCAGCCTGATCGGCGCTTGGCTCGAAAACAGCGACAGCGGTTACATGCTCGCCGGCGGCAATCTGGCGCTGACCGTCAATGACGTCATCAACCGCAATAAAGGCCTGCTGTCCGGTGACACCGGGCTGACACTGACCGGCAAGACACTGGAAAACAGCGGTCGCCTGACCAGTCAGAAAGACCTCGCGATCAACCTTTCCGGGGATCTGAACAACGCACAGGGCAGCCTCGTCAACGAAGGCGCTCTGGCGATCACCGCGCAAAGTCTCAACAACAACGCCGGCACCGTTTCCAGCGCCAAAGCACTCACCGTTGACACGCGCGGCGCCGTCAGCAATCAGGGCGGCAAACTGCTGACCGATGGTGATCTGACCCTCAACAGCAGCGCGCTGGATAACCAGCAAAAAGGTGTGATCAGCAGCAAGGCCAATCTCAACATCAGCACCGGTGCACTCAATAACAGCCAGGCGAGCATTTACGCTGACGACCACGTCGAGATCAGTGCCGCTCAGGTGACCAACACCGGTGGCAGCCTCGGCGCTGGCAACTCGCTTAACGCCAATGTCCAAGGACTCGACCAGCAGGGCGGCAAACTATTCAGCGGCGGGACCGTCAGTGTCGATCTGAACGGCGGCGCGCTGAACAATCAGGGCGGCGTGATTAACGCGCCGGAGCAGTTACTGCTGAAAAACCTCACCGACGTGAACAACCGTGGCGGCGAGATTTCCAGCGACAAGGCTTTTGAACTGATCGCCACGTCGCTGGACAACAGCGGCGGGCAACTGCTGAGCAACCAGAAACTCACCCTGACCCTCGACCACGCACTGACCTCGATCAAAGGCACGATTGCCGCTGCGGCGTTGCGGGTTCGCGCGGCGAGTCTGGATAACAGCGATGGCGGTGTGTTGCTCAGTGACAGCGACATCGAGGTCACTGTCGATGGCCTGCTGAACAACAGCAACAAAGGCAGCATCCGCGCCGCACAACAACTGACCCTCAACAGCACCGGCCTGAACAATCAGGGCGGCACGCTGGTCGGCGTCTCAGGCCTGAACATTGACCTGGGCACCACCGCGCAGGATCTGAATAACCAGGACGGTGTGATCAGCGGCAAAGGTGGGTTGAGCATTGCCCATCTGCGCGACCTGAATAACCAGAACGGCGTGATCAACAGCAAAGGCGTGCTGAGCATCGCCACCCTGCGTGACTTGAATAACCAGCAAGGCGAAATCTCCAGCGTCAACAGCTTCAGTCTCACCGGCAATCGTTTCGATAACCGCGGCGGCAACCTGATCAGCAACGATCAACTGACCGTGACGGCGGCCGATCTGAACAACCAGAACGGTCTGCTCTCCGGCTGGAAAGGTGTGAGCCTCAGCGGCGGCACCCTCGACAACAGCCTGGAAGGCGCGATCTCCAGCCAGCTCGGCAACGTCAACATCGACCTCAGCGGCGCGCTGCTCAACCACAGCAAGGGCGGCATCGGCGGCCTCGGCGAAGTAACCATCACGGCCACCAGTCTCGACAACACCGCCGGCACGGTCAGCAGTGACGGCAAACAAACCCTGAACATGACCGGCGGCGCGATCAGCAACGCCGCGGGCGGTTTGCTCAAAAGCGGCGACACCCTCGATATCCGCGCGGCCAGCCTGAACAACACCTCCGGCAACGTCATGGCGAAAAAAGCCCTGACCTTCACCGGCGGCCCACTGAACAACACCAGCGGCAGTCTGGTCGGTGACGACAGCGTCACCCTCGATCTACTCGGCGCCCTGACCAACGTCAACGGTGCACTCGGCAGCGGCGGTGCATTACTGATCAAACGCTCCACCAGCGTCGACAACCAGGGTGGCCAGTTGATCAGCCAGACCCTGCTGAGCCTGCTCACCAGCGGCGATCTGAACAACAGCCAGCGCGGCACCGTCTCGGCCAACGGCCAACTGGACCTCACCGCCGGCGGCACGTTGCGCAACGACGCCGACGGCCTGCTGTCCAGCCGCGATGCCGGCGTTTCCATCACCGCCGCCGCACTGAACAACGCCAAAGGCGCGGTGCAAAGCATGACCGCGCTGACCGTGAACACCGGCAGCGGCGCCATCGACAACCAGGGCGGCAAAATCATCGCCCAGAACGGCGACCTGACCCTCAACGCTGCCAGCCTCGACAGCCGTGGCGGGGTGCTCTCAAGCCTTAACGGTTTGCTGCAAACCCGTCTGAACGGCGTGTTGCGCAACGGCCAGGGCGGCAAGATCGAAGGCAGTCGCCTCGACCTGCAAGCGCTCGGCGGTCTCTACAGCGACGGCGGACGAATCGCCGCCAACACCGGCAACATCCTGCTCAACGCCGGCGGTAACACCCTCGACAACAGCGGCGGCGGGATCTATGCCAAAGGCGTGGTGAAAACCATCGCCGGTCTGATGAGCAACAACAACGGCCAGATCAGCGGCAGCAACATCGAGCTGGGTGCCGACGGCAACCTGAGCAACCGCAGCGGCCTGATCGAAAGCGCCGGCACACTGGCGATTCGCGCCGCCAATCTCGACAACCAGGGCGGCAAACTGCGCGCGCTCGGCACCAGCGGTAAAACCGATTTCCAGATCGGCAGCCTGTTCGACAACCGCAACGGTCTGGTGGAAACCGCCAACACCGATTTCACCCTCGCGGCGCCTAGCTTCCTCAATGCCGGCGGCTCGGTGACGCATGTCGGTCTGGGTGAATTCGGCATCTCCACGGCCAACGTGATGAACGCCGGCGGCTCGCTGGTGACCCGTGGCGGCCTGACGCTGAACGCCGACAGCTGGACCAACAGCAGCGTGATTCAGGCTGGACGATTGACGGTGAATGTCGGCAACTTTGTGCAGACGGCGAGCGGGCAGTTGCTGGCTTCCAATCAACTGGTGGGACGTGGCGGCAACTGGAGCAACGAAGGTTTGATCGCCAGTGACGGCAGCATGGACATGCAACTGGGCGGCACCTACGGCGGCAATGGTCGTGTCAGCAGCCTGGGTGATATGACCTTCAATGCTGCGCAACTTGGCTTGACCAGCGCTTCAAGCATTGGCGGTGGTGGCCTGACCACCGTTAACGTCGGAGGCCTGCTGAACAATGCCGGCGGACGACTGACGTCCAACTATGCGATGACGATCAACGCCGGTGCGGTGAGCAACACTGGTACGTTGGGGGCTGCGCAGGACCTGACAATCAGGACTGCAAATCTGGTGAATAACCGCGGCCTGGTGTTCAGCGGCGGCAACATGAATCTGCTGGTAAACGACTTCACCAACCAGACCGGTGACGTTTACAGCATTGGCAATTTGACGATTGGCGGGCAATACGGCGGGCGTGCGAACAGCGTTAATAACCTCGCGGCTTCGATCAATGTGGATGGTGATTTTTCGCTGTCGGCCAATAGCTTCAATAACAAGACGGAAGGGGTGGTTGGCGAGGAGAAGTTTATCTCCGGGGACATTACTTTCAGCGGCAACACTTTTTATGTTAACGAGAACTTTGAATCGACCTCGACGATTACCGGGCCGCAAGCTTCGCTTTCGGTGGCGGGAAACCTGACTGGTAATGTGGGTGCCTTCACTAACACTGCATCGCTGATTTCGGCCGGAAAGAACATCACGCTTGATGTCGATACGTTCGACAATTTTGGATTGCAATCGGGCAATTTCACCCGGATGCGGGTTTACCAACTCGGTGGATTGCCTAATAAACGGACGAGCTGGGTAAGTGAGGATCTGCAACGTTATGCAGAGCGAAACTCGAAAAACAAATATAGCTACATCCATGGCTGGCACGAACCCGATAAGGGTGGTTCCTTTTGGGAATACCAATCGCTGGACAAGCAGCGGCTGAATGATGTGAACACCAAGTTCGGCATCGGAGCTGAAGTCTCAGTGCCTTCACAGATTCTGGCCGGTGCGAAGCAACGTGATGACCGGATTTTCACCAACGGCGGCGGCAGCGTTTCCTCCATCGTTCAGGCCGGCCAGGCCGTCCAGATCAACGCCAAAACCACCATCAACAACGGCAACCTGAACCCGTACACCAATTTCGGTGGCACGGTAAAAGACACAGCTGACACCGGGGTAAAGAACTCCGCCAAACCCACCGTCGTTTTCTTGAATCCGCAGCTGCCTCCGGATCTGGCTCAACAACAAGTCAACCCGCTGGCCCTGCCGGGCTTCACCTTGCCAACTGGCGATAACGGCCTGTTCCGACTCAGCCGCAAGGACGGTAGCGAACAGACGATTGTTGCGGGTAAAGACTGGACCATTGGCACCATCACTGCCGCACCCGCTGGCCACGCGGGCGGTATGCCAGTCAAACATGCAACGGATTTCCAGATCGACAAGAACGATCCGGTTTCGGTTAAAAACCGTGAACTGGCGTTGGCCGATCGCCCATCGCTGAACCTCAGCGACAAAATTGCTGACATAAACGTCAACGCTGCCGCTGGCGATGGCCCCGTTGGCGTCATGCTGCCCAATCGTGGCGGCCCCACATTCAACGTCCCGCGTGTCCAAGGCTTGCCTGACACCAGCGTGCGCTCCAACCCGCACAAATACCTGATCGAGACCAACCCGGTACTCACCGATCTCAAGCAGTTCATGAGTTCGGACTATCTGTTGGCCAAGCTTGGCTACGACCCCGACAACAGCGCCAAGCGCTTGGGCGACGGCCTGTTTGAACAGCGCCTGGTGCAACAAGCCGTGGTCGCCCGCACCGGTCAGCGCTTCATCGACGGCCAGACCTCTGACGAAGCCATGTTCAAGTACCTGATGAACAACGCCATCGCCAGCAAGAATGAGCTCAATCTGTCGATGGGTGTGACCCTGACCGCGCAGCAAGTGGCGGCGCTGACCCACGACATCGTCTGGCTTGAAGAGCACGAAGTGAACGGTGAAAAAGTCCTGGTGCCGGTGCTGTATCTGGCTCAGGCGAATAACCGCCTGGCGCCCAATGGCGCGCTGATCCAGGGCGGCGATGTGAGCCTTATCGCCGGTGCGGATCTGAATAACGCCGGCACGCTTCGCGCGTCGAACAACCTGTCGGCCGAAGCCGGCAATAACCTCACCAACACCGGACTGATCGAGGCCGGCGAGCGCCTGACGCTCAAGGCTGGCAACAACATCGTCAACAGCGGGGGCGGGGTTATTTCCGGACGCGATGTCAGCCTCACCGCCACCAACGGTGACGTGATCAACCAGCGCGATGTGTATGGCTATGACTCCAAATACGGCAGCACGCTGCAGCATCGTGATGTGCTCAACAGTGCGGCACGTATCGAGGCGGCCAATGATCTGACAATCGGTGCGGGTCGAGATATCAGCAACATCGGCAGTGTGCTGAAAAGCGGCGGTGACATGACGCTCGATGCCGAGCGTGATGTGAACATCACCTCGGTCCAGGATCGCCGTACGGATTCACGTGGCAGCAATTTCCTCAATCAGACGATTACCCAGCACGGCGCGGAAGTGACGTCCGGGCGCGATCTGTCGATCAGCGCTGATCGTGACGTGGCGATTGTGGCCAGTCGGCTGGATGCCAAGCGAGATATTGGACTCAGCTCTGGCAACGATATCGTTATCACTTCTGCCGCTAACGAAAGCGACTACGTCTCGCGCAGCAAAAAGCGAGCGAATGAAACCCACAGCATCACCCAACAATCATCGGTACTGAATGCCGGTCGCGATATCGCCCTTAACGCTGGTAACGATCTGGGCATTATCGCCAGTCGAATTAAAGCTACAGAAGATGTCAGCCTTGATGCAGTTCAAGACATCACAGTTGCCTCGGCCAAGGATGAGAGTTCTTCCTACTACTACAAGAAGAAAAAAGGTTCGTTCGGGCGCAGCAAGACCACCGAACGAGAGAGCTATGAAAGCGATAACGTTGCTTCAGTGATCGAGGCGGGTCATGACCTGACGGTCAATACGACCAAGGATGACGACGGTGCAGTCAGCCTGAATGGCGGTCGCAACGTCACGATTGTTGGTAGTGAGTTCAAGGCCGGCAATGATCTGGTAGTCGGTGCGAGCAAGGACGTTACCGTGCTCTCCGGGACTGAGGAAACAGGCGCCTACAGCAAGAAGACAAAAACGGGGCTGTTTGGCCTGTCGAAAAGTGGCAGTAGTCAGCTTCAGACCAGCGTCACCCAAGTGGCAAGTGAGCTGAACGCTGGACGGGATGCGGTGATTATTGCCGGGCGGGATGTAAACCTGCATGCCAGCGAAATCAACACCGGAAATGATGCTGAACTGCATGCGGGGATGATCGACAAGACCGGTGATATCAACCTCGCTGCGGCTGATGATCAGGCATACAGTCGTGCCGAGGAGTACAAGAAAAAGTTTGGGTTGTCGTTCAAAGATACCGTAGGGCTGTTTGCCGGCACGCCAGGATTGGGGGCGGATATTACGGTGAACGCAGCGCACAAGGGCGGGCGCGAGGTGGTCAGCTCTACCAGCGTTGGCAGTCAAATCAATGCCGGGCACGACGCCATTCTGGGCTCTGCCCGTGATATCAATATTGCCGGCAGTGGAGTCATTGCAAACAACAGCGTGCTCCTCGATGCCGGACGCGACGTAAACGTCATCGCTGGCACTAACCAGCAGAGCAGCAAGAGCTGGGAAAGCAATAAAAGCACAGGCCTCAAGCAGACGATCGATAGCAACGCATTTACGACTTTTGTTGGCAGTGAAACCCTCAAACACGACGTTGACAGTAATGCGCATACAGCCGCGGGCAGCCTGATCAAGGCCGGCGAAGACCTGAAGATCAACGCCGGCCGCGATATCAATCAGCAGGGTTCTGATCTGCAAGCTGAGAACAACATCAAGCTCAAGGCAGTTCGGGACATCAACATTGATGCAGTTGATCAAAGCAGCGAAGTTACGACCCGCGACAGTGTGAAACGCAACGGCACGACCAGCAGCATCTCGTATAACTACGGCAACACGATGGACACGCTCAAGGGTACAGGCCAAGGGGAGGATGGTGTAAGCAAGGGGTCTAGCACTCTGAAGTCGGTGGATGCGCTAGATCAGTTCTTCAGCGGGCCCAAGGCCGATGGGCACTTTGGCGCGTCAAGCAATAGTCAGACACGTACCCAGACATCGGTAACCAATCGACCTTCAAGCGTTACAGCAGGCGGAGATATCAGCGTCGAAGCCGGCAATGACGTGAATGTGCATGGCAGCCAGTTCAACGCAGGTCGAGACATCGGCGTTACTGGCCGTAATATCACGTTTGACGTCGCCCATGGCGCAGAGGGAACTGATGGGCATCAAACCCAAAGCAAGGGTGGCTTGAAAGGGGGGACCACCGGTGGCTTCAAGATTGGTGTAGGGGTCAGCAACGCGGGTAGTAAAGATGAGTCGACCCAAGGCACTTCTACCCCGACGCAACTTAATGCCGGCGGCAGTATCAGCCTAGACGCGAAAAATGACTTGAATCTTGTCGGCACCCAAGTGACTGCTGATCGGGACATAAAGCTCAAGGCTACCAACGACATCAATATTCAGGCGGCGCAAAACGCTTCAAGCAGTGACAGCAGTCGTCGCAGTTGGGGCGCTGAAGGCGGACTGATGTTCGGGCGCAACGGTTTCGGCGTATATGGAAGCGCAGATATTGGCCTGGGCAATCTTGAACGTGAGGGCGTCAAGCAGCAGGAAGCCTATCTATACGCGGGCGATAAACTGACATTCGAAAGTGGCCGGGACACCAACATAGCGGGTGCCCATTTACGTGGTGACGAAGTGATCGGTAATGTCGGACGCAATCTGACAGTGACTTCTTTGCCTGATACCGGAAAGGTCAGCGGCAAGGAACTGGACATCAGCGTTACCGGTTCGTTTGTGGGCGTCAGCGGCTCGGTAGGCTATGGCCAGACCACGGGTAAGACCAACTGGGTCGAGAACCAGACCACGATAACAGGCAAAGACAAGGTCGACATTCGCACCCAAAACCATACACAACTGGACGGCGCCGTCATCGCTGCTGATAACGGCAACCTGAAACTGGATACCGAAACCCTCGGTCACCGCGATCTTGTCGGTAAGGACAAGGAGCACGGTTATTACCTGAACGTCAGCGGCAGCTACAACTTTGCAGATGAGACGAAGAAGGACGATAAGGGCAAAAGTAGCTGGACCGTATCAGGCTACAACTACGAGAAAGACCGCGAGCAGGTGTTGCATGCCACCGTGGGGGCTGGCGATATCATCGTTCGCAATGACAAGACCACCGGGCAAGACTCCACTGCCGCTCTGAACCGTGATCCGGCTCATGCGTATGAAGTGACCCGTGACGAAGAGCACCGTACGGATCTTTATGTAAGCGACAGTTCGTTGAAGTCCGCATCCGAGCCGATCAAAACGGTTCAGCGCTGGGCGAACGGCGTCGTGAACTACAGTGATATCGCGAAGGCTAACTTCAACGAAATCGCCCTGATCATTGGAAATCAGATCGACCGGATGCAATTTGAAGGCGTGGGTGCCGGCGCTGCCGCAGCCGGGGGAGAAGCCATTGCCGAACAGGCGCTGAATGCATTGGTTGAAGCCGGTTACAGCAGGAAGGATGCTCGGGCATTGCTGGAGAGTGAGTCCTTCCAGAGCCAGGTTCTGGCTCAGATGAAAGCGCTCGATGAATTGTCAAAAGACAAGTCAGAGGGTGGGGCAAAAACAGTAGCAGAAGTCAAAAAGGAACTTGGTGAAAAGAACATTGTTGTCAAGGGGCCGGCGATTACTAACGCCAAACTGGCTCTTGATAGAGTTTCTGATATCAACAAGTATTTGCAGGCCAACCCCGATAAAGTCGAAGCTGTTGAATTAATTCTCGCTGCATCGCAAGGCCCCAAGGGCATGATTCTATATGCCTCCCAGAAAGTGCTTGGCGATACCTCTTTCGGTAAAGCGATGGCGCAGTTGCAAAGCGATCTGGAAGCCGTTGTCGGGCGCAAGATTGCGGAAGGCATCGAGGGCAAAACGCTCAGCGAAAGTGTAGAACTGGACGCTTGGCGGCTCGGCGGCGGCTCGCTCATGGCCTCTGTTCTCCTAGGTATACGCTCACCTAGTGTAGAGAACCTGGGCAGCAGGCCTGTCAGGGTTACTCGGGTAGAACATCCGCTATTGGATGGTGGTGGCCCCGGCAAAACGCCGGACCACCCGCTCGACCCGAAGAAGCCGCCCGTGCCTCCTCGAGTTGTTGAAATAGACTCGGGTGGCAAAGGCGCCTGGAACAAGGAACTGAACAAGCCACAGCCAAATACAGTTTATAAAATCGACGGCAACAAGGTTTATGAAACGGATCATTTGGGCCGTGTGCAGAGCGTCGAAGCCGACTTGGCTGACATCGTCCGTGACCGTAATAAATACCAGCAATGCAAGACCGGAAAATGCGGCCTTGAAGCGGACGAAGGCGGCCATTTGATTGCCAGTATCTTTGATGGTCCAGGAGAAAGGATCAATATGGTGCCCATGGACGGCAACCTGAACAAAGGTGTCTGGAAAAAGATGGAAAATAGTTGGGCCAAGGCAATTGATGAAGGTAAAGACGTGAGCGTCAAGATATTGCCGACGTATTCAGGGAGCAGTGTCCGCCCTGATAGCTTTGTTGTAACCTACAGAATTGGAAACGGACGAGAAATCCGCGAACGATTTGTGAATGCTCCGGGGGGAACAGGATGAGTGAAGATGAAATTTATCGCCGGATCGGCCAAATTCTGATTGACACTGCTCCTGATACAGCGAGTAATGTTATCGTTGAGGCTGAACTTTCACCCGAGGATGATCATTGTAAGTTGTTGTTTGACTATATTGATGGGGATGGAGAGAAAGATTGGTTCAGCCCCGGCAGCCCAGAGGTAGATGTTGGTATTCATGAAAACCTGATAGCGCTGAGGAATATCTATAAAGCGCAAAACATGACATCCGGGCTACCGGTTTGGAACAGCTGTGTCATCACGTTGGATACCGTGCTGGGGAAGTTGAAAATTGATTTCAACTACATTGAGCCAGAAGAAGGTTGAGTGTTTTTTTCCTGTAAAGCCCTGGGATATTTACTCAACGTAGATCTCCCAGGTTCAGCGCTATCTCCATGAAGTGGTGGAATCTTTTATCGTTCATGGCATCCGCAGGATTTTGTCTCATTATCATACCGATCATGATGCCGCACCCACTCCATGATCTCGTCCTCATTCCTGCCCTTGGGCGTGAGGTCGAGATAGTTGTAGGCACCGACCAGCATGTCCAGGCCTCGGGCATACGTTGAGTAGGTGTGGAAGATGTCGCCCTTTGCATCGCGATAAAACACACTCAACCCCGGCATTTCTTCTTCGGCGCTGTCAGTTTTTTCGTAGTTGTACGTAGCCTTTCCGGCCGCGACAGCCTCAGTGCGGGCGCAAACTCCGAAGTCATAGTTGAAGTCGCAACCCTCTGACGACACCCAGTCGAACTTCCAGCCCATTCGTCGTTTAAAGTCCTGGAACTCGTTGAACGGCGCATGCGAAACAGCTACCACCGCGATGTCGTGATGAGCCAGATGTAGATTGGCGCCATCAATGTGGTCGCTGAGGAACGAGCAGCCCTGGCAGCCTTCCATCCAGTCCTTGGCAAACATGAAGTGGTAAATCACCAGTTGGCTGTTCTTGCCGAACAGATCAGCCAGCTTCAATTCGCCGTTCGGCCCCTGGAAGTGGTAGTCCTTGTCGACCTTGACCCACGGCAGCGCGCGACGCTCGGCGCTGAGGCGGTCGCGTTCCTTAGTGAAGGCTTTTTCGTGGGCCAGATGTTGCTTGCGGGCGGCGAGCCATTCTTCGCGCGATACCACCGGATGATTCTCAACGTTCATGATGATTTCTCCTGCGGGGTTGAAACCGGCTGTTTCAGACTAGTCGTTTAACCGGCAGGGAATTCGACAGACCGCCGGTCGGTCGCCTCGGGAAATGCGGCTGAACGGCTGTGAACCGCTCAGGTCACAACCTATGAACGCGCCATAAATCACGCGCACCGGAGGTTGGATCAGGATGACGACTTATAACTGGGATTTGATTGAACGTTTGCTGCACGAAGTGCAGAACAGTGCCGGAGAAAGTTTCGCTCCTCGAAAATATGCCGAGGATTATGCGGCGGAAAAAGCCAGCGCCGGTGAGCCGATCGAGAATCTGGATCACCTTAAAACGTTGGCCTGCGAATATGAGAGGCTGCTGCTCTTGCGCGGTTTCATCGCACCGCGTCCGGATGAGGAGGGCAGCACCGGAAACAATTTTGTGCTGACCCCGCGCGGTTCCAGCCTGCTGAGCCTGATCGACAGCAGCATTCCCGGCAACGATCATCCGCGTCAGGTGCTGGATGAGCAGGAGGATGCGCTGGCTGAGGCGACGTTTGATGAAGTGGCTTCAAAAGCCCAGATCGCCTGAGGTTCTGAAAGCAAAAGATCGCAGCCTTCGGCAGCTCCTACAGGGATTGGTGTAGGAGCTGCCGAAGGCTGCGATCTTTTGATCTTCTAGTTCTGTTTCGCGGCCTTCAGGCACTTGAGGTCGTTGAAGTCTTTACGCACACCCTCGATCTTCTTCAACAACCGCTGACGCTGTTGCGGCGTACTTTCGGCCATCAAGTCCACCGCCAGTGCGCGTCCCTGCGCTTCGGTATCGGCGAAGGCCTTGCGGTAATCCGCTGTCCATAAACTCTCGCGATTGACCAGAAGCGTCTCGATTCTCTGTGGGAATTCGGGGCTTTTGCGTTGTGCGACGGCGGCACTGAATTGCTTCTGCCAATGGGCGCGGTTGGCGATCCATTGGGTGTACTGATCGCCCAACGCGGCCGACCACGCCATTACCCGCTGTTCTTGAGTGGCGCTCAAGGGCCCCAGCCAGTCGTTCAGACGTTTGACCATCCGTGCGCCACGCTCGGCAATCTGCTGGTCAAGCGGTGGTTTGAGGTATTCCTGCTGACGCTTGCGCAAATCCTTGGCAAACGCGTCATTCATCTCGGCCACTTGCTTGTCATCCAGACCCTGCAACAACTCAATGGCCGAAGGTGTGATTTCTTTTGCCGTTTCTGCGATTGCCTGTTTGGCTTCGACAGTGCGCGCCTGCAACGCGGCATCGGTGATCTGATTGGTCTCGACCATTGTCTGTAAACGATCGAGCCAATCCAGATAACCCGGCAGTTGCGTGGTGCAGTGCCAGTTCAAGTGCTCCTTGAGTCGCTCGTTGAACCAGTCTTTTTGCTCGCCATTCATGTCCAGATAGTCGCCGAGCGTCCATGGAATGATCACGTCGAGATTGCGGTAGGCCAGGCCGACACGGCTGCAAGCGCCGAGGGCGAGGGTAAAGATCAGTAGCGCGGCGATGTGCTTGAACCAGCGAGACATGGGCGAATCCTTGCGTGAGCCTGGCTTCGAGGGGACTGATTCCTATGTGAACGCAGAATGAACCCGGCAGTTCAGCCGATCAATAGAACGCGCGCGCAGCCTTGAGCGTGACGAGGCCGTCACACTCGCTGTTGTGCCCGGAATAGGCTGAGCAATCGCTGCCGCTGAGGCTGGAATTGCTGTAGATCAGGTCGAGATCGATACCCATGAACGGTCGGGACAATTTCACCGACCAGTCGGTAAAACTACTGACATAACCACCGTCCACAGCCACCGGTGTATTGAGCTGGTGGGTGGTGTATTTCATGCTGACGCCGATACCGAACGGCTGATTGCCGCCGAGATCGGCAAACAAGGTGTTGTTCTGTTTATCCGGGTCGTTGCTGAAGGCCACGCCGAAACGACTGCCGAGCAGGCTCAGACCACCGAACAGCTCCTGGCTGTCGAGGGTGTCAACCTTGGGATAGCTGTAGTGGATCATCCCGACTTCGTAGCCGAGGGTCTGATCGAAAGGTTGTTTAAAGCCGACGTAGGAATCGATTTCGAGGTTCTTGCCCGGTGAGATGCCCATGCTCGGGGCGTACTGGCCGACATAGAGGCCGCTGTCGTGGCTCAGGTCGAGGCCGCCGTGGAACGAGCCAACCGCCGCCGGTTTGACCAGACCTTGGGCCATGCTGCGTGTCGGCGTGGTGCCGAGTTTGAGATCGAAGTCGCCGAGTTCACGCTGGAAAATCTGCGCGTGCGCGGTCGCATTGGCTAGAAGGCCTACGATTAATAAACAGGATGATTTGCGCATGCGTCACTCCATGAACAGCGAGGGCAGGGCGGCGGGCCTGCTGAAACGCTTGATCTAGACGCGTGCAAGGATACCGGCGAATGCTCGGCATTGAAGGCCGTTCGTCGATTTAAAAGGATTTTTGTTTAATGCGGAGGGTATGTTGCGCGGTGCCAGTCCAGACGCTTCGAAGCTCAAAGCGCCTCTGGACGGGGGTAAACCGGGTATTACTTCTTGCCCAGGCTGATCTGCTTGGACGGGCCGAATGTCTGGCCACTGACGCCTTTGGCAATTTGCTGAATCTCGCCGCCGGACTTGAGGAACGCTGCGATCTGATCGTTGATCGATTCGCTGGTTTCAACGGCTGGAGCTGGCTTTGCTTTGCTGGTGGATGCTTTTACACGCATGGCGGCCATTAACCTGTAGAAAAGTAACTCGGCCAGGCATCGTACAGGAATAACTTGACAATTGCTTGATAAATATCCCCGGGAATAACTGAGCGCGTGGGTGGATTATTCTCGATTAATTATCCGAAATATCCCCCTAAGCTACTGTTTTAAATAAGAACATTTATTGGTCATTAGCGGATATATTCGCCATGCAACGGCGCCGCTGGCTCCGTGCTGGTCTGACGAATGGCGAGCCGTCCGCGCCAAACCCAGGAAAATCAAGGTGTCCGCAGATTTTCTTCGGCCGGCTGCTCACCCGGCGAACGAGACCGGCAAAACCGGGTAGAATGCCGCCCACGCAATGAGGGTTCTGGAAAATGGCTTTAGTCGGGCGTTACAACAGTTTGCAAGTGGTTAAACACACTAACTTCGGTTTATATCTGGACGGCGGTGCCGACGGCGAAATTCTTTTGCCCAACCGTTATATCCCTAAAGATATTCCCAGCGAAGATGAAGACTGGCTCAACGTTTTCATTTATCTGGACAGCGATGACAAACTTATCGCTACCACTGAAAAACCAAAAGTTCAGGTCGGCGAATTTGCCAGCCTGAAAGTTGTTGAAATCAACAGCATCGGCGTGTTCCTCGATTGGGGCCTGCCCAAAGATCTGTTGCTGCCGTACTCAGAAGAAAAGCGGCAGATGACCGCTGGCGAGTACTGCGTGGTGCACGTCTATCTGGACAAACACACCCGCCGCATCACCGCCACCGCGCGTCTGGATCGCTATCTCGACAAGACCCCGGCCAATTACAGTGCCGGGCAGGAAGTTGATCTGCTGGTGGCCGAAGCCACCGACATGGGCTTCAAGGCGATCATCAACAACAAGCACTGGGGCTTGATCCACAAGAATGAAATCTTCAAGTTCATGCGTTCCGGCATGCGCGAGAAGGGTTTCATCAAGGAAGTGCGCGCCGACGGCAAGATCAGCCTCAGCCTGCAACCGGTGGGTCAGGAAGCGGCCAGCAGCCTGAGCTCGAAGATCCTCGCCAAGTTGCGTGAAAACGATGGCTCGCTGGCCGTCAGCGACAAGAGCGATCCGGCGTTGATCAGCAGTCTGTTCGGTGTCAGCAAGGGCAACTTCAAGAAGGCGATCGGTTCGCTGTACAAGGAAGGCAAGATCGTCATTCATGCCGATCGCATTGAACTAACCTGAGCCTTCCGGGGCCCATGTTGCATGGGGTCACTTGAGGTCGGGTAAATGAAAAAGCCGTTGCTTGCTTATATCGCCACTCTGCTGGCGTTTCTGTTGCTCGACGGTATCTGGCTCGGCGTGCTGATGGCGCCCACCTACCGCGAACTGCTCGGTTCGCTGATGCTCGAAAAACCGCTGCTGGTTCCGGCAGCGGTTTTTTATTGCCTGTATGTTTTTGGCTGCGTGCTGTTTGTGGTCTTGCCGGCACAGAGCTGGCAACGTGCGGCAAAGATGGGCGCGCTGCTGGGGCTGGTGGCGTATGGCACGTATGACCTGACCAATTGGGCCACGTTGCGCGGGTGGTCGGTGCAGGTGAGTTTGCTGGATTGGGCGTGGGGGACGTTTGCCACTGCTGTGGCGTGTACGGTCGGCTTTTTGGCGGCAAAGCGATTTGTGAAGTCAGCCCCGTAATCTTTGTTGTCTGGAGCGACGCCTTCGCGAGCAAGCTCGCCCCCACAGGGGGAATGCGATCATCCTGTGGGAGCGGGCTTGCTCGCGAATGGCGGCGCAGCCGACAACCATTCGCCGCTGCCGCAACAGACAAACTAAATGTCTTTTCCAGACGGTTTTTTCTGTCCGACTGATTGATAATCCCCGACACAGATTTTTGACCAGTGGATGGCTGCCATGTTGTGTGTTTTCGAGGTGTTGCGGTGAGTGTCGAGCGGCGCAATGCCGACGGTTTTGCCTTGCAGGTGATGATCGGCCTCTGCCTGATCTGGGGCGTGCAGCAAGTGATGATCAAGTGGGCCGCGCCCGACATCGCGCCGGTGATGCAGGCAGCCGGACGTTCGGGGATTTCCGCGTTGCTGGTGGGTTTGCTGCTGTGCTGGAAGGGTGGCTGGGATCAGGTCGGCAGCACCTGGCGCGGCGGCCTGTTGGCCGGTGCGCTGTTCGGTCTGGAGTTCTTCTTCATCGCCGAAGGTCTGCAACTGACCACCGCCGCGCACATGTCGGTGTTCCTCTACACCGCGCCGATTTTCACCGCGCTCGGCGTGCATTTTCTGTTGGCCAGTGAACGACTGCGACCTTTGCAATGGCTGGGGATTCTGCTCGCGTTCGTCGGTATCGCCATCGCCTTCGCCGGCGGCGTGTCGTGGGACAACCTCGACCGGCGCATGCTGCTGGGCGATGCGTTCGGGGTTATTGCCGGCGCCTGCTGGGGCGCGACCACCGTGGTGGTGCGCGCCTCGCGTCTGTCAGAGGCGCCAGTGACGCTGACCCTGTTCTATCAGCTGATCGTCGGCTTCGTCGGTCTGCTATTGATCGCACTGTTCAGCGGCCAGATCAGCCACGTCAGCCTGACCAGCGTGGCGGTGGCCAGCGTGCTGTTCCAGGGCCTGGTGGTGTCGTTCTTCAGTTACCTGACCTGGTTCTGGCTGCTGCGCCGCTATCTGGCGGCCAATTTGGCGGTGTTTTCGTTCATGACCCCGTTGTTCGGCGTCACGTTCGGCGTGGTGCTGCTCGGTGAAGAATTGAGCGTGAACTTCGTCATCGGCGCGGTGCTGGTGTTGCTCGGCATCACCTTTGTCAGCGCTGAGCAGTGGGTGCGTCGGCGTTTGCGCAAAGCCCTCGGCCAGCATTGACCGATTGCAGTGCCAGCCCGCCGGCAATCAGCAGACCGCTGCCGGCAATGATCAGCGCCGGTTGCAGATCACCGCTGAAATGGCTGCTGAGCGCCGCCAGTAACGGGCCGCTGAGCTGGCCGACGGCAAAGCACGCCGTCAGCAGCCCGGCATTGCGCTGGGTGCTGTGCGGCGCCAGTTCCCGCGAGCGTTGCATCACCAGTTGCATACAAGCGAGGAACGGCATGCCGCACAACACCACCCCCAGCGCCAGGCCATAAGCGCTGCCCAACAGACACGCGAAGACCCCGAGCGCCTGCAACCAAAGTGTGGCGGTCAGCCAGTGCCGCGTGGTGTTCGGATCGTGGCGACGCAGGCTCACCAATAGAACGCCAATCGCTGCGCCGAGACCGAAACACGGCCAGAACAGATCGGCCTGCCATTGCCCGTGAAATTGCGCGTTGGCCATTTGCGAGAGAAACGTGGCCGGGATGATGTAACCCACGCCATATAACGCATACACCGCCGCCAGTCGCGGGATACCGCGATTCGAATGGCTGACGTTGAGGGTGGCGACCGGCGTGTGCATGCCCGGTTGCGGCAGGAACTGCACGATCCCCAGCAACATCACCAGCGCCACGGCGGCATAGATCAGCCACAAGGTCGCAGATGTCTGATTCAGCAGATGTGAGAACAGTGCCAGCAACCCGGTCAGAAAAATTCCCAGTCCGGGACCGGCAAATACCAGTGCCCCCAGCCGTGGCCGGCCTGCCGCCGCTGCCAGCGGCTGACTCAATGCGGTGATCATCACCAGCACCCAGGCACTCGCCACCCCGGTACCGAAGCGCAGCAGCAAATGCGCCCAGAAGCCGTTGGCCCAGAACGATGCCAGGGTCAGCAGCACACACAGCCACAAACCGCCATGCAACCGGCGCTGCACTTGCTGCGGACGGTGGGCGAACATCGCGTCCACCGCGCCCAGCAGGTAACCGAGGTAGTTGGCCGCAGCAATCAGACCGGCGGCCGTCAGGTCGACCTGACCTTCGCTGAGCAGGTGTGGCAGTTGCGGGGTGAGGGCGAAACGCCCGATGCCCATGGCCATCATCAGGGCGACGAAACAGGCGGATAAGCGAATCAGGGGCGACATGGTCGGGATTCCTTTGAAGGAGC
>Ga0213823_1000736_pt1 | contig 23895 bp, 28 predicted proteins | sample MC6MC0907MG_FD_179887 | JGI IMG/M metagenome (GOLD analysis project Ga0213823, IMG submission 179887) | Enriched soil aggregate microbial communities from Iowa State University, Ames, United States - MC6-MC0907-MG | ecosystem: Environmental > Terrestrial > Soil > Unclassified | place: USA: Iowa...
AGAAATTTGGCATGATTACGATGAGTGGTATTATTTGTGGATTAATCATGATGTTAATGGGCGGTAATGGCTTTTATCCCCTTCTAACAGGTCTAATTTGTGGCTTCATTGCAGACATACTTTTTATAAAGCTAAAATCAAGTACATTTTCCATGACATTATCCTTTGCTGTGTTTAGTTTATGGACAATTGGTCTATATCTTCCTATTTATCTTCATCGAACTACTTACTTTTCTAATATTACTGTTCAATATGGTGCTGAGTACGCCAATAAATTAAACAGCTATATTCCTGATTGGACACTATTTCTATTCATTGTCATGACATTTGCTACAAGTCTAATAGGAGGCTTGATTGGTACTAAATTATTAACAAAGCACTTCAAGAAATCGGGGATTGTTTAATGAAACAATGGATACAAATAGATCCACGTACTAAGCTGCTGTTGACAGTTACAATAAATATCATTACTGTAAGTGCTCCACAAAATGGCTGGTTTCTGTACATATTACCGATTCTATGGGGAATTCCGGCTATTTTGCTATTGCTGTATCAGAAATACAAAATAGCCTCCTATTATTTGATTTTACTATTATCCGTTACAACTTTTCAGTACACGGTAGCCCCTTATATACACGGTGTATTGTTCTTTCTGTCATTAGGAATTATCTCCATTTCCCTAAGGCTACTTCCAGGTATTATGATGGGCTATTTTCTTCTATCTACAACATCTATCAGTGAACTTGTTGCAGCTTTGGAAAAACTACATATGCCAAGGGGATTCATTATTTCACTCTCTGTTATGTTCCGTTTTTTCCCAACACTAAGTTATGAATATATTTATATACAACAAGCTATGGCATTCCGAGGCTTAACAGGATTTTCAATGCTGCTGCACCCAGTAAAAGCAATGGAGTATCGTCTTATTCCACTTATGGTATCAGCCTCAAAGATTGGTAATGAATTAACAATGGCATCCTTAACTCGCGGTTTATCTGCTCCTAACAAAAGAACAAATGTCAGTCAGCTTCAATTTTATCTGCAGGATTTTCTATTAATCACCACTTGTATTGTCGTTTGGCTTATTTTTATTTGGGAGGTGTTTTTATGATTCAGCTTCAAAATGTTTCCTTTCAATATCAATCGAAAAAAGCGCTAAACGCTATTGATCTAGAGATTTCAGCTGGAGAGGTTATTGTGCTCTGTGGAAAGTCGGGCTGTGGAAAAACTACGATTACTCGATTATTAAATGGCCTTATCCCCTATTACATTAATGGCGAATTACAAGGGACTATTCGGTTAGCCAATCAAGATATTCAAGCAATGGAAATTCACGAAATTTCAAAGCTTACAGGCTCGGTTTTTCAAAATCCTAAAACCCAATTTTACAATATCGATACTGACAGTGAGCTAGTTTTTACAGTAGAAAACTTTGGCTTGCCCTCTTATGAAATACTAAATAGAAAAGCTATGATGGTAGAACAGTTTGAACTACAGCCACTTTTACAAAGAAATTTATTCCATCTTTCAGGTGGAGAAAAACAACGAATAGCCTGTGCATCAGTTGCCATACATAATCCTCCCATCATTATTCTAGATGAACCAACCGCAAATTTAGATAATGAGGCAACAGCTCAGCTTGGGGAAATGATTGCTTTTTGGAAAAGTCAGGGGAAAACGATCGTTATTTCTGAACATCGACTTCATTACTTACAGAATCTTGCAGATCGATTTGTTTATTTGGAGGACGGGGAAATTAAGCATATTTTTACCCAAAAGGAGATGCTCACTATGTCAAATGAAGCACTTTATCAATTAGGGCTTCGAGCGATTCATCTTGAGGAATTGATGCCTCAGCATGATCGTTTGTTGGATCAAGGAGCACGTTTTAAATTGGAGACACTCTCTTATTTCAATCATGATTTTCAGCTAAAAATTGAAGGGTTTGACCTTCCATTCCCTGCTATCATGGCTATTACTGGTCACAATGGTGCTGGGAAATCGACATTCGCTAAAGCCCTGACAGGTCTCAACCGAAAAGCCTCCCCTACCTTTCACATCAATAATGTGAAATTTAGAAAAAAGCAATGCCTTCAGGCTAGTAGCATGGTTATGCAGGACGTACATCACCAGCTTTTTACAGAAAGCGTGCTAGCAGAAATCTTACTCTCTATGCCAGAGCCAAATGAAGAGCTAGCATTAGATCTACTGGCTTTACTGGGTGCCTCTGAATTAAAAGACGCACATCCACTGGCTTTATCAGGTGGGGAGAAACAGCGTGTAGCCATACTTTCTGCAATTGCCGCAGATAAACAAGTGATGATTATGGATGAACCAACGAGCGGACTTGATTATCATCATATGAGAAAATTTGCAAATTGCATGAATATTTTGCGTAACCAAAATAAGCTTGTGTTCATTATCACACATGATCCTGAGATGATTGCACTTTGCTGTGACGGAACCATTGAATTATCGCAGGGCATGATGAAGGACATTACATTATTTAACAAACAAAGGGTGTGAAATGGTGGAACAGATTGAAAAAAAAGAACATTGGATAAAGTCTATCCTCCAATTTACAGGGAGCTCTAAAGTACCGCTAGCCTTATCCGTCCTCTTAGCCATTATGAGTGTCATAGGCGGGCTAGTTCCATATGTGGCTGTTTATCAAATACTACTGCTTTTAATTGAAGGAACCCAAACAATGCAGCGTCTTCTTTTTTGGATTGCTATAGCAGCAGCTGGGTACATTGCTTTAACAGTATTTCATGCAATTTCTAGTTATTTCTCTCACCGTGCTGCCTATCATATTTTGGAGGAAATTCGTCTGCAACTAGCTGAACGATTAATAAGAGCACCTCTAGGTCATGTTTTAAATCAACCAGTTGGTACGATTAAAAATGTCCTCATTGATCGCGTGGAAACTTTAGAATTGCCATTAGCACATATTATTCCGGAAGGTATCTCAAATCTCTTTCTGCCTATAGGTGTTTTTGTCTATATGCTGACGATTGACTATCGACTAGCTCTTGCCTCTCTTATTACAGTTCCAGTTGCACTGATTGTGTATGCCTTTATGATGAGAAATTTTAACACCCAGTATCAACACTATATGGAGGCAAGCAATCATGTAAATAGTGTTATCGTAGAATATGTGGAGGGTATTGAGGTCATTAAAACCTTTAATCAAACAAATGCTTCCTATGAAAAATTCACAAATGCTATTACAGATTTTAAAAATTATACAATGCAATGGTTTCGTGGCACATGGCCATGGATGACATTAGGCAATGCTATTTTACCATCTACCCTTGTCGGTACTCTACCCATCGGTTTATGGCTATATTATCAGGGTGCTATTAATCCTGCACAATTAATTATTTGCCTTATTTTATCCATGGGGCTTATTTATCCACTTATGAAATTCACTGTTTTTGTCAATGATTTCAAGGCGATTGAATATGCCATTGCTGATACAAAAGCATACTTAAATTTGGAATCACTTCCTATTACGGAAGAAATAATAGCTTTGGAGCATTATGATATTGTCTTAAATGATATTTCGTTTAGCTACAATGATGAGCAGAATGTGCTTCACCAACTTTCTTTAACCATTCCTGAAAAAAGCTATACTGCACTTGTTGGCCCTTCTGGAAGTGGAAAATCAACAATTGCCAAGCTATTAGCACGTTTTTGGGATGTTACTGACGGTTCCATTATGATTGGACATACCAATATTCAAGATATTCATCCTAATGAGCTGGCAAAAAAGATTAGCTATGTAGCACAGGATAATTTTTTATTTAAAACTAGTCTTTTTGAAAACATTCGAATGGGAAATCCACACGCTAGTGATGAGGAAGTCTATCGTGCCGCACGTTTAGCAAGATGTGATACGTTTATTGCCCGACTAGAGAACGGCTATGATACTGATTCTGGTGAAGCAGGCAATAAGCTATCTGGTGGGGAAAAGCAACGTATCGCCATAGCACGTGCTATCTTAAAAAACGCTCCAATTATAATACTGGATGAAGCAACAGCCTTTACTGATCCAGAGAATGAAGCAGAAATACAAAAAGCTTTTAACGAGCTAGCGAAAGATAAAACACTCATTGTCATTGCTCATAGATTATCCACGATTAAACATGCTGATCAAATTGTCGTGTTAAAGGATGGCATTATCCATAAAATTGGCACCCATAATGAATTGCTCGCAACGAATGGACTTTATCAAACATTATGGAAGGCTCATATTGGTTCAAAAGAACATGGACTCCTCTCTGATACGAATCCATCTCAGGAGGTATCTTTAAATGATTAAAATAATAATGAGAATTATCCAGTGGATTGGCCCATACAAAAAACGTTTATACCTTGGATTTATACTGTCGTTTTTGCAGTCTATTTGTATTGCCCTTCCGATTGTTATAACTGCCCATGGTTTGCAAATGATGCTTGATGACTATTATGGAAAAAACGCTTTAGAGATAGATGGAATCTGGTTGCTGTTACTGTTATTATTGCTCACCATTTTCGGTCGTTTTATCTTTGCCTATTTAAAGGCACGTTATCAGGAGAGCATTGGCTATGAAATAACAGCAGATCATCGGATCAAAATGGGACATACCTTGAAAAGGGTCTCACTTGGATTTTTTCAGCAGCATCGGATAGGTGATATTAATAGTACTGTTACCACAGATTTGTCCTTCTTTGAAATGATGGGGATAAAAATGATTGATGTCGTTATCAATGGCTATATTCTAACATGTACAATGATTTTATTTTTATCACTCTATCAGCCAATTATGGCTCTCGTAGCAATTAGTGGTATTGTTGTATCGTCTATGTTCCTACGACTATTACAAAGACATAGTCGTAGAAATGCTACCTTCCATCAGCAAAGTCAGCATCAGCTTGTTAGTGCTACTTTAGAGTACTTACGTGGCATGTCTGTTATTAAGAACTTTAATCAGGAAGGAATTGCTTCCCGTAATATACAGGATGCCTTTCGCAATAGCAAGCAAGTTAATATAACTATTCAGAAAGGTTTCGGTGTTTTCAATGTCGGACATCGACTAGCCTTAAAGTTGGCTTCTATATTACTTGTATGTGTTGCTTGTTATTTAGTGATGAATGGAGAAATGACACTTGCGGATATGTTCCTTATTACGTTATTTTCATTTGTCATGTTTGATAGTATTGAGCCCATTAGCGATGCAACACATGTGTTGGAAACGATTAATCATACGCTCAATAAACTTGAAGCCATTGAAAATACAACATATATTGACGAAGAGGGTCAAGATACCGAGCTTACGCAATTTGCGATCCACTTTGACCAGGTTTCCTTTGCCTATGATGAAAGACCTATCATTCAGGATGTATCCTTTACCGTTAAGGAAGGTACAACTACAGCAATTGTTGGACCATCTGGCTCTGGAAAAACAACTCTTTGCAATTTGATTGCCCGATTCTATGATGTTGATTCTGGAGAAATCTCTATTGGTGGCACTAACATTCGCTCTATGCAGTTAAACAGTTTATTATCATCGATTAGTATGGTATTTCAAAAAGTCTATTTATTTAATGAAACCATTTATAATAATATTCTTTTTGGGAATCCGAACGCTTCTAGAGATGATGTTATAGAAGCAGCAAAAAAGGCACAATGCCATGACTTTATTATGTCGCTGGAATATGGCTATGATACGGTTCTTAGTGATGGTGGTTCCTCTTTATCTGGCGGGGAAAAGCAACGAATCTCGATTGCCCGCGCTATTTTGAAAAATGCACCCATTATTATATTAGATGAAGCAACTGCAAGTCTTGACCCAGAAAACGAAACACTTATTCAAGCTGCATTAGAAAAATTAATTCAAGGAAAAACAACCATCATCATTGCCCATCGATTAGCAACAATACAGAATTCCAATCAAATTATTGTTTTAGAAGATGGTCAAATCATTCAACAGGGAACACATCACTCATTAATGAAAGAAAAAGGTGTATATCGTCGCTTTATTGAAATTCGACAGGACGCAGAAAACTGGAATCTTACCACTTGAAAAAATACCAAAAAACAAAAAGTAGTACAGACTATGAATAAATGGTTGTACTACTTTTTTAAAATTTATTATTTCCCCTCCCCTTATTTTCTAGCAAATATTTTATTCTTCTATTAACAAGTTTGTAAATATTGTTAAGTTTTAACATTTATGTTTGAATTACCAATAAATTATGCTACTCTATAAATAGGGTAAAACCTACAAAAATTCCTATAAAAGGATTTTCATTAATGAAAGCCTTGAGGAATAATTTCAAAGGAGTGGTGTTCATGTTAGGTTGTAGTAGTTTAGCGATTCACACAACAGATCAGAAAAATCTATTTGCTCGAACAATGGATTTCACAATGGAACCAGATAGTAAAGTTATCATTGTGCCACGTAATTACGGAATACGACTGCTTGAAAAGGAAGATGTTGTTATAAATAATCAATATGCATTCATTGGGATGGGTAGCACTGATATTTCATCCCCTGTTCTATACGATGGTGTTAATGAAAAGGGCTTAATGGGAGCAATGCTATACTATGCAACATTTGCGACGTATGCAGAGGAGCTTGAGGAAGGTAAAAGAGGCATAAATCCGGTTTATGTAGTATCACAAATTTTAGGTAACTGTGTAACCATTGATGATGTGCTGACAAGATTAGAGGCATTTACACTTATTAATGAAGCCAATGCCATTCTTGGATTCGCTCCTCCTCTGCACTTTACTTTCACAGATGCCTCAGGTGAAACAATTGTAATTGAGCCAGATAAAACAGGAATTACCGTCCACCGTAAGACAATTGGTGTAATGACAAATAGCCCTGGCTATGAATGGCATCAAACGAATCTGCGGGCTTATATTGGTGTTAATCCTTACCCACCAAATGATATTACAATGAGTGATTTAGAGCTAACACCATTTGGACAAGGTGCAGGTGCATTAGGTCTTCCAGGCGATTTCACCCCATCAGCTCGTTTCCTACGTGTTGCTTACTGGAAGAAGTATACGGAAGAAGCGAAAAATGAAGTGGAGGGCGTAACAAACCTATTCCATATCCTTTCTTCTGTTAATATTCCAAAGGGTGTTGTGCTCACAAAGGAAGGAAATACGGATTATACAATTTATACGTCAGCAATGTGCTCACAAAGTAAAAACTATTACTTTAAGCTCTATGATAATAGTAGAATCTCTTCTGTTTCCTTAATGGATGAGAATTTAGATAGTCCAACATTAATTACCTTTGAATGGGAACGTGCACAGGATATAAAGCAACTCAACAAAGTTAATGTTAAAAGCTAATTACTCTTTTGTTCTATAAAACAGGTAAAGGACCAGACTCCATCAAATGGAGTACCTGGTCCTTTTGATTGGATTAGTTACTGTAAACTTATTCAAGTTTGTTTTTCTTATTACTTATAAAATCGGTGGAAACTAGAATACCAACTATTATAAAGCTTAGGCTAACAAGACGGAAAATCACCTCTAAGCTCATCCATTCTGCTAAAATTCCTAATACAAATGCGCTAATGCCAACACCAACATCAAAACTAGAAAGAAAAGTTGCATTGGCTGCCCCACTTTTTGCTTCATCTACTTTTTGAACAGTCCATGTTTGTAGGCATGGCATCATTGTTCCGTAACCTGCTCCGAATAAAATCGCTGCAATGATAAGCATTAAATTATTTGTGGTATAGGATAACACGACAAGTGATAAAAATCCTAATATGGCTGACACAATGATAATAGACCATGGTCCATTTTTATCAAACCATTTTCCTGTAAATGGTCGTAATAAAGTGGAAACAGTCGCATTGATAAGAAAGAATAAGAAAATATGTTTTATATCCTTTTGTTCCCCATAAAGTACTAAGAAGGTTATAATCGCTCCAAAGCCAAGTGTCGTAATAACGGTCAATAATGCTTGGAACCTTACATCCTTTTCAAAAATCGCTTCTACAAATCGAAATGGCTGCTTCTCATATTTAACAGGTGTAGATGAAGAGACAAATTGAAGCGCTATTATCGCTAACAGACTAAGTATTACTGATGAATAAATTAATAGTTGAAAGGAAAAGGTATTATAGATAAGAATACCTATACTCGGTGCAATAATAGCGCCAACTGTTGTTGAAATAGAGAAATATCCCATTCCTTCTCCTAATCTAGCTTTAGGAATTAAATCAACAACCATTGTACTATTGGCTGTGGTTGATACCCCCCATGCTGCTCCATGGAAAAATCGAAACAATAGGAAAAGCCAAATAATGTTAAGAAAAGGATACAGCATAGTAACGATCAATAAAATCATACCTGCTCCGATTGCAAGACTTTTTCCTTTATTATCAATCAAATAGTAACCTACGAAAGGTCTGATTAAAATGGCACCTATCGTAAATATAGTTGTTACCAAGCCTACTTGAATAGAAGAGGCATTTATGCTTAATAAATAGGCTGGTAAAATTGGTAATAACATTTCAAAGCCTATAAAGATTAAAAAATTACTTATAAATAAAAAAAGAAATGATGGTGTAAAAATTTTTTGCTTTTTCATAGTTTGTGTCCTCGCTTCTAATTATTTTCTAAATTAGAAGCGTATCGCACACTGAAACATTCCTAAATTGTCTAAGTTTTTTAAACAACAAGTCTCACCCTTTCGAACACTGTTGTATTGAGGAATTACAATAATCTTTGTGACAAACATCTCATCATTGTGTCCATCCCAATTCTTCACCTGTAGAACACAAAAAGACGCCATTAAATCCGGCGTCTAATCATGGCTTTGTATATGCACAAACATTAAAAGTTCTAATTTTAGAGAACAAAGGCAAAAAGCTTCCGGCTATTTTCTATATGAAGTTTACTTAAAAAAGTACAGACTGGTCCCTTTGACAGTAAATCATCAAGTTGTAAATATGTTTTTACTTCTGTTGCAATTCTTCTGAAAACAGTTTCCATGACTTTTTGCCTCCTCTCTCATTATCAATTAATAGTATTAGTATAATTTAATACAAGTTGATGAAAAATGCAAATTCCTCTTTCTATTTATTGCCTCTACATGTCATTTTCGAGGTTTTAAAGTATTCCAAGTTTGTTGACTCATTGGAATGAATTAATACTAAAAAATACTTTCACATTGTTTCAAGATCAATTATGCCTTGGCATAATTGCGTCCGGAATCGGCTTTGAGCTTATACAAAGAACTCCTTTCCGATTCCGTGACATCCGCCGGAGGCTTTAACTTCTTTCAGCGGGTGTTTGGACACCCTCCGAAAAGTAGCTTAAATTCGCATTCATCTCACCACCTATAGAGGTGGGAGACTTCTGCTGAAAGAAGTTAAATAAAGAAGAAGTGCCATTATTACGATTTATTTAACCAGGGTACTCCAATAAGCATTTATCCTATCTGTATGTCAACCAAACATAAAAATAGCCCCCTTATCAAATAAATAAGAGAGCTATATATATTTCATAATCTATCACTTATCTACAACTGGCTTTAATAGATTTGCTGGAATAAAATCAAAATTCTTATCTCCCACCATCAAATAACCATTGATCTCAATTCCTGATGAATAAAAGACAGTTCCCTTCAACTCTTTTCTAGAGTATCTTGTAATCATTGGACCATTATATAGCTCTGTATCTTCTGTTAATATATAGGAGCCTTCATTTCTTGTTATCTTTTCAAAAATTCGAATATCAGTGCTATCAAGAATACCGGTATTAATTACAGGTCCTCCTTCAATATCTCCTGCACAATAATGGCGATATAATTTGCCCTTCTCAATAGAAACTAGTAATGATGCTGGAATACAAACCTCTTCACGTTTTCCAACTTTTAAATACTCACCATATTTGATGTAGGAATATGGATATCCAGGATTTTCAACACCAAGATGATTAATCATGACCAATGCCGGATTGTTATAGAAAGATGTACGAATATCGATTGGTACTTCTTTGAAAACTACCAAATCCGTTGCTTGTACCCGATATTGCCCCATTTGATAAAATGTTTTGCCATCATATTTCTCAATATCATACGTTTTAAAGAAATTATTGCGCTTAACCATCAACGAATCAAATGTGCCATCTGGATTTTTCTTGTATACCTTGATGTCTTTTTTAAAGGTCATTTTTCCGGTTTGACCTTTTACAACTTCTGCTCCATCATACATCACTTTTGCTTCTGAATTTGTTGGACTTACTACTGCAAATAAAAATGCTGCTAGTAACACAATAAATGATTTTTTCATTATTCTCCTCCTACTCAGGTTTAATTTTAGAAAAATTAATTTCTGAATATACTACTGATTTTAATGGAAATATAGCGATGTAAAAAATCAATAATTTCAGAGTATTTAATATAATTCCCCCTCACTTCTTGTCCTCACCAAGCTAAAACAAATACAACTAACCACTCATTCTTTATAGTATCTATTAGTTTTGAATCAATTAATAAATCAATTATTTGTATTCCAAAACCCAATACTTTTCTCCAGGTTTCCCTTCTTCAACAACTTTCCTCCAACCCTTATTTTCATAGAATTTGAGTGCCTTATAATTTTCTGACACACATTTCAAACTTAATGGTGTATTCATTTTATTGATGGAGGCATTCAATAATAAACCACCAACACCCTTACCAGAGCAAGTAGGGTCAACAAAAAGACAATGTATAAAGTTATCTGCTAAGTATAGTGCCGCAAACCCTAGAATTTTACCGTCTTCCTCAACTAAAATTACATAATCTTCAGTTGTATCATTATCAAAATCTTCTAATGTCAATTCCTCTGCATTTTCCCAATGGAAGTTTTTGCGGCGTGATTCCAGATAAATGCGCCTTAAATCAGGATAATCTAATTCATTTGCTTCTCTAATATTCATCATATCACCCTCCAATTCTATTAAAATATAACATAAACCCCATCTATCAACCTATTTTTTTAAATTGAAATCAAAATTTTATTTCTTTCACTAAACTAAACCATTATAGTTCAATCCAATGAACAGTTAGCTAGATTCGGTTTATTTATTGTATTCACTACGATTAATGGACTAAACAAAAAAACCACTTATGCTTAAGCGGTCTTCAAAGCTATTCTTTTTACATTTTGAAATTAAATTACAGGTTAATAATCCTCTGAAAAACCATCTTTAAAGAATTCTAGTATTTCTTCACCAAAAAACGAAAAAAACAATAATATAAACACAATTAAAAGGGTTAAACTACCGAATATAAGGGTGAACACTATCCCAAATTTTTTATCATTCAACAAAGATCCTTCCTTTACCTTTATTTGTATTTTGAAGATTCAATGTACCGTAACATTTTTAAGAAAACTTCTACCATTAGTCATCAATAATTATTTTCTGTAAGGCTAGAAAACTAAAATAAAAGTGCTATTTATTTTTTATATCTGCTCACATAATTCCCTAAAATTACACCCACGACAATGCCATTTTTCAAGCGTTTGTTCAAAATCCTCGATGTCTAGAGGCTCATTTTGAAAAATATCAGCTTGGTACTTAATTATAACTTTCATAAAGTTTCAGTGTAAATCAAAAGCTCTATTTATGTAACGATTTTCAATCATAGTATTTTCACTATTAATCACTAACTGCTACTAAAAATCATTTTAGGTCAATTGTTGGTCACTTTTTCAGCCGCTTATTTTATAGTTTATTTAGCTAAAGCTCCATGTTAGCAAGAAAGAAATAAAATTTTTGATTTTAAATATTGCCATATTATTAACGGTATTTTTTTGAAACTACGAATTCAGTAATCGGCATAGTTATCCAAGCTAGTCCAATTACAATAACAAGGGGGATATTCTTTATATCATTCATTGCAAATACTTTTTCTGAAACAACTAAGACAATTATCATCAATAAAAGTAATAGATAATAACTAATTTTTGAACTTAAAAGAGTTATATGTTTCTCAAGTTCATCTTTTTCTCTTTCGTGTTTTCCATCCATCTCACCCCAAGTAACAGATTGGAATAAAAACCCTACACCTAAAAATACAAAGAATAGTGTAGAAGCGTTAATTATTTCTTTTGTAATCCATTCATATATCCCATAGCCCCCAATTGCAATAATAAGAACTAAAGAACATATTAAACTAACTTTTTTTACAGTTGTCACTAATTCTCATTCCTTTCATATTTAAAAATAAATAATTCTTCGATAGAAACAGATAAAACATAAGACAAATTAAATGCCAATTCTAAACTTGGGTCATACTTATTATTTTCAATCGCATTGATTGTTTGCCTTGTTACTTTACACAAATCTCCTAATTTGCCTTGTGAAAAACCGTTCTTTTCTCTGTATTCCTTGATTCTATTTTCCATCACTTATCCACCTTTAGATTTTGTAAGGTGTAAAACATTCTTTACATACAAATTATAAAATAAGATGAATTATGTGTCAAACATATTTTACACCATCACCAATTCAGCCAATTATCTAACGCTGGTTCACTATGCACTATTGATTGTGGAAGGCCATCACGCTCATTTAACCAATTATAAATTCGATTACTCTGATTAGATTAAATATCAAAAACGTGGTTTATAGCCTTTGTCCCCCTCCCCTTTACCGCATATTATAAAGACAAAAAGGAGATAACCTTTCCATGAATAATTGTGGGAGTAATAATGAATCATTAACTATTAAAAAATGCGATAATTTAAGAACATTTACGGCTAATGATATTAATTGCATCAGTACTTCCATTCCTATTGACGGATCCATAATTCCATTTTCCTCTGGATTTGAATTTATTTTAATCGGTGACAATTTTGGCAATGGTACTAACAATGTCGGTCTTATAGGTTTTGGTAGTTCTGTATCTTTAGTTCCTCTTATTGGTAATACAATTAACTTAATTGGACTTCCTAATGAAGCCTTCACTGTTTCACGTGATGGTATTATTACATCTATTTCAGCGTCATTCACCTATTTAGGAGGAGTATTGGACTTAGAAACTGCGACAGTTCGAGCACAGATATTCCGTGCACCTGTAGGTAGTAATAGTTTCACTGCTACAAGTGCAAGAGTTGATTTGGCTCCGTCAATAACAGCACTTTCAGGAATAGGAGAAATATCATTTGGAACAGCTAATATCCCACCTGTGTCGGTAGCTGTAGGTGATAGTTTAATTATGGTATTTCATGTATTGGAAGCAGGAGTCGCTATTGCTGGCTACGCAAGCGCAGGGATTAATATTGTTTAAAAATAACATCTCTTTCCTCTAACCAAAGGCACAGGACGTTCTTTATAAGGTGTTTCTTCTATAGAAGAGGATTTATTCGACTTACTACTCAAACGCTCTACAGCCTTACTATAAGCCGCTACAAATACCGCACGTAATGTACTAGTAACAGTCAGTACACCTTCTTTAATATCCATAGCAATTTGAATATAACGTTCTTAGCTTGTAGCGCTCCTGAAATAGCAATCGACAGGCAGTTTGTGCAGCTGGTAATAGTTCGGCAAGATCTCGGCATGGTGTTACGGTCACACTCATTTCGCACTCCCCTCCCCTGATTTATCCTTCACGATTGCTAAAATGTTTTTAATAAAGTCAGGTGTTGGCAAGCCCATCTTTGTGCCATTTTCCGTTATAGAAATAAATTCGAGTACACAGAATGCAATGGCTGCTCCATCACCTGCGTATTCGATACCTGGAATAACTAGCGCTAGTAAATACACTGAGCTAACTAGCATTAAGTAATAAATTTTTCGGATAATACCATTGAATCCAATACGACTGTTAAGGTTTTGATTAATGATTCCACTCATAATCCCAGTCACATAATCGATAGCCATAAAAGCGATTAAAACTGTTACAGCCATACCCAACCCATCCACTGAATAGGATACAAGTGTACCAATTACTCCACTTACTGCAGCAATCCATTTTTCCATTTGAACACTTTCTTTTGACATAATAAAAAGCACCCTAATACGAGGATGCTTAAAGCCTTTTTGCTATTTCATATATAACTGGCACACTTACTGGAGTTAACAGTTGCTGCCTTAATTTTTCAACTTATATCTGCTCACATAATTCCCTAAAATTACATCCACGACAATGCCATTTTTCAAGTGTTTGATCAAAATCCTCGATGTCTAGAGGCTCATTTGAAAAAATATCAGCTTGGTACTTTTTCATTTCCAAGACACTACGCTGAAAAATATACAAAATATTATCCATATCGATGTTAGTAAATACATATTTCTTGCGTTTTCCTGTTAATAAGTATTCGTTATATACCTCGATTTGCTCAAGTGATACACGGTATTTTTGCTGTACATAATAGGCATAGAGCGCTAATTGCTGACGGTCATCGTCAGACTCACTCCCCGTCTTCCAATCGACTATCACCCACTTATCCGTAAGCTCATCATAGTAATGGAAATCCATTACGACAAATACTTGGATATCGTCTATTTTCATGGAGCGAAATTGTTCAGGCTCACCAATACGTAGAGAGCCTTTTTGTGCTGTAATTTGCCGGAATGTTTCACTCATCAGAAAATGGTTAAAGACAAGCCGTAAACGTTCTTTATAGTCCTGAATAAGTTCAGGATTAAGCTTCCCATTATAGTAGATTTCCTGCATCATATAATACTTTGTGGGCTTTTGTCTCCATAATTCAGAATGGCGTGTAGAGTCAATAAAAGCTGCATTAAGCTGGCCCCGTGCCCAATGTATCAGCTCCTCTACAGTTGGCGCCTTTCCTGTTTGTAAATAATCATTAATTGCCTGCTCGATATACCGGTGGACAATTTGCCCAAATAAAATCGGCATGGATTGTAGCTTTTTTAGGCGATAGACATGTTGATGAAAAGGCTCTACATTGTAGCTTAGCCAGCCATTATGTGAAAAGTAATATTCATAGCCATATTTTCGTGCACAGCTGGTTAAGGTTTTATGACGAGAAAGTGACCACGAAAAGGTTGGGTATGGTGTAATGTCAAACATATGAATCGCCTCCTTAGAGCTGTTTCATAAAATCATAGACAAGCTGTAATATTAATACAATGGTTACAATACGCAGCAACAGCTTTACTTGTTTGGCATTGACCTTCCGAGCAAGGACAATACCAATCTGGGCGCCAATCGTTGAACCGATCATTAAAATAAGTGTTAGTGGCCATTCGATTTTTCCTGTGGCAATATACGTTATCGCTGCACCAGAGCACATGGCAAAAACACCAACACGTGATAGCCCTACCGCTTTTATATAAGATAATTTCTCATGGGCATATGTATAAAGTGCCAGCGTACTACTCCCTGGACCAAACATTCCATCATAAAAACCAACACCCAGTAGAATCGGACCATTTTTACGATTCATAATAAAGTGCTCCCTATCGCCAAAGTCAGCCCCGCCGATAAATGACATAATCAAGGCAAACCCTAATAAAATAATGGCGATAAGCGTCAATGCCTGACTGTCCATTAATGATGCAAATAAGCCACCAAGTGTCCCTCCAATCAGCGATACCAGTAAAACGGAGCGCATTTCTGACCACGCCAATTCTTTTCTTCTATAAATTGTATAAAAGCTGGAAAAAGCACTTACCATATTAGACACCTTATTAGCGCCAATCGCTGAATGGACGGGCACTCCCATTAGCATCATGGTCGGTAGGGTTATCAATCCTCCACCTCCGACCAATGTACCAATAACATTACCAGCAATTCCAATGCTTAAAAATAATAAGTATTCCATGTAATCCTTCTTTCTGTACCACACAGGTTGTCATTCTATGATACAGTATAACAGAATGCTATTTTGAATGACGAAAAGCGAGGTGAATCAATGCACGAGCAACAAAAAACACCTACGCCACGTTTTTGTATGCAACTAACATGGATTGTCGGCACTATTTTTCTTGCGGGTGTTACTGCAACGCTTATTCAATATCATAAGCTGCCAGGTTCAATACCCGTTTTACAAAGCTTTACAAGTGAACATGCACAGTTTGGTCCAAAAATCGCTATTTTTTATTTACCTTTTGTTGCACTTATGCTATTTTTGCTACTACATTACTTAGAGGTCAGGGCTGCCTACCCCATTTTACGTAAAAATAAACCGACTCTTTCCCATGGTCAGAGACAAAATGGAATTTTAACGTTTTGTCTCATTAAAAATAGTATCTTACTATACTTTACGTACTCACTTTTCAACGACTTAACGGTTGCATTAGGCCATAATCGTATTTTACAGCAATGGCATGCCTACCTTTTTCTAGTTTTATTAAGCCTGATATTTATCGTAGGCATCATACGTGGTGTTTTACTAGGGAAAAAAATTTAACAGTTCACCATTGAAAAAACACCTTCATTGTTGATGTACTTCAACAAAAGGTGTTTTTGATATTACAAGGATTAATAGGTCATAATCACAAAAACAAGTGCAACAGTAACAATACTGATTTTTATGGTTTCTACTTTATAGATAGCATAATGCTGGATGTCTCGTTTGAGATTATACCAAATGATGACACCATAGAAAACGGCGAGCATAAGCATCAACGGCTTGTATAAAGGCCCCACCCAAGTTGCCCAAGCAAAAATACCGAAAGTTACTGAGAGGAATAATAGTAGCAGCCACCATTTTGGTTTAGGTGGTTTATAATTATCTAATTTACGCCGTTTATAGTAGGAGGCTGAGAATAAATTGACTATGATGACGACAAGAGGCAGGATTAAAAACCAGGGTTTTGTATTTACACTATATAATATTTGAAATACTTCGTCATACATATCTGATGTTCCCACAAAAAACTGCCCACTATCAATATTTAGCATACCTGTATCAGAAATCTGGTAGTGCTCCTCCCGATGATCCCTTACAACGACTACATCTGTAACATAATCACCTAGCCTACCATCTCCCTCTTCAACATAATGTGTAAGGTCTTGAAAAAAGTTATAAATTTTTCTATCGTTAACCTTTTCCACAGATGTATACAAATCAGAACCTCGTGCAAAGAATTTCCCTTCTTTTCCTCCAAAATATTTATAAATCGTTTGAATAGATTGATTGGCGCTCTGTGGTAATGAAGAATTTTGTGGTAATAGGATTAAAAATAGAGCAATCACAGCCATTGTTAATAGTAAAACACCTTCCTTCCAGATCGTTAACCCCTTTTTCTTCTTGTGCTGAATACGCTCATAAATACGCGACTTTACAGCCTGATCCTCTGGTAAATTATTGAGTTTCTTTAGTCGATTGTGCAAATCCAAATTCGTCACCTCCCAATATTTTCTCTAATGCTTTTAGTGCATTTCGCTGTGTATTTGCTACTTTTACTGTAGACCACCCTAAAATTTCACAGGTTTCAGCCAATGTCAGTTCTTCAATTTTTCTGTATATCACTACTTCACGATACGCTGGCTTTAATAATTGGATGGCTTCATAGAGCAGTCGACGATCCTCAGACTGGATAATCCATTCATGTGGCACATAATGTGTCTCTCGTTCCTCATGACTTCTTTGAAATGGCAGCCATTTAATTAACGCTTTTTTTCTATACGAATCATAGACAATATTTCGTGCGATTTTTCTGATATAAGTACCTAAAGCTGCCTCATTTCGAAATTGTCCTTTATAAACCCGCAGAAATGTTTCCTGTGTTAAATCCTCCGCTAAACTAGGATCTGAAACCATATAATAAATAAATTGATAAATACGTTGAAAATATTGTTCATATAATTCATCAAATTCCATCTTTTCACCTCTCTTACATCGTTCAACTGGCGATTTCTACTACATTTTTTAAGCTTCACTATAATAGACGAAGCAGACAGCATAATTTGTATAAATTTTTTTATTGCAAGAAAAATAAGCTACCTGATGCCAATTAGCGTCAAGTAGCTTAGATTCTTTTTTACATTTTCTTTCGCATTTCTTTAAATGAATGGGTTAATGCATATTTTTGTACACCGCGTGCCAGATTAATGCTTTCTTTCTGATACTGCTGAAATGCGTCTTCATTTTTTATGGTATAAGCATAAATCGCTTCAATCGCTGGCTGCATCCATGGCTGTGTAAGCTTAGCACTCCGCATATCTGCTGTTCGTCCTTCAAGAGCAGCGATATAACATTTTGCATAGCTTGCTAATGGCTCTTTATTTATTTTATCTGCTGCATCCTTTGCTTCCTCTAAATTCTCTTCCATGATAGCTTTTATAAATATATAATTGTACTTCACTGCTGGCTGCTTATACTTCTTAATAACCACATCTAATGACTGTAACTGATCTTCCTTTGTTTCATAAGCTATTGCATAAAGATAAGCAAAAAATGGCTCTTTTTTGCGATCTTTCACAAGCTTATCTACCGATTGCATATTATTTGTTCGAAATAAAATATGTATATGTCTATATATTATTGCTAGTACAATAAGCGCAAATATAGCAAGTGAGATTGATAGACGAACGCCTGCTAGTGATAGCATCATTGCTAGTATAATAATAACCAAATAAAAAAGGGTAAGTTTTACAAGCCTCATATAATCCTCCTACTGTAGTTTCCTTCGCATTTTTCGAGAAAAGATATAGCCCGCTCCAATGAAGAATACAAGTGCCATAAACTTCATGATTGGAATGATAAATAATTTGCTAATGATGAAAACCACCAAAATATAATAAACGACCATCGCCAGCAAAAATAAAGTCAACTTATTCATTTTGCATCCTACTCTCTTGCAATGCCGCTTCAATTGCCGCAAGTGCTTTCGGACCCATACCATGTAAATGCTTTAACGTTGATAAATCCACCTTTTGCAATTGCTCTAATTGAGTATATCCTGCTGCATTTAATGCTCGTATAGCAGGCTTGGCTACACCCTTAGGCCATTCTGTCATTTATGCTCGCCCCTTCCTTTTTCGACTGTTAAATATCTCTGTACCTATAATGCCTATCAACAGTATAACGATGGATGCAACATGATAATCAACAAAAAAAGAAGTAAACGCTATTTGAAAGTAATGGAGTATTACCGTAAGAATACGTCCTCCCATTAAAACTAAACCAATAATTAAGCAAGCCTTTACTATTTGTTCGATAAATTTCACTTCTAACACCTCTAAGCTATTATGCAATTGAAAAGGATGAAATGCAAATTAGTCAATATGCTATTTGCTTGCTTTATAAAGTAGATCAATCAATTGAGATGTAAGTATCAGTAAATGCTAAAAAAGATGAAAGGAGTATATGTTTTAATTTCTTATCATATCCAAATTTCAAAAGAACAGAAAGGCGATTTTTCATTTCCTAAAATGTAATTTAAAAAGTTAAAAGCGCCTACCCATGTTTTAGGGGGCGCTATTGCTATACATCCATTTTCGAACCTTGTAACTACATTGAATATATCTATAAAAAAGTTTGATTGATTTAATGATCTTGATTTTCAAATTCACTCTTTAATATAGACATAATATGTAAAGATTCGAAACCTTTTTCATTTTTTAGGCATTCCCTTAATGTTCCCTCAACCACAAATCCTTGTTTTTTATAAAGATGAAAAGCACGCATGTTGTTTACCTTTACATCTAACCATAGACGATTAGCATTGTGTTTCGTAAATACCCAATTTTTGATAAGCCTAAATGATTCCTTCCCATAGCCCTTTCCTTTTTTCCCAATTGTAATCCTTACCAACTCAAGGCTTAAATTGGGATTCTCTAATCCAGCAATAATTATATATCCTACTGGATGATTCCATTGGCTATCTTCTACAATCAAATGCAATATATCTGTGTTTTCAATTGCCTTTTCATGCTTTTCTTTAGACCACGGGATAATAAATTTTGCATTTTCTTCATTTGATTCTAAGCTACAAACAAAATCTAAATCTCTTAATTCTGTTTTTCTTAATGATAAAATGTCAGATTTTAAAAACAAACATATCTCTCCCTATTTTTCTACACCTGTATGTATAAACATAGAATAAACCTTACACTTTTCCACCCTAAAGTCGTTTCAAAACTTTTCGATTGCCCCTTCATTAATTCTAGTTCGACATCTTTGCTTCATAACCTTTCTGGATTTCTTACTTGAAAGTTTTTAAACCTATCTTGTATGAACTAGTTGCAAGATGACGTTCTACACTATTATTCATTGTTGCATTAAAACACATTAAACATAGCGAAGAAGGAAACAATCAGATTGCAAAAGCTGTGTATACACCAGCTCGTGATTATGGAGCCATTGGATTTTTTTTCGTTCATCCACCCCATTAAATAACCTGCTAATCCCGTTACAATCACAACTAACACTACAACTCCAAAAGGAATGGCAGAAAATAGCATCAATCCATGAATACTACCAAAAAGTAAGCTTTGCAGAATATTTCCTATCTGAAAGCCAAATGTATGTGCAAATCTTTTTAATAAAAAGCCCCTAAAAAACAGTTCCTCTGACAAGCCCGTTTGGATAATTGCGTAAAGAAGCACGGGGATAATCGCCGCAAAGCCAAGTCCTGCAAAACGATTTGATGCTAAAAGTGAGCTGTCTATATAAAAAAAGACGATTAGGTTAGACGGTGCGAATAATAAAAAAATCGTGAGTAAAAACCATACAGTATAATTTCCTTTATTTTTGATGACAGGCTTTTTAATACCGAGCCATGATAAAAATGATTGTTTCTTTCTTGCTGTGAAAAACCACCAACAAAATGGTATTACTGAAAATAAAATAACTTGAATAATGGCACTGATAGCAATGTTGATAATCATAATTTTTCCCCCTGCTTCGTTTTCTTGGTCATTTCTTCATGTTAAGCATATAAAACAATTGAGAGGAAATCAATATAATTTTAACGATAAACATTAAATAATTAATTTAAATGATTAAATAATGAATGTTAATCATAAAAAAGCGACTAGAATCTACTAGTCGCTGTCATTGTTTATTCGGTTTTAATAAACCCATGTAAAATACTGATGCTCGTTCATGGACCCATTTTCGCATTTCTTGCTAGATGATCTGACGACGGTCACTACCCACTTTATCAGCCATATCAACGATGGATAGACCTTCTTTCCAGTATTGATCATATACCTCTTGTGTAATACACTACCATTTTAGTGTGTGAGGTTTTAACCATTATATTTAATGTAGCTACTACCAATATTTAATATAATGAAAAACATCCTGATCTATTTTCATTCCAAGCTTTTCATATAGCTTTTGAGCTTGTTTATTATCAGTCGCTGTTTCTAAGGTTATATATCGTGCATCCTCATTTTTACAGTATGCATAACATTCTTCAATTAAACGCATTGCCACTCCTTGCTTTCTCGCATGTTCTGCCACAAATAGATCATTTAATAGAAAGGCTTTTTTCATCGCAACTGATGAAAAAATAGGGAAAAGCTGGACAAAACCTACTGGCTGAGCATCTAAATACGCAAGGAAAATAATTGATTCCTCCTTCTGCAAACGCTCCTTTAAAAATTGCTCAGCTTGCTCTAAATCTGAAGGTTGGTTATAAAATTCTCGATAGGCATTAAATAATGGTACTACCTCTTTTACTGTTGCAAGTGTTACTGTTTTCATTTCCATTGCAAATCTCTCCATTTCTTTTTATCGGTCTTTCTTGTATGATAATAAAAAACATTCTGACATATAAAAAGTGACAAAAATAAATATTTCAACATGTCAGAAAGGAGCCTTATGAATGATTTTATTTTTTTCTTTACAGATAAAGAGGCAAAATATAAGCAAATTTATCAGCAAATCAGAACTTTAATTGAGCAAGGTAGCTTAAAAACAAATGATACGCTTCCCTCTATTCGTAGGCTAGCAGATACACTACAGGTGAGTCGCAACACGACCTTAACTGCCTACGAGCAGCTTGTCGCAGAGGGATATATACGTGGAGAAGGACGAAAAGGATATTTTGTCAATGAATTTGAGCAGGTATTTTTACATGAGGAACCAGGACCAAGCATTCCCAATAAAAAGCAAATCACTGGAAATATCACCATTGATTTTCGAGCAGGTGCTGTCGATCAACAGTATTTTCCGTTAAAGATTTGGCGACAAATGGCCAATCAAATATTACATGGGGAAGAATGCTATACATATGGGGACCCGTTTGGTGAACCTCGTTTAAAGGAACAGCTTGTGGGTTATTTATTACAAGCTCGGGGTGTTCATGTTGATGCAGAGAACATTTTTATTGGTAGCAGCACACAGCAACTGTTAATTTATTTAGGCTTTTTATTAAAAGAGGATTTTGACAATATTATTTTGGAGGATCCCGGTTATAATGGAGCGCGTGAAGCCTTTAAATTACATAACTTCAAGATAGAGTCATTGCCTGTTTTGGAAAACGGGGCACAGCTTCATCACTTAGCACATTTACATGCACGTCTAATTTATATTACGCCTTCCCATCATTTTCCCTATGGCGTTTCAATGAGCATCCAGCAGCGACAAGCCTTGATTCAGTGGGCTAAACAAGTGGATGGCTATATTCTAGAGGATGACTATGATAGCGAATTTCGCTATACACAGCAGCCATTCCCTGCCCTTGCCTCTATTGATAAATCACGTGTTATCTATATTGGCACATTTTCTAAATCCTTTTTACCAGCAGTTCGCTTAAGCTATATAGTACTGCCCAAAACATTTGTCTCTAAATATAAAGAACGCTTTCAATATTTTGAGCATAATGCTTCCTCTCTCCATCAATTAACAATGGCAGCATTTATGGAAAAGGGTGAATGGACAAGGCATATTAAACGAATGCGGATTACCTATAAACTAAAGATCAATCGTCTAGTACAGGAGCTACAACAACAATTTGGAGACAAGATTACAGTATTAGGAGCACAATCAGGTCTCTATATTTTAGTGAAAGTACATATGCAGCTTTCTGAGCAGCAACTCATAGAAAATGCCGCACAGTATGGCGTTAAGGTATATCCAACCAGCCCCTTTTTCCTTAGGCAAACAAGCACTGAGCCTATCATTCAACTAGGCTTTAGCAAATTGCAACTAGATGAAATTGTTTCAGGAGTACAACTATTAAAAAAAGCTTGGTTAACTTAATAGATAAGCCATAGCAACCATGTTATGGCTTATTAGTATTTTCCGCATGATCTCGATAATCATAGGTTTCATTTGGTACATCCAATATCACGCCGTTTATTTTGACAGTATCATCATCAACCCATGTAATATCTGCTGCATTCTCCCGATATTGCCAATAGATCACCGTATAAGGTGTAGTGGCCCCTCCATCTGAAACATAAGCATTCACTGTATAGGTGCCATCAGGGGAAATGGATTCGGCAATCAATTCCTGTTTAAACCTACTTCAAATCAAAAAATAACCAATAAACCCCATATCCTATAATGCTTGCAATAAATAAGAGCCAGACACCAAGTACAATAAGCACTTTTCTGTAAACTTTTTTCCGTCCTACCCTCTCTGTCGTATCCAACAATATCCCCCCATTTTAAAATACAATAACGAAAATAAGGGTGGATGTGTTTCCTTGCTTTGATTTATTATCCAAAGGAGGTGGCGTTTATTCAAAAAAAGTATTGTGTTTTTTAGGCCGGAGCGCTTTTCTTTTCAACCCGAGCTACTTTGGGGTTAAACCGAGCTCTTTCCTTTTCAAACCGAGCGACTTTGGGGTTGAACCGAGCGCTTTTCTTTACAACCTGAGCGACTTTGAGGTTGAACCGAGCTCTTTTCTTTTCAACCCGAGCTACTTTGCGGTTGAACCGAGCTCTTTTCTTTTCAACCCGAGCGATTTTTGGGTTAAACCGAGCTCTTTTCTTTTCAACCCGAGC
>Ga0213823_1000740_pt1 | contig 23723 bp, 21 predicted proteins | sample MC6MC0907MG_FD_179887 | JGI IMG/M metagenome (GOLD analysis project Ga0213823, IMG submission 179887) | Enriched soil aggregate microbial communities from Iowa State University, Ames, United States - MC6-MC0907-MG | ecosystem: Environmental > Terrestrial > Soil > Unclassified | place: USA: Iowa...
TTTATTTTAAAAACAAAGAAGATATCCTAATCTCACTCTTTGAAGAAAAAATGGGAAATTTCATTGAAAAAATAGATCAAATGATTGCAGGAAAAGGGACGGCGGCGGAGAAGTTATTAATGATGATTGAAGCCCATTTCAGAATGCTATATGATGATCATCACCTTGCGATTGTAACCCAGCTGGAATTACGCCAATCCAACAAGGAATTACGGCTCCGAATTAATAATATTCTAAAAGGTTACTTACAGGTGATTGATAAAATTATTTTAGAAGGCAAAGAAACGGGAGAGTTTTCACCTGACCTCGATGTGCGCCTTGCCCGGCAAATGATTTTCGGAACAATTGATGAAACCGCAACATCATGGGTAATGAACGAGGAAAAGTATAATTTGCTTGCACTGGCATCCCCAGTCCATCATCTATTAATTAATGGCTGCGGGTTCGGAAGAGCAGCAGAATAGGGGGAGTTATTTTGGAATATTTAAAATGGTCGTATCAAGACAGCATTGCCATGATCACGATTCAACGTCCTCCGGCAAATGCCCTTTCATCAGGTCTTTTAAGGGAACTGTCGGCTGTACTTGACGAAATTGAGCCAAACCGTGAGATTAGAGTAATTGTTATTCATGGTGAAGGACGCTTTTTCTCAGCAGGTGCGGATATTAAAGAATTTACCACGGTTACTACTTCAGAAGGGTTTGCTAACCTTGGTAAGTTTGGACAAGATTTATTTGACCGCATGGAAAAGTTTTCGAAACCGATTATTGCGGCGATTCATGGAGCAGCCCTTGGCGGTGGTCTTGAACTGGCAATGGCCTGTCACATCCGCTTTGTTAGCGAAACAGCTAAACTTGGCCTTCCAGAGCTGCAGCTTGGTTTAATCCCAGGATTTGCCGGCACACAGCGCCTGCCAAAATATGTAGGAGTTGCAAGAGCGGCCGAAATGCTGTTCACATCTGAGCCAATCACTGGTTTAGAGGCAGTTCAATACGGGCTTGCCAATCATGCCTATCCGGAAAATGAAGTATTAGATCAAGCATATAAATTAGCTGGAAAAATCGCTAAGAAAAGTCCTGTCTCAATCAGCGCTTCCATTCAATTATTAAACTATGCGAAAACAGAAGAGTTTTATGAAGGCACCAAAAAAGAGGCAGAATTATTTGGTGAAGTTTTTGTTTCAAATGATGCCAAAGAAGGAATTCAAGCCTTCCTTGAAAAAAGAGAACCAAACTTTAAAGGTGAATAACTTCTTTAAGCAGAGACCTGCTTAAAGAAGTTATTATAAAAAATTTTTTTTGCAAAAAATTTTCTCAATCTTTAAAACTGAGCGAATGCTCGAAATTTTACTAGGAGGGAAACCATGAATATTTATGTATTAATGAAAAGGACCTTTGATACAGAAGAAAAAATTTCAATTTCCGGAGGAAAAATCAATGAGGATGGTGCAGAATTTATCATCAATCCTTATGACGAATATGCGATTGAAGAAGCAATTCAATTACGTGATGCCAATGGCGGCGAAATAACTGTTATTTCTGTTGGCAATGAAGAAACGGAAAAACAGCTTCGTACCGCACTTGCTATGGGCGCTGATAAAGCTGTCCTTATCAATATCGAAGACGATGTTGAAAATGGCGATCAATTTACGACAGCAAAAATTCTTGCAGAATACTTAAAGGATAAAGAAGCTGATTTAATTTTAGGTGGAAATGTTGCGATTGATGGTGGATCAGGTCAGGTTGGCCCTCGTGTTGCCGAACTGCTGAACATCCCTTATGTAACAACAATTACGAAATTAGAAATCGACGGAACAAATGTAACCGTTACTCGTGACGTTGAAGGGGATGCAGAAATCATCGAAACAAGCCTGCCGCTTTTAGTCACAGCTCAACAAGGCCTTAATGAGCCACGTTACCCTTCTTTACCTGGAATTATGAAAGCGAAAAAGAAGCCGCTTGAAGAATTAGAATTAGACGATCTTGACCTTGAAGAAGATGAAGTTGAAGCGAAAACAAAAACAATCGAAATTTATTTGCCGCCTAAAAAAGAAGCAGGTAAGGTTTTAGCCGGAGATTTAAATGATCAGGTTAAAGAACTTGTTCACCTGCTTCATACTGAAGCAAAAGTAATTTAATCGTACTCACATAAAAATTGTTTTTTCAGGAGGTAAACTTACATGTCAAGAAAAGTATTGGTATTAGGAGAAGTTCGTGACGGATCATTACGTAATGTTTCTTTCGAAGCAATTGCTGCAGCAAAAACGGTTGCAGAGGGCGGAGAAGTTGTTGGAGTTTTAGTTGGAGAATCTGTAAGCGCTTTAGGTGCTGAGCTCATCCAAAACGGAGCAGATCGTGTTGTCGTTGTTGAAAATGAGAAATTAAAACAATATACATCAGATGGTAATGCACAAGCATTGCTAGCTGTTATTGATCAAGAAAAACCAGAAGGACTCGTTTTAGGTCATACAGCACTAGGTAAAGATCTGGCACCACGCATTGCCGGTAAACTTTCATCTGGTCTAATTTCGGATGCAACTGCTGTTGAAGTCGCTGGCGGAAATATCGTGTTTACAAGACCGATATATTCCGGTAAAGCATTTGAAAAGAAAATCGTTACATCCGGCCTAATTTTTGCAACGGTACGTCCAAATAACATTACACCATTAGAAAAAGATGAAAGCAGAACCGGCGAGGTTTCCTCTCTATCGGTTGACATCAAGGACCTTCGTGCCATCATTAAAGAAGTGGTAAGAAAAGCATCGGAGGGTGTTGACCTAAGCGAAGCAAAAGTGGTTATTTCCGGTGGCCGCGGTGTGAAAAGTGCTGACGGGTTTAAACCGCTTAAAGAATTGGCTGATGTATTAGGCGGAGCGGTAGGTGCTTCACGTGGTGCGTGTGATGCTGACTACTGTGATTACTCCTTACAAATTGGCCAAACTGGTAAAGTTGTCACTCCAGATCTATACATTGCCTGCGGTATTTCCGGAGCAATTCAGCACTTAGCTGGAATGTCCAACTCAAAAGTAATCGTAGCCATCAACAAAGACCCAGAAGCAAATATCTTTAAAGTAGCTGATTACGGGATCGTTGGCGACTTGTTTGAAGTAGTTCCATTATTAACGGAAGAGTTTAAAAAGCTTAAAGTTCACTCATAATAAGAAAAGAAGAGGCGAGCGGAATGTTCCGCTCGCCTTAATCATTTTAAGAATACTTAGGAAAAATGAGGGGAAAATAACGGTGAGAGCAATTTATTAGCGTGATTTTCCAATCGATGATATACTTTCGGTATAAATTCAATAGGGGGTTAATAAAAAATGGCTATTTCACATTTAACAGATCAAAACTTTTCTTCTGAAACAGGTTCAGGACTTGTACTTGTGGATTTCTGGGCACCATGGTGTGGACCTTGTAAGATGATCGCTCCAGTTCTTGAAGAACTTGACGCAGACATGGGCGATAAAGTAAAAATCACTAAGCTTGACGTGGATGACAACCCGCAAACAGCTGCTAACTTCGGTGTAATGAGCATTCCAACATTGTTAGTTATGAAAAATGGCGAAGTCGTTGACAAAGTAGTCGGCTTCCAACCTAAAGAAGCATTAGCAAGTGTGTTAGAAAAGCACGTATAAGTCTTTTGGGATAAAGAAATAAACCTTAGCTGGAATTCGTTCTAGCTGAGGTTTTTTATTTTATAATCCTCCCACTTTTATTTATGCGTGATATGCTTTAAAATTTTATAGACAAAGAAAAAGTCGGAGTGGAGTGGCCTGAAATGAATGAAACTATAAAGCAAAAACTGACACTGCTTCCTGATCAGCCTGGCTGCTACTTAATGAAAGACCGTCAGGGGACGATCATCTATGTGGGGAAAGCAAAGGTACTAAAGAACCGCGTTCGATCTTATTTCACTGGGTCGCATGATGGAAAAACCTTAAGACTTGTTAATGAAATTGAGGACTTTGAATATATTGTAACCTCTTCAAATATAGAAGCACTCTTACTGGAATTAAACCTAATCAAGAAATACGATCCGAAATACAATATCATGCTGAAGGATGACAAAAGCTATCCGTTTATCAAGCTGACAGCGGAAAGACATCCAAAGCTAATCATTACTAGGAAAGTAAAAAAGGATAAGGGCAAATACTTTGGCCCCTACCCGAACGTCGGGGCGGCCAACGAAACCAAAAAGCTGCTTGACCGGATTTATCCGTTACGCAAATGCTCTACCCTGCCCGACCGTGTATGCCTTTATTACCATTTGGGACAGTGCCTGGCGCCTTGTGTAAATGAAGTGAATGAAGAGCAATATAAGGAAATGACCGATGAAATAACGCGTTTTTTAAATGGCGGGTATAAGGAGATTAAGAAAGAGCTCACAGAAAAAATGACCGCTGCAGCAGAGGAACTTGATTTTGAACGTGCAAAGGAATATCGTGATAAAATCGTTCATATTGAAACGATTATGGAAAAACAAAAAATAACGATGACGGATTTTACCGACCGAGATGTCTTTGGCTATGCCGTCGATAAAGGGTGGATGTGTGTCCAGGTCTTCTTTGTCCGCCAAGGAAAGCTCATTGAGCGGGATGTTTCCATGTTTCCCATCTATAATGAGCCAGAGGAGGAAATCTTAACATTTCTTGGACAATTTTACACTAAAGCAAATCACTTCAAGCCGAAGGAAATTCTAATTCAGGATGAAATGGATTTAACAATGGCGGAGCAGCTGCTCCAAGTAAAAGTGCTGCAGCCTCAGCGCGGACAAAAGAAGGATCTTGTCAAAATGGCAATTAAAAATGCAAAAATTGCCCTTAATGAAAAATTCTCCTTGATTGAAAAAGATGAGGAGCGAACCATTAAAGCAGTTGAAAACCTTGGGGAGCTTCTAAGGATTTATACCCCGCACCGGATTGAGTCATTTGACAACTCCAACATCCAAGGGACAGACCCTGTATCCGCGATGGTCGTTTTTATTGATGGCAAGGCAAACAAACGGGAATACCGTAAATATAAAATAAAATCGGTTAAGGGCCCAGATGATTATGAATCAATGCGTGAAGTCACGAGAAGAAGATACTCGAGAGCCTTGAAAGAAGAGCTGCCACTTCCAGATTTAATTATTATTGATGGCGGAAAAGGGCATGTTGAGGCTGTCCGAGATGTGCTTGAAAATGAATTAGGCTTGGATATCCCGCTTGCAGGGCTGGTAAAGGATGAAAAGCACAGAACATCGCAGCTTCTTTATGGTAATCCATTGGAAATTGTCCCGCTCGCACGGAACAGCCAGGAATTTTATTTATTACAAAGAATCCAAGATGAGGTACACCGCTTTGCGATTACCTTTCACCGCCAAATCCGTGGTAAATCAGCCTTTCAATCGGTACTTGATGATATTCCGGGAATTGGTGAAAAGCGGAAAAAACAATTGTTAAAGGAATTCGGCTCTGTTAAGAAAATGAAGGAAGCATCGTTTGAGGAATTTCGGGCCCTTGGAATTCCAGTTAATGTCGTAGAAGAATTAATCAATAAACTTCGCTCTTAAGGATTGTCAGAAAAAAAAGAACATGCTATAATGAGTGAAAATTTACAAAACTATCACTTTATTGTACTAAAGTGAAGGTAGAGGTGCGAGATTCAAGAGTAGTGGTTCTGAGAAGGATGAGCTTCGAAGAAGGATCATGAAAGGGGATGTTCGCCGAAGTAAAGAAAGTCTCATTTCTTTCTTTGCTGGTTCTGCATTGAATAAATGCCGGATTGTCAAGACCTGTGTCTTGGAGAGCTATCTTACATTGTTTGTACGGGAATTTATTTTTTCGTGTTCTTGAAGCAATGAGATGCCCTTCTCATTGCTTTTTTGCGTTTTTGGAGAATCTATGATTATTCACTGGAAAGAAGGGGAAGTCAGAAATGGGACTAATTGTACAAAAATTCGGAGGAACCTCCGTCGGTAGTGCAGAAAGAATTTTGAATGTGGCAGCATGTGTGAAAGAGGAGATAGAGAGAGGCAACAATGTCGTTGTCGTTGTATCGGCAATGGGGAAATCAACGGATCAGCTTGTTAGCCTTGCAAAGGAAATTTCCCCAGGGCCAAATAAGCGGGAAATGGATATGCTGTTATCTACTGGGGAGCAGGTAACCATCTCATTATTGTCCATGGCCTTAAATCAACAAGGACTTAAAGCCGTTTCCTTTACAGGCTGGCAGGCAGGAATCGTTACAGAACCAATTCATGGAAACGCGAGAATTTTGAAAATTAATACGGACGCAATCCAGACCCAGTTATCAGAAGGTAAGGTGGTCATTGTTGCTGGATTCCAAGGAATAACAGAAGAAGGCGAAATTACCACTCTCGGCCGTGGGGGCTCTGATACGACGGCAGTAGCATTAGCAGCTGCACTAAATGCAGATAAATGCGATATATATACCGATGTAACTGGGGTGTTTACCACGGATCCAAGGTATGTCAAAGCTGCACGCAAATTATTATCTGTTTCGTATGATGAGATGCTCGAGCTTGCTAATTTAGGCGCTGGTGTACTGCATCCAAGAGCAGTAGAGTTTGCTAAAAACTACCAAGTTCAGCTTGAAGTTCGTTCAAGCATGGAGAAAATAGAAGGAACTGTTATTGAGGGGGAAGCAACAATGGAACAAAATCTAGTGGTACGCGGAGTCGCATTTGAAGACGAAATTACAAAGGTAACTGTATTAGGGCTTACTAATTCACTAACAAGCCTGTCAACCATTTTTACAACATTAGCACAGAATCAAATCAACGTTGATATTATTATTCAAAGCACAACGGAGGGAGGAAGTGCTAATCTTTCCTTCTCCATTCATACAAATGATTTGGTAGAGACATTGAAGGTGCTAGAAGACAATAAGGAGGTGCTAGGTTATGAGCAGCTCGATGCGGAAAATAAATTATCAAAGGTGTCAATTGTCGGTTCAGGCATGATCTCCAATCCAGGTGTAGCTGCAAAAATGTTTGAAGTACTAGCTTCTAACAACATCCTAATCAAAATGGTCAGTACATCAGAAATAAAAGTATCTGCCGTCGTCGAAGAAAAACAAATGCTAAAAGCAGTAGAGGCACTACATTCAGCATTTGAACTAGGCAAATAGTAAAAATGGTGTCAGGCACCGAAGGTGCCTGACACCATAGGTAATACGATGACAGTAAAAATGCTTCATCTTGATTTTATTTGATGGGATCTTATGAGTCCCATTTGATGGTGAATTGAACTTTGTTTGCTTTTTTGACTGGATGCTCGAAGGCTTCGGCGATGACTTCTTTTTGAAGCTCGATTTGCTGGGCAAGGAATCCGGCTTCGAGCTGGAAAAAATGCTCCGCTTTTGATTTAACACGCGGCACAATTAGTGGACTCGTTAGTTCAATTTCGATTTCATTTTTCGTTTCTTTTGTTATTTCAAGCTGACCCCACGAAGCATGGGCGAAAAATTCAATGACTTGATCAAAATCAGCTAAAGGATATTTCCTTGCCAGGCGCTTACCTGCCCAATATAAGATTTCAGGGGTATCTTTCCCTAAAATCTCTGGCAAAAGGACTTCCCTGATTAACTCATATCCGAATATGGATATCGTTCGTGGTTCAGCAACATTTACATTCAAATCAACGACTGTACTTTCTTTCACATGTTTCCCCTCTTTCTATCATTCTATTATATACAATTTGAGTTAAATTTCAGTACAGTTTTTTTGGAAAAGGGGCGGAGCGCCGCAAAAGCGAATTATAATATACAATCCTGGTGGAAAATATACATTTTACGATTTCAATTAAGTAAAGCTTAGCTCTGCTCACACCGCCTTTATTAGGTTAGGCTGGTTCTGCGAATAAGTACTATTCCATAATAGATAAAGTGTGATATACCTTACAAGTTTTTGAGAAAATGTAAAGTTATTTTGCAATACCTAAACTTATTTATCATCATAATTATCTTTTCCTTTAAGGTAAAAATCTCAACAGTTAGATGTTGGTAATTTAGATGAAAAATTTGGTAATTTATCAAAAAAAGTCATCTCCTTTAACCGTTTCAATCCATTCTATTACAATATCAATATATTTTAAAAATTTTATTTTTTACTAAAGATTGTGTATCCGTTTTCTTGACGCTCTATGTTGTTGGGAGTAAAATGAACATGTCACATAATTGTCACAGTGGTGTTAGGTTAAGGATTCTTTAAGGGGAAAAAAGGGAAGAAACTTATCATCATTTTTTAAAAATTAAAGGGGGGTAAAATAATGGCGGGTAATCGAGAGTTTTTCAATCGCAGATTGCATTCGCTGCTGGGAGTCATTCCAATCGGTGTATTTCTGTTGCAGCACCTTGTAGTCAACCATTTTATCACAGGGGGACCAGAATCCTTCAATAAGGCAGCAGAGTTTATGGGAAATCTGCCTTTCAGGATTGTTCTGGAAACTGTAGTTATTTATTTACCAATACTATTTCATGCAATTTATGGACTTTATATTGCTTTTACCGCTAATAGCAATGTTAACAAGTTTGGTACATACAGGAACTGGATGTATATACTTCAGCGTATTACAGGCGTCATTACATTGATTTTTATTGCGTGGCACGTATGGCAAACACGCGTGGCTGCAGCGTTTGGTGCCGAGGTTTCATATGAAATGATGCATGATATTCTATCATCACCATTTATGTTTGTTTTCTATCTAGTTGGTATTCTTTCGACAATTTTCCACTTTGCCAATGGTTTATGGTCTTTCCTAGTTAGCTGGGGGATCACTGTGTCACCTCGTTCACAAGTAATTTCTACATACGTGACAATTGGTGTTTTTGTTGTTCTAGCTTTTATTGGCATTCAAACACTAATCGCATTTGTTTCATAATAAATGATCGTTCGGAAAAATAATGTATTTGGATTGAGGGAGTGAGTCACGAAATGGGTAAAGGTAAAGTGATCGTAGTCGGCGGCGGCTTGGCCGGCTTAATGGCTACCATCAAAGTTGCAGAATCAGGAACACCGGTAGAGCTATTTTCTCTTGTTCCGGTTAAACGTTCTCACTCTGTTTGTGCCCAAGGTGGTATTAATGGAGCAGTAAATACAAAAGGTGAAGGGGATTCCCCGTGGATTCACTTTGACGATACAATTTATGGTGGAGACTTCTTAGCAAATCAGCCTCCAGTTAAGGCGATGTGTGAAGCTGCACCGTTCATTATTAATTTATTTGACCGGATGGGGGTTATGTTTAACCGTACTCCTGAAGGATTACTTGACTTCCGTCGCTTTGGCGGAACGCAGCATCACCGGACCGCATTTGCCGGTGCAACAACTGGTCAGCAATTACTTTATGCATTGGATGAGCAAGTTCGTCGTCATGAAGTAGACGGTTTGGTTACAAAGTATGAGGGCTGGGAATTCTTGGGTTCCGTTATTGATGATGATGGCGTATGCCGCGGGGTTGTAGTTCAAAACCTTAAAACAATGGAAATTAAGTCATTCACTGCTGACGCTGTCATCATGGCAACAGGGGGCCCTGGAATTATTTTTGGTAAGTCAACCAACTCTGTTATTAATACAGGATCAGCTGCATCAATCGTTTACCAGCAAGGTGCTACTTACGCGAACGGTGAAATGATCCAAATCCATCCAACCGCAATCCCTGGAGATGATAAACTTCGCTTAATGAGTGAGTCAGCTCGTGGTGAAGGCGGACGTATTTGGACGTATAAAGATGGAAAACCATGGTACTTTCTCGAAGAAAAATATCCTGCCTATGGAAACCTTGTACCACGGGATATTGCTACACGTGAAATCTTTGATGTTTGCGTTCGGCAGAAACATGGTATTAATGGCGAAAACATGGTATTCCTTGATTTATCGCATAAGGATCCGCATGAATTGGATGTAAAACTAGGCGGAATTATCGAGATTTATGAAAAATTCATGGGTGATAACCCACGGAAAGTTCCGATGAAAATATTCCCTGCTGTTCATTATTCGATGGGCGGACTATGGGTTGATTATGATCAAATGACGAGTATCCCAGGTTTATTCGCTGCAGGTGAATGTGATTATTCACAGCACGGTGCAAATCGCCTAGGTGCTAACTCATTGCTTTCAGCTGTTTACGGCGGAATGGTCGCAGGACCAAACGCTGTGAAGTATATTAATGGACTTGAAAAGAGTTCTGATTCTGTTTCTTCTACTGTCTTCGACCGTCATGTGAAAGAACAAGAAGAGAAATGGAATTCTATTATGTCTCTAAATGGTACTGAAAATGCTTATGTGCTTCACAAAGAGCTTGGAGAATGGATGACAGATAACGTAACAGTTGTTCGTTACAACGATCAGCTGTTAAAAACAGATGAAAAGATTCAGGAACTTTTAGAACGTTACCAAAACATTAACATCCATGATACATCGAAATGGAGCAATCAAGGTGCAGCGTTTACACGACAATTACAGAATATGCTTCAATTGGCCCGCGTTATTACAATTGGTGCATATAACCGTAATGAGAGCCGTGGTGCCCACTATAAGCCTGATTTCCCTAAACGGAATGACGAGGAATTCTTAAAAACAACCATGGCTAAATTTGTTAATCCGAAAACGGCTCCTGAATTCCATTATGCTGATGTTGATACCTCCTTACTAAAACCGCGTGAGCGCGATTATACAAAAAAACATTAAACGAAAGGGGAGTAGGAAAGAATGGCAGAAAATAAAACGGTAAAGTTTACAATTGTGCGTCAGGATAACGAGAATTCTCCTGCTTACGAGGAAGAATTTGAAGTTCCTTATCGTCCAAATATGAACGTTATTTCGGCATTAATGGAAATTCGTAAAAACCCTGTCAACGCAAAGGGACAAGCTACTACCCCAATCACTTGGGATATGAACTGTCTAGAAGAGGTTTGCGGTGCCTGTTCAATGGTGATTAATGGAAAACCGCGTCAATCTTGTTCGTCTTTAGTTGATCAATTAACGCAGCCAATTCGCTTAGAACCAATGCGAACATTCCCGGTTATCCGTGACCTTCAGGTTGACAGAAGCAGAATGTTTGATTCCTTGAAAAAAGTTAAAGCATGGATACCAATTGATGGAACCTATGATTTAGGGCCAGGCCCACGTATGCCTGAGAAAAAACGTCAATGGGCATATGAGCTTTCAAAATGTATGACATGTGGTGTTTGTTTGGAAGCATGTCCAAATGTAAACAGCAAAACTAACTTTATGGGACCTGCTGTATTTAACCAAGTTCGTTTATTTAATGCCCATCCAACTGGTGAGATGAATAAAGCAGAACGATTAAATGCATTCATGGAGGATGGAGGAATGCAAGGCTGCGGTAACTCCCAAAACTGTGTTCAAGCATGTCCGAAAGGGATTCCAATTACGACTTCCATCGCTGCCATTAACCGTGATGCTACCATGCAGGCATTCAGAAACTTCTTTGGTAGTGATCAGGACTAATAAAAAAGCGGAAGCCCCTTAGTGCTTATGCTCATCTTAAAACCTTCTTTTCTACTGTAGAAAAGAAGGTTTTTTTCGGCTATTAGGAAAGTATAAATTTTTCAAATTTATACTTTCCTAACGCATAAGTGCAACTATGCCTCTGTCTTCGCCCTTAGGGGCTCGCCAATCGGCGAGTTTTCTTTATTTTAAGGCCTAATGATTTCAATAGTCCTATTGGCAGCCTTTTGTTATACTTATAAATAAGGTCCTTATGTAAAGGCAGGTATTTGAAAGTGAAATCTAAGCTTCCTCTATTTATTATTTTGTTCGGCATCATTCTTTTAGCTGTTGGACTCTGGCAATATGTTGATATGAAATTTCAAACGGAAGCATCTCTTAAGCAAGCAAAGGAAATTATTTCCGAACAGCATTCAGATACACAAAAAAAGAAAGTTGAAAATAGTCCGCCGCCAGGTATGGGAGATACGGTAGGACTTTTAACAATTCCTAAGATCAAGGCAGAATTGGCCATCGTTGAAGGAACAGATCCAGATGACCTTGAAAAAGGTGTAGGGCATTATAAAGGTTCCTATTTTCCTGGAGATCAAGGGCAAATTGTTTTGTCCGGCCACCGAGACACAGTTTTCCGCAAATTAGGTGAGTTGAAAATCGGCGATTCACTTAAAATCCAAATGCCAAATGGGAACTTCACCTACGAAATTACACATACAAAAATTGTGAAATCTGACGACACCAGTATCATCACATTACAAAATCAGCAGGAAGAATTAGTTGTTACTACCTGCTATCCATTCCGCTATGTTGGAAATGCGCCAAAACGATACATTATTTATGCAAAACCCAAAAGTTCCTAAATCCTAGGGGCTTTAATTTTTTTTACAAGAAACAATAATTTTTTAATAAAATCATTTTCCATAAAGCAAATATAGTCACTACATTTGTATTGTTCACATAAGATATGGTGACTAAATATATACCCACCCCACGATTCATTACTGGCGAAGGCAAGGAGGGTTACAATACTTGAAGGAGAATGATTATAATCACAAGCCGCTACTCACCAAACGTGAAAGAGAAGTATTCGAACTATTAGTACAAGACAAAACAACAAAAGAAATCGCTGGTGAATTATTTATAAGCGAAAAAACCGTTAGGAATCACATTTCAAATGCCATGCAAAAGCTTGGTGTAAAGGGGCGTTCACAAGCAGTTGTAGAGCTCCTTCGAATGGGAGAGCTAGAACTTTAATGATGGCCGGCATCCATTTTTGGAGGCCGGTTCATCTTTTTATAGATATAAAAAGTTTGAATTTTATGGAATTAAAATCCCATAAAATCTAAATGATATAAAAAACTCCCGCATTTTCAGTGAACATTATTACATATGAAGCAGTTCTTTAGGGTAGCATCTTTTTATAAACACATTTCCCAGCCCATTTTTACAGGCAAAAAGGAACAAAAATTACATATGTTAATGGAAAATAGTAGAAATCTATTGAAAGTTTTATCAGTAAAATTTACAATAAATATAGGATAAAAGAAATAATGCTTTTATCTAATCAAAGGATGGTTTTTCTTGGCAAATAAACAGGTACAATCGGAGCCATTCAACAAAATGAGAGTGAATGTAACTTTGTTGATTGGGATTTAAATTTAGATAAAAGTGCCATCGTACTGATCTTAAACCCGACAAAATAGAGACGGAAATGAGTTAGACAATTGAGCTAGACACAAGCCAAGATGGGAGTCTTACTCATCTTGGCTTTTTATATGTTTCATTAATTTCGGGGAGAAAGGAACTGATAGAGAGAGATGAACGGTCCTGTTGAAGCAATTAAAAATGAGAAGAGAATGCTTTTAGTAAAATATTTAGATGAAAATATTAGTAGATGTGAAACATTGTTCACTTGTAACCAAGATAGTATGTTCATTTTAGATATAGAAGGGTATGTTGTGCAAGGGAACCCAGCATTCGAAATAATATCAGGATATTCAACAGAAGAAGCTAAACAGTTGAAACTTCAATTCCTTTTTCCGATTGATAATGTAAATAAAGTATTTCATCATTTTCACAAAGCTGTATTAGGTCTATTCCAAAACTTTGATTGTAAAATGATAAACAAAAACGGCCACCTTGTTGATCTAAATGTAACGAATATTCCGATTAGTGTGGATGATCAAATAGTAGGGGTGTGTGCAGTCGCAAGGGATATAACCGAATTAAAAAGGAAGAAAGAAGAAGTAAGAAAAATAGAAGAAATGCAGCGGATATTAACAGACAATGTACTAGATGTCATTATCAGCACGAATATGCAGGGGGAAATTCTCTACGTATCCCCTTCCTGTGAACATATATTTGGCTATACCGAAGATGAAGTAATCAATCAAAATAGTTTAACATTCATCCACCCGGCTGATAAAAAGAAGGCTTATTTGAATCGAAAAAAGTCTCTCTGCACCCTGGGAAATGGAAGGGATTGCTATCGTGTTCGTAAAAAAGGCGGGGAATATGTTTGGGTGGAGTCTCTTTGTAAACCAATCATTGACCCTCAAACACTTCTTGTATTGGAAGTGGTAAGTGTTATTAGAGATATTTCAAAGCAAACGAAAGTAGAAGAAGAAGCAAAAAAACGTGAAGAAACTTATCGGGATATTGTTGAGTATTCACCTGATGCCGTGTTTATCGCCAGTGGGAATAAAATTCTTTTTATAAATGAAACAGGTGCAAGATTATTAGGAGCAACAAAAAAAGAGGATATTCTTAATAAAAAGGTTATCGATTTCTTTCATCCGGATTATCGCGAGATTGCAAAAAAACGAATCAAAGTTGTGACAAGAGGGGATACGACAGATTTTAATGAATACAAATTAATCCGCTTGGATGGCACTACTTTTTTCGCGGAAGTGAAAGGAATACCTACTATTTTCCAAAATAAACCGGCTAAGCATATCATTTTTAGGGATATTACGGAACAGAAAAGGACACAAGAACTCTTACTAAACTCAGAAAAATTAAATGTGGCAGGGCAGCTGGCTGCAGGGATTGCACACGAGGTACGAAATCCCCTCACCGCTATTAAAGGGTTTCTTCGGTTAATGGAAGCACAAGAAAATAATAATCAAACATACTTTGAAATAATTAAATCTGAGATGGATCGAATTGAACTGATTCTTAGTGAATTATTGGTGCTTGCTAAACCACATGAGTTAAAATTTGAACCAGTCGATTTAATTACTCTTATTGATAGTGTAAAAACGTTAATTGATACTCAGGCAATAATGAATGGTGTTCACATTGAAACGATTAATAGCGCTAAAAACTTCACGATAAACTGTGATCGAAATCAGTTAAAACAAGTGTTTATCAATATTTTAAAAAATGCTATAGAAGCAATGCCAAAAGGCGGTGTTGTCACAATTGAGCTGAAAAAACATAGTTTTAATAAAGTAAAATTGCTCTTTAAAGATACGGGCAAAGGCATGCCACAGGATATTTTAAAACGTCTCGGAGAACCGTTTTTTACCACGAAGGAGGATGGCACAGGACTCGGGATCATGATTTCCAAACAAATTGTCGAAAATCATGACGGAACGATTCACTTTTGGAGTGACCAAAAGGGAACCATTATTGAAGTGATTTTACCATTGATGAGACCAAAGCAGGTTTAGTGCCCTTCCGAATAGGAGTACTTTAAAATAAATGAAACCGGCATCTATTTGGATGACGGTTTTTATTATTTAATCACTTGATTTCGTATAACTAAATTCTAATTCATCCTTTTGTTGATTGTAATCAACATGTAAATTGTGTCCATTAAAAAACCATAAATCTGTTCCTTCTATGAAAAATGTAATTCCTTCTATTTCGGTTTTAACGGACATATCAATGGGCTCGTTATCAATCGTAAACGCAAGTGAAAAATTTTCTTGGATTGGGCTGCTGCCGTAGATTTGCGTATAAAACCTTACTTTATCTCCTTTTTTTAACTCAACTTCTTCCTGAAACCATTTTAATGCTGCATTACTTATGTTAATCTCCATGATTTTCGCACCTTTGTTTATTATTGACACTGATTTTTATCTGTTCATTATTCTATAGTATCTCCAAATAATGTGAAACTAATTTGATTCTTTCATTATGAAAATAAACGGAGTAAATTTTCTTGAGGTAAAATTTTTTCAAATAGATTCAGCTTGAAATTTTGGCAGAAAAAGTAGAAAATAAGGACAAGATTTAAAAATTTTACTTGGAATTGTTGGTTTTGAGGAGAAGCATATTTTAGGAGTGTTAAACAAATGGAACTCGAAAATCCACAAAAAGTTACTGAGGATATTTTTGCTCATATTGAAAAGGATTTACGCTACATTTCCGGAATTATCAAGCAAAAGGGAAGAGAAATGCTGAGTAATTATAAGATTACTCCGCCACAATTCGTAGCCTTGCAATGGCTCTTTGAAGACGGTGATATGACAATCGGCGAGCTTTCGAATAAAATGTACTTGGCATGCAGCACGACGACCGATCTTGTAGACAGGATGGAGAAAAATCTTCTCGTTGAACGGGTAAAGGATCCAGCCGATCGTCGTGTGGTAAGAATACACTTGCTCGATGAGGGTATGAGAATCATTGATGAGGTTATTAAAAAGCGACAAGTATACTTAGAAGAAGTATTAAAAAACTTCTCATTAGAAGAAATTCAACTTCTTAACACCAGCTTAATGAAACTTCATCAGGAAATGCGTTAAAATGAGGCGAGATGTTTGAAACAACCAATAGGTGTTATAGATTCCGGCGTCGGTGGATTAACCGTTGCCAAAGAGATTATTAGGCAGCTTCCAAATGAAAAAATCATTTATTTGGGAGATACAGCCCGCTGCCCCTATGGTCCAAGAACGAGGCAGGAAGTGAAGAGATTCACTTGGGAAATGACCACTTTTTTATTAGAAAAGAATATCAAAATGCTTGTGATTGCTTGTAACACAGCAACGGCAGCCGCGCTTGATGAGATTCGCAGAGAATTATCCATTCCTGTTCTCGGAGTTATTAATCCAGGGGCACGAGCGGCGATTAAGCAGACGAAAAACTATCGGGTTGGCATTATCGGCACAGTAGGTACAGTCAAAAGCGGTGCTTACGAAAAAGCCTTGAAATCGCTAAACAGCCGGCTTTTTGTCACCAGTCATGCCTGTCCTAAGTTTGTTCCTCTTGTGGAAAGCGGCGAATATAATGGACCGATTGCTGAGAAGATAGTGGACGAGGCGCTGAAGCCATTATTGGATCATAATTTAGATACATTGATATTGGGCTGCACGCACTATCCATTGCTTGAACCCCTTATAAAAAATGTAATGGGTGAGGCCGTTAAAGTCATTAGTTCTGGTGACGAAACCGCACGTGAAATAAGTGCGATTCTCCAATACAATGGACAGCTCGACACCTGTGAGGACGTGCCGGAGCATGAATTTTACACGACAGGCTCAAAACGGCTCTTTTCAAAAATTGCCTCACAGTGGCTGGGTATTCCTGTAGACAATGTAAATAAAATAAAACTATGAACCGAAGCTCCTATCAACATGATGGGGGCTTTTTTTTTTGACCGATATTCAATAAAAAGACCATCTTCGGTCACAAAAAAAGATAATTGTGACCATGATTCGAAAAAAAGAGCATACGTGGTCACAAAAAAATTAATTATGACCATGATTCGAAAAATAGAGCATCCGCGGTCACAAAAAAAGATAATTGTGACCATGATTTAAAAAAAGGAGCATCCGCGGTCACAAAAAAGATAATTGTGACCATGATTCATAAAAAAAGAGCAACCGCGGTCACAAAAAAAGATAATTGTGACCTTGATACGAAAAAAAGAGCATCAGTCGTTACAAAAAAAATTAATTGCGACCATGATTCGAAAAAAAGAGCAACCGAGGTCACAAAAAAAGTTAATTTGTGTAGGATTTGAAAAAATAGATTCCATAATAATACTGATAAGAATAATGGGCGACTCAAATAAACTCTGATTACATTTATTTTTAGTCCCAAGAAGTGAATCTGAAAAAATTTGTTCTATTTTTCTTTCACAAGGCGGTCTAAATTCTCATAAGGCTCGTATACATGATAGTACAAACTGTCTTAGGGGGGAATTAATGTGTCTAAAAATAAAGCAAAAATTCTTGGGTTAACCGTACTTACCTCAACCGTACTACTTTCCGGCTGCGGATTGTTTGGCGGTGAAACGCAAAAGAAAATTGATCCGCCAAAGAGTGTGACTGTCGAGGATAAAAAAGGTAGTAAGGAAACGGCTGTAAAAGATAAAGGGAAGGTGGAAAATGTAGTAAAGACAGAACTATACCTGATTGATAAAGATGGATATGTCGTTCCGCAAACATTAAACCTGCCGAAAACAACATCAGTAGCAACACAAGCACTTGAATATTTAGTTTCGAATGGACCTGTGGCGAACATGCTTCCAAATGATTTTAGAGCTATCCTCCCTGAGGATACAACGCTTTCTGTCGACATTGATAAAAATACAGGCGCAGCAACGGTTAATTTTTCAAAAGAATTTAAAGACTATAAACCTGAAGATGAGATGAAGATACTTCAATCGGTCACTTGGACGCTGACCCAATTTGATAATGTCAAATCAGTCAAGCTTAAAATGAATGGCCATGAACTGACGGAAATGCCAGTTAATGGCACCCCTATCAGCCAAAATCTATCAAGAGCGACAGGGATTAATATTGATACAACAGATGTCGTTGATATTACCAATACGAAGCCGGTAACGGTCTACTATATTGGCGGTGAAGAGGGTTCTTACTACTATGTTCCGGTCACGCGCCGAGTAAGCAACAGCGAGAAGGATAATTATGCTGCGGTTGTAAATGAACTCATTAAAGGGCCGAGCGGGAAGTCTACCCTTGCATCTGAGTTCGTGTCTGATGTCAAATTGCTAGAGGCACCAAAATATCAAAACGGAACTGTTACGTTGAACTTCAATAAGAATATTTATGACAGCTTTGATAAAAAGGAAATTTCACAATCGTTACTTGATGCCCTGGTACTTTCTTTAACGGAACAGCAAGGGGTTGAAAAGGTTGCTGTTCAGGTTGACGGTAAAGCAGAAATCAAAAATAATAAAGGAAAAAAACTAACTGAGCCTGTCACTCGTCCGGAAAAAGTCAATACAGGTAGTTTTTAAAAAAACCTTTTTGTTATACTATATAGTGACAATGATAGAGGTTGGCTCGAGCGCCGCCTCTTCTTTATTTGAAATAATAATAGTATTTTTTGAAGGAGGAAGTTTTGTGCGTGTTGATGGAAGAGAGCCATTACAGCTAAGACCCATACATATTGAAACAAATTATTTAATGCATCCAGAAGGTTCTGTACTTATTTCTGTCGGGAATACAAAGGTGATTTGTTCAGCAAGTATTGAAGAGCGAGTACCGCCGTTTATGAGAGGGGAAGGCAAAGGCTGGATCACAGCTGAATACTCAATGCTGCCAAGGGCAACAGAAACAAGAAACATTCGTGAATCTTCTAAAGGGAAGGTGACGGGCCGCACGATGGAAATTCAGCGGTTAATCGGCCGTGCTCTTCGCGCAATTGTCGACCTTGGTGCAATCGGCGAGAGAACAGTCTGGATTGATTGTGATGTCATTCAGGCAGATGGCGGTACACGGACTGCCTCCATTACCGGTGCATTTGTCGCGATGGCACTTGCTTTGAATGCTTTAGCAGAAAAAAAGTCATTATCAAAGTTTCCGATTACCGATTATTTGGCGGCAACAAGCGTCGGAATTTTGCAGGGCGGCGGAATCGTGCTCGACTTAAATTATGCGGAGGACTCTAAGGCTCATGTTGATATGAACGTGGTGATGACCGGAAGCGGCGAATTTGTTGAACTACAAGGAACGGGTGAAGAATCAACCTTCTCTTATGATCAGCTGCAAGGCTTGTTACATGCGGCGCAAGAGGGGCTTATGGAGCTATTTGAGCAGCAAAAAGCAGCACTGGGTGAGGACATAACTCAAAAAATTGAGGGTAGAAGGAAGAAGTAGACTATAATTAATGGATAAGTCCGCTGTACAGGCGGGTACTCTTAGGTTTGACTAAACATTACGATTTTAAAAACATTGTTAACATGGAGAGGCGAATAAGATGAAAGAAGTTATTATTGCAACAAAAAATCCCGGGAAAGCTCGGGAATTCGAGCATATTTTTGCAAGCAGAGGAATCAAGGTCTTGACGCTGCTTGATTTTCCTGAAATTCCAGAGGTAGAAGAAACAGGCACGACTTTTGAAGAAAATGCTATTCTAAAAGCCGAAGCTGTATCCCAGGCACTAAATAAAATGGTCATTGGCGATGATTCCGGTCTTATGGTGGACGCCCTTGAAGGAAGACCGGGAATCTATTCCGCCCGATATGCCGGGGAGCCAAAAAATGACCAAAACAATACAGATAAAGTGCTATCAGAATTGCAAGGTGTTCGAGAAGGCGAAAGATCCGCAAGATTTTACTGTGCATTAGCTGTCGCTATACCAGGGCAAGAAACATGGACGGTGTCAGGTACCTGTGAAGGCCGGATTTTGGAAGAACGCAGAGGAACAAATGGCTTTGGGTATGATCCTGTTTTTTATGTGCCCGAAAAAGGATTGTCCATGGCAGAGCTATCATCAGATGAAAAAAATAACATCAGCCACCGGGCTAATGCGTTAAAAAAACTTGATGTGATCCTAGATTCGATTATCGAAAGTGCAAAGCAGTCATGAGCAAGGTGTTAGTTATCAGCGATAGCCATGGATTGACGGAGGAACTCGAGATAATAAGAGAAAGACATCTAAAAGAAGTTGATTTAATGATTCACTGCGGAGATTCACAATTGATGCCCGATGATAAAGCCATTTCCGGTTACTTAACAGTGATGGGAAATTGTGACTTTGGCGGCGGTTATCCCATGGAAACCATTTCTGAAGCTGCAGGTCGGAAATTCTTTATTACACATGGACACCGTTACTCGGTGAAATCTACGTTAATGAAATTAAATTACAAGGCACAGGAAGTTAAGGCTGATATCGTCTGTTTTGGCCACTCGCACCTCCTTGGTGCGGAAGTGATAGATGGTACATTATTTTTAAATCCTGGCAGCATCCGCCTTCCGCGCGAGCGTTTAGAAAAAACATATGTCATCCTAGAGCTGATGGCCGATAAAATTAAGCTGTCAGTGTTTGAGGTAAATGGGCGGGAAATGCCAGAACTGCAAAGAGAATTTAGCCTATAAAAATACGTGTACCTAGAAAAACTCCTATTTTGACAGTCGTAAATTAGCATTGACATATGTGGCAAAGTGATGGGGGATTTTCTCCCCCCTTTCTTTTGCACAAAAAAATGAACAAAAACCTATTGACTTTTAATAACTAGGATAATATAATAAATCTTGTCTTTGATACATGAATACGTCCCAGTAGCTCAGCCGGATAGAGCATACGCCTTCTAAGCGTACGGTCGGGAGTTCGAATCTCTCCTGGGACGCCATTATCTTGTACCATTCAAACTACATACTAAATATCAACTCACCAGTGCAGGTGAGTTTTTTTTGTCTTTTATTTATGCTACACTATTTTTCAACGACGTGCCGAAGGACGGATTCCTATGAAAAAACGGGAACAAGTGAAACGAAAAGATAATGTGGTCTATTTTCCCGGACTTGAAAAGAGATTGACAGACAAAGGCCTAGAAAGCCTTGAACAGAAAAAATTCAAAGAAGCCATTACTCTTTTAGAAGAAGCAAGGGAATTGGATCAGGATAATGACGATATATTAATTGGGCTTGTCCTTGCTTATTTTGAAGCGGGTTCTTTCAAAAAAGCAAAAGTACTTGCGAAGGAATTGCTATTAAAAGGAATCGGCGACTATTTTCAAATGGTCGATCTTTATTTGACCGTGCTGATTCAGCTTCATGAATACCAGGAAATTGTTTCGACCATCGAGGTCTTATTAGAAGAAAAAGAAATTCCGACGGAGAAACATGATCATTTTTTAACCATCCTGCAATTCAGCCGAAGAATGGCCGAGAATCGTCAGTCAGCAGAAGAAGAAGAAATCACACCAGAGGTTCAAAGCCTAAAACTCTTATCAAAAAATAACTTAAATGAACAAATGCTGGTAGTCGCAGGTTTAGCGGATAAAAACATTCGCCCCTTTATCGACGAAATTTCCGATTATTTAAAAGCTGAAACTGGTCATCCATTTCTAAAAACAATGCTATTAACTCTTTTAAAAGAACAAGAAATTAATAAGGAACTAGTAGTGAGAAAATTTTCCAAAGAAAATACATTCATTCCAACAGAGCTGCCGGAAGTTAGAGTGCAGCCACAAATGATGGCAGTAAAAGATTTACTAGAGGATCGATTGGAAAGTAAAAATCCAGGTCTCTTTGAAAATACAATCGGAATGGTCGAGCGGACGTTTTTTATCAGCTATCCATTTGAGTTAGAGCCGGAAAATCCCACTGCATGGGCAGCAGCCTTTCATTTACTTGCTCAAGAGTACCTGGGAATTGATCAGAAAATTAGTAAAATAGCAAGTGAATATGGTTCAGCACTGGAAGAAATTGAGCAGGCAATGGCACAAATCAAGGAGATTGAGAAAATTTCCTACCCTAATATTTAGGTCTCGCTGTTGAAAGAAAGCAATCCTATGATATAATGTAGGGGTTGCATTGTGTAAAAAACTATCTTTTACATTTAAAAAATGGAAAAATGGCTTAATGGACAAGGCATATTCCGACTCAAATTCGTTATCGAATGAAATGAGAATAGATTTGTTGGAGGGAAAAAAGGTATGACAGCAAAATGGGAAAAGTTAGAAGGAAACCGCGGTGTCCTTACTGTAGAAGTAAGTGCTGAAGAGGTAAGCAAAGGCTTAGACGCAGCTTTCCAAAAAGTTGTTAAGAAAGTAAACGTTCCAGGCTTCCGCAAAGGTAAAATGCCTCGTGGAATGTTCGAAAAGCGTTTCGGTGTAGAATCACTTTATCAAGATGCATTAGATATTCTTCTTCCAGAAGCTTACGGAAATGCAATTGACGAAACAGGAATTGATCCAATTGATCGTCCTGATATCGACATCGAGCAAATGGAAAAAGGCAAAGATCTAATCTTCAAAGCAACTGTTCAAGTTAAGCCTGAAGTAAAACTAGGCGAATACAAAGGCTTAGAAGTAGAAGAACTTGATACAAACGTTACAGATGAAGATGTTCAAGCTGAATTAACAACTCTTCAAAACCGCCAAGCAGAGCTTGTTGTGAAAGAAGAAGGCACTGCTGAAAACGGTGATACAGTTGTCATCGACTTTGAAGGATTCGTTGATGGCGAAGCTTTCGAAGGCGGAAAAGCTGAAAACCACTCACTTGAATTAGGTACAGGTTCTTTCATTCCTGGATTTGAAGAGCAACTTGTAGGAGTAGCTACTGGCGAATCTAAAGATGTTGAAGTAACATTCCCTGAAGAATATCATGCTGCAGAGCTTGCTGGTAAGCCAGCTGTTTTCAAAGTAACTGTCCATGAAATCAAAGGAAAAGAACTTCCTGAATTAGATGATGAGTTTGCAAAAGATGTAGACGATGAAGTTGAAACATTGGATGCATTAAAAGAAAAAATCAAAACTCGTTTAGAAGACAGCAAAAAGCATGAAGCTGAACACCACCTGCGTGATACTGTAGTGGAAAAAGCTGCTGAAAATGCAGAAGTTGAAATTCCTGAAGTAATGGTTACAAATGAAGTAAACCGCATGCTTCAAGAGTTTGAACAACGCCTTCAAATGCAAGGCATGAACCTTGAGCTTTACTTCCAATTCTCAGGTCAAGATGAAAATGCACTTCGCGAACAAATGAAGGAAGAAGCACAAAATCGCGTAAAAATTAACTTAACATTAGAAGCGATTGCTAAAGCTGAAAACCTTGAAGTAACGGACGAAGATGTTAATGCTGAACTTGAGAAAATGGCCGGCATGTACAACATGTCTGTTGATGCAATCATCCAAGCTCTAGGCGGCGTAGAGGGCATCAAAGCAGACCTTAAACTTCAAAAAGCAGTAAACTTTCTTGTTGAAAACAAGAAATAATGAAGAATTTATGAAGAAATAATGAATAGAAAAACAAGGCGCGATAAAAAATCGTGCCTTGTTTTATACATTTTTTCAATTACATATTATAATAAGGTCAGGGAAACCTTTTTAATGTCTAGCTGGA
>Ga0213823_1000741_pt1 | contig 23661 bp, 19 predicted proteins | sample MC6MC0907MG_FD_179887 | JGI IMG/M metagenome (GOLD analysis project Ga0213823, IMG submission 179887) | Enriched soil aggregate microbial communities from Iowa State University, Ames, United States - MC6-MC0907-MG | ecosystem: Environmental > Terrestrial > Soil > Unclassified | place: USA: Iowa...
GGGCCGCACAGCGGCCCCTTCTCATTTCGATTAAAGCGGTTTGCCGCGGTTACCGTGCTGGCTGACGAAGGCCTGGACGGCCTTGAGGTCGTTGGCCAGGACCGTGCAGCGCTCTTCACGGCCGAACAGGTCGCTCAGGTGCGCTGGCAGCTCCAGCGCCTTGCCCACGCCCGCCTTCTCCACGGCCTCCGGGAACTTGACCGGGTGCGCAGTACCCAGCACCACCATCGGCGTGTCCAGGCTGCGACGGCACTCGCGGGCAGCCTTGACGCCGATCGCGGTGTGCGGGTCGAGCACTTCACCGGTGCTGGCGAAGACCTCGGCGATGGTTTCGCAGGTCTGCTCGTCGCTGACGGCCAGCGAGTCGAACAGCTTGCGCGCTTCGGTCCAACGGTCCTGGTCGACGCTGAAGCCGCCGCCCTGCTTGAAGTTGGCCATCAGCTCGCCGATGGCGGCGCCATTGCGGCCGTGCAGGTCGAACAGCAGGCGCTCGAAGTTGGACGACACCATGATGTCCATCGACGGCGACAGGGTCGCGTGCAGGGTTTCCTTGACGTACTGGTTGCCGCTCATGAAGCGATGCAGGATGTCGTTGCGGTTGGTCGCGACCACCAGCTGGCTGATCGGCAGGCCCATGTTGCGGGCCAGGTAGCCGGCGAAGATGTCGCCGAAGTTGCCGGTCGGTACCGAGAACGCTACCGAGCGCGCCGGGCCACCCAGCTGCAGGGCTGCGTGGAAGTAGTAGACGATCTGGGCCATGATCCGCGCCCAGTTGATGGAGTTCACCGCTACCAGGCGCGTGCCCTTGAGGAACGACTGGTCGGCGAAGCTGGCCTTGACCATCTCCTGGCAGTCGTCGAAGTTGCCTTCGATGGCGATGTTGTGGATGTTTTCGCCCAGGATGGTGGTCATCTGGCGGCGCTGAACTTCCGACACACGCTGGTGCGGGTGGAGGATGAAGATGTCGACGTTGTCGCAACGGCGGCAGCCTTCGATGGCGGCCGAGCCGGTGTCGCCACTGGTGGCGCCGACGATCACCACGCGCTCGTTGCGCTTGGCCAGCACGTGATCGAGCAGGCGCCCAAGCAGTTGCAGGGCGAAGTCCTTGAAGGCCAGGGTCGGGCCATGGAACAGCTCGAGGACCCACTCGTTGCTGTTCAGCTGACGCAGCGGGGCGACCGCGGCGTGGGCGAACTCACCGTAGGTTTCTTCGAGGATCTTCTTGAAATCGGCATCGGCAATGCTGCCCTCGACGAACGGGCGCATCACGCGGAAGGCCAGTTCGTGGTACGGCAGGCCGGCCCAGGAGGCGATTTCTTCCTGGGTAAAGCGTGGCAGGTTCTCTGGCACGTACAGGCCGCCATCGGTGGCGAGGCCGGCCAGCAGAACGTCTTCGAAATTCAGGGCCGGTGCCTGGCCGCGGGTGCTGATATAACGCATGGCTACAAACCTTCGATACTGAGGCCGGGGCCGGTTGAGCGGCCCGACGGCGCTATTCGTTAATTAAGCTGTTCGACGCGGATGCGCACGACCTTGCCGACGACGTCCTGCAGGTCTTCCAGGGCGACGATGGCATCGTTGATGCTCTGCTCGACCACGCGGTGGGTCAACAGGATCATCGGTACCAGGCCATCCTGCTCCTCGGCTTCCTTCTGCATGATCGATTCGATGTTGATACCACGCTCCGACAGGATGCTCGCCACCTGGGCCAATACACCTGGGTGGTCCTTGGCCTGGATGCGCAGGTAGTAGGCGCTCTGGCAGGCTTCGATCGGCAGGATCGGGTGCGCCGACAGCGAATCGGGCTGGAAGGCCAGGTGCGGCACGCGGTTTTCCGGGTCGGAGGTCATGGCGCGGACCACGTCGACCAGGTCGGCGACTACCGACGAAGCGGTAGGCTCCATGCCGGCGCCGGCGCCGTAGTACAGGGTCGAACCTGCTGCGTCGCCATTGACCATCACAGCGTTCATCACGCCGTTGACGTTGGCGATCAGGCGGTCACTGGGGATCAGCGTCGGGTGCACGCGCAGCTCGATGCCTTCGGCAGTGCGACGGGCCACACCCAGGTGCTTGATGCGATAGCCCAGCGCTTCGGCGTAGTTTACGTCGGCGGTGGTCAGCTGGGTGATGCCCTCGGTGTAAGCCTTGTCGAACTGCAGCGGGATGCCAAAGGCGATGGACGCCAGAATGGTCAGTTTGTGCGCGGCATCGATGCCTTCGACGTCGAAGGTCGGGTCGGCTTCGGCGTAACCCAGCGCCTGCGCTTCGGCCAGCACGTCGGGGAAGGCGCGGCCCTTTTCACGCATTTCGGTGAGGATGAAGTTGCCGGTGCCATTGATGATGCCGGCCAGCCAGTTGATGTGGTTGGCCGACAGGCCTTCACGGATGGCCTTGATCACCGGGATGCCACCAGCCACTGCAGCTTCGAAGGCGACGATGACGCCCTTCTCGCGGGCCTTGGCGAAGATTTCGTTGCCGTGCACGGCGATCAGCGCCTTGTTGGCGGTGACCACGTGCTTGCCGTTTTCGATGGCCTTGAGCACCAGGTCGCGGGCGATGGTGTAGCCACCGATCAGCTCGATGACAATGTCGATCTCCGGGTTGGTCGCAACATCGAACACATCAGCGGTAATGGGGGTACCGGTAATCTGGCAGTTCGGGTTCTGCGAGCGCATGGCGATCTGTGCCACTTCAATACCGCGCCCGGCACGGCGGGCAATCTCCTCGGCGTTGCGCTGAAGTACATTGAAGGTTCCGCCACCGACGGTCCCCAACCCACAGATGCCTACTTTGACCGGTTTCACTGTGAACTCCCCATTGAACGGCCGGCACCTGCGCCGACCGTGAAACATGCCGTCACCCCATGACGACGGCGTACTGAATTGATTACTTCGCTGCCTGCTGCTGGCCGGCCAGGGCCAGCTTGGCCACCTGCGGTGCCGGCTGATAGCCCGGGATCACCTGGCCGCTTTCGAGCACGATCGCCGGCGTGCCGTTGACGCCGATCGACTGGCCCAGCTGGAACTGCTTGCTGACCGGGTTGGCGCACTTGGCGGCCTTGATTTCCTTGCCATCGACCATCTTGTCCAGCGCCGCGCGGCGGTCGCTGGAGCACCACACTGCCTGCAACTGCTCGTCACCCGGCGAGCCGAGGCCCTGGCGCGGGAAGGCGACATAGCGCACTTCGATACCGCGACGGTTCAACTCCGGCACTTCAGCGTGCAGCTTGTGGCAATACGGGCAGGTGGTGTCGGTGAAGACAGTAATGTGCGATTTGGTCTCGCCCTTGGCAGGATAAACCACCATCTCGGCGGCTGGAATGCCGTTGATGAGCTTGGCAACGCCCTGACGCTCGGTTTTCTCGGTCAGGTTGACCGGCTTGCCGTCCTGGATCTGGTACAGGTAGCCCTGCATCACGAACTGGCCATCGGCGCTGGCGTACAACACCCGGCCCCCTTGCAGCTTGACTTCATACAGCCCGTTCAGCGGGCTGCTGGCAACGCTTTCAACCGGTACTTCCAGTTCGAGGTTCTGCAACGACTTGCGAATGGCCTGCTCGGCACCGGCATTGCTGTCGGTTGCCGCGGCAACGGCAAAGGTACTGGCCAGCGCCATCGCGGCGGCGGCGAAAATCTGGGTCAAGCGCATGGGAACTCCTGAAGGCGGACAGGGGCCGGAGGGCGTCACCTGCGCAAAAAACGCGGCGACCGTGCGGCCCTTGGTGCAAACCGCCCAAGCCTACCACAACACGCCAGGCAGTAAGGGGCTTGCGAGTACCGGTCGGCGGAACATGAAAATCATTCATCCACGCGGATGGTGCTGGGCGTGCAGCTGCTGCAGGCGGGCCTTGGCCACATGGGTGTAGATCTGCGTGGTCGAGAGGTCACTATGGCCCAGCAGCATCTGCACCACGCGCAGGTCGGCGCCGTGGTTGAGCAGGTGGGTGGCAAAGGCATGTCGCAAGGTGTGGGGCGACAGCGACTTGTCGATCCCCGCAACCTGCGCCTGATGCTTGATGCGGTGCCAGAAGGTCTGGCGTGTCATCTGCTCACCGCGCAGGCTGGGGAACAGCACATCGCTCGGGCGACCGTTGAGCAACTCGGCGCGACCACCGCGCAAGTAGCGCTCAAGCCACACTACCGCCTCCTCGCCCATCGGCACCAGGCGCTCCTTGCTGCCCTTGCCCATCACCCGCAATACGCCCTGGCGCAGGTTGACCTGGTCCAGCGTCAAGCTGACCAGTTCGGTGACGCGCAGGCCGCAGGCGTACAAGACTTCAAGCATGGCGCGGTCGCGCTGGCCGATGGCTTCACCCAGGTCCGGCGCCTGCAGCAAGGCTTCAACGTCGGCTTCCGACAAGGATTTGGGCAAAGGCCTACCCAGCTGGGGCAGCTCGACCTGCAAGGTCGGGTCCACAGCGATCAGCTTTTCGCGCAGCAAATAACGGAAGAACCCCCTCAAACCTGAAAGAAAGCGCGCGGTGGAGCGCGGCTTGTAACCTTGATCGAGGCGCCAGGCCAGGTGATCGAGGATCAGCTCGCGGCCCGCGTCGGGCAGGGCCACGCCGCGCTCCTGCAACCAGCCGTTGAACAGGGCAAGGTCGCTTCGGTACGAGACGCGGGTGTTGTCGGACAGGCCTTTTTCAAGCCACAGGGCGTCGAGAAACTGGTCGATCAGGGGGTGGTCTAGGGCGGGCATTCGGGGCTGCTGGGTGTTGGACGTGGCTTAGTGTTTCACAGCAACTGACAGGTTGTCGTGATCAATCGAAGCCTGATCGGCTGGCACCGCCCCCACAGAGACCGCGTCAGCCCATGAAGAGGCTCAGGCATGGGCCAAAACGGGCACAGGCCGCTTGTCTTCGTCGATGGCAACGAAGCTGAACACGCCATGGATCGCGCGCTCGCGACCGTCCAGGTACATGTTCTCGACGAACACATCCACCTGCACCTGCAGGCTGGTGTTGCCGACCTTGATCACCGTGCCGACCAGTTCGACGATCGAGCCCGCCGGGATCGGGTGCTTGAAGTCGATGCGGTCAGTGGACACCGTTACCAGCGGCAACCGGCAAAAACGCGTGGCGGCGATGAACGACACTTCGTCCATCCAGGCCAGCGCGGTGCCGCCGAACAGGGTGTTGTGGTGGTTGGTGGTGTTAGGGAACACCGCTTTGGTCACGCGGGTCACCGACAGCTCGGTGCGGCGCTGGATTTCCTGGTCTCGGCTGGTCATGTCTGTCACTTTTCCTGGGTTTCAAAACGCAAAAAAGCAGCCCGAAGGCTGCTTTTTTCTCGCTAGGCGGCCTGGGCCACCGGGCAAACTGTACTCAGGACAGTTTTTCCTTGATGCGAGCGGCTTTGCCGGACAGGTCGCGCAGGTAGTACAGCTTGGCTTTACGCACGTCACCACGACGTTTCACGGCCAGGCTGTCGATTTGCGGGCTGTAGGTCTGGAAGGTACGCTCAACACCAACGCCGCTCGAGATCTTGCGCACGGTGAAGGCGCTGTTCAGACCACGGTTACGCTTGGCGATAACAACGCCTTCGAACGCCTGCAGACGGGAACGCTCGCCTTCCTTCACTTTAACCTGAACGACAACGGTGTCGCCTGGTGCGAAGGTCGGGATTTCCTTGCTCATCTGCTCTGCTTCGAGCTGCTGGATGATTTTGTTAGTCATGCTGTGCTCCTAAGGTGGACAAACGTGATCCACCATCGATACGTTAACTATCGTTCCGCTCGCGGAGGTATTCCTCGAGCAGCTTCTTCTCTTCTCCAGAAAGTGAGCGACTTTCCAGAAGATCGGCGCGTCGTTCGAAGGTCCTACCAAGGGACTGCTTCATCCGCCATCGCCGGATATGTGCATGGTTGCCACTTAGCAACACGTCGGGTACACGCTGATCCGCATACACCTCAGGTCGGGTGTAGTGCGGGCAATCCAGCAGGCCATCGGTGAAGGAATCTTCCTCCGCCGACCCCACATGCCCTAAAGCTCCGGGCAGCAGCCGCGTAACCGCATCGATCAGCACCATGGCCGGTAGCTCACCACCGGAAAGCACATAGTCGCCAATCGACCACTCTTCATCGACATGAGCATCTATAAAACGCTCGTCAATGCCTTCATAACGGCCGGCGATCAGGATCAACGATTCCTGTTCGGCCAAGCCTTTGACCGCTTGCTGATCCAGCTTGCGGCCTTGTGGCGAAAGGTAGATCACCTTTGCCGCTGCTCCGGTCGCTTGCCTGGCACTGGCCAGCGCATCTTCCAGAGGCTTGATCTTCATCACCATCCCCGGACCACCGCCAAAAGGCCGATCATCCACCGTGTGGTGGCGATCAGTGGTGTAGTCCCGCGGATTCCAGCAAGTGACTTGCAACAAGCCCTGCTTCACCGCGCGGCTGGTAATGCCGTACTCCGTAATGGCCGAGAACATCTCGGGGAACAACGTGATGACTTCTACGCGAAGGTTACCCATCAGTTAGAAATCCGCGTCCCATTCGACCCGCATCACACCGGCTTCAAGGTCGACTGCCAGCACACATTGCGCCGTATAGGGCAACAAGCGCTCACGGTCATCCAGGCTGCCTGCGCAAGGCTTGACCACCATTACATCGTTCGCGCCGGTCTCCAACAGGTGATCAACCGTGCCGAACAGCTGTTCGTCCTGGTTGATGACTTTCAGACCGACCAACTGGTACCAGTAGTACTCGTCGTCCGTCAGGTTGGGCAAAAGGCTGCGCGAGATGCAAATCTCGTAACCGCTCAGAAGACGCGCTTCGTCACGATCGTCGAGCCCTTTGAGCTTGGCGACCAGCTCCTTTTTATTGGAACGGCCACTGACCAGCTCAACCTGCTTGACCGACCCTTCGCGCCGAAGCGTCCAGTTACGGTAATCCAACAGGTTTTCAATCGGATCGGTAAAGGAATACACCTTCACCTCGCCGCGAACGCCGTGAACCGAAAAAATCTTGCCAACGACGATGAGGTCGTCAGCCTTTTCTGGCGTCGCGTTCATACAGTTCAGGCAGCAGCCTTGGCAGCTTCCTTCAGCAGCTGAGCAACACGCTCAGACGGCTGTGCGCCGATGCTCAGCCAGTGAGCAACGCGATCTTGTTTAACGGACAGACGAACTTCCTGACCACGAGCGATCGGGTTGAAGAAGCCAACCTGTTCGATGTGGGAGCCGTCACGCGGGTTACGCGAGTCGGTTACGGTCAGTTGGTAGAACGGGCGCTTTTTGGAGCCGCCACGGGCAAGACGAATGGTAAGCATTGAACATCGTTCCTGTAGTCGGTGCTGCAAATCATGATGCACAGCGGGCACACGGGTGCCCGAAAGGCCGCACATTCTCAAGGAATATCCGGACATTTGCAAATGCCTTTTTACTTCAAATAAAAAGGCCAGCCTGCTGATCTGCTATTAAGCCGCCTGTCAATGGAGGCGGCAGTGTTCCCGCCGAAGCGGGTTCCGGCCAGCGGCGGGGTTGCCGCCACTGGCCTGAATCGGTTTTACAGCTTGGGCATGCCGCCGCCAGGCATCATGCCGCCCAGGCCGCGCATCATCTTGGCCATGCCGCCTTTGGCAGAGAATTTCTTCATCATCTTCTGCATTTGCTTGTGCTGCTTGATCAGCCGGCCGATGTCCTGCACCTGGGTACCAGAGCCGAGGGCGATACGGCGCTTGCGTGAACCGCTGATCAGGTCAGGGTCGCGACGCTCGGCCGGGGTCATCGAGTTGATGATCGCTTCCATCTGCTTGAACTGCTTCTCCGCCGCGCCCTGGGCATTGCCCATCTGCGACAGGTTGACCCCACCGATGCTCGGCAGCTTGTCCATCAGGCCGCCCAGGCCGCCCATGTTCTTCATCTGTTGCAACTGGTCGCGGAAGTCTTCGAGGTCGAAGCCTTTGCCCTTCTTGAGCTTTTTCGCCAGCTTGTCGGCCTTGGCCTTGTCGATGGTCTGCTCGGCCTGCTCGATCAGGCTGAGCACGTCACCCATGCCGAGGATGCGCGAGGCAACACGGTCGGGGTGGAATGGCTCGAGGGCCTCGGTCTTCTCCCCCATACCGATGAACTTGATCGGCTTGCCGGTGATGGCACGTACCGACAGCGCGGCACCGCCACGGGCATCACCGTCGACCTTGGTCAGCACCACACCGGTCAGCGGCAGGGCTTCACCAAAGGCCTTGGCGGTGTTGGCGGCGTCCTGGCCGGTCATGGCGTCGACCACGAACAGGGTTTCGATCGGCTTGACCGCGGCATGCAGCGCCTTGATCTCGTCCATCATGTCGGCGTCGATGTGCAGACGGCCGGCGGTGTCGACGATGACCACGTCGATGAACTTGAGCTTGGCTTCGCGGATCGCCGCTTCGGCAATGGCCACGGGTTTCTGGCTGATGTCGGACGGGAAGAAGGTCACGCCGATGTCGTTGGCCAGGGTTTCCAGCTGCTTGATCGCTGCTGGGCGGTAGACGTCGGCCGACACCACCATCACGCTTTTCTTCTTGCGCTCTTTAAGGAAGCGCGCCAGCTTGCCGGCGGTGGTGGTCTTGCCCGCGCCCTGCAGGCCGGCCATCAGCACCACGGCGGGCGGAGCGGCATTGAGCGCGAGGTCTTCGTTGGCCGCGCCCATCAGGCTTTCCAGCTCGGCCTGAACGATCTTCACGAACGCCTGGCCCGGGGTCAGGCTGCGCGACACCTCGGTGCCGACCGCACGTTCCTTGACACTGTTGACGAAATCCTTCACCACCGGCAGGGCAACGTCGGCCTCGAGCAGGGCCATGCGCACTTCGCGCAACGTGTCCTTGATGTTGTCTTCGGTCAGCTTGGCCTTGCCGGTGACATGGCGCAGCGTCTGTGACAGGCGGTCGGTCAGGTTTTCGAACATGGTGATCCTTTCAGGCCCAGTAAAAGCCGAGGTTTGTCAGGCGCCCAGGTGAAAATGCACACGCGCTGGGCACAGCAAGCCGGCGATTATAGCGAAGAGCGGGCGCTGCGCACACCTCGGCTTCCCAGCGGCAATGTGCAGTCTTCCTTGCACAGCGCGATCTATGCCAAACTCCGTGTCTTTAAGGCTCGCCCACCAGGACTTATGTTCTCCTCACCCAGCCTCATCCCCAACCTGATCGCCGCCGGCCTTTATATAGCAGCGACCGTTTATCAGGCCTCGCGCCTGGCCCAATCGAGCAAAGCCGACAAGCGGCTGCTCGGCCTGCTTGGCGCCCTGGCCGTGGTCGCCCAGGGCGGCGCGCTGTTTTTTCAGCTGATTACCCCGCTGGGCTTGAGCCTCGACTTTTTCAGCGCCGCCAGCCTGATTGCCGTGGCGGTCATTACCCTGACCCTGCTCGCGTGCCTGCGCATACCGGTGGAAAACCTGCTGGTGCTGCTGTTCCCGCTCGGCGCGGTAACCGCCCTGCTGGCACAGTTCGCCCCGCCAGGCACGGTACCGCTGATCAATGAGCAACCGGGGATTCTCGCGCATATCCTGCTGTCGATCCTGGCCTACGGCCTGTTCACCATCGCGGTGTTCCAGTCGCTGCTGCTGCTGCTGCAGGACCGTCAGTTGAAGAACAAACACCCGTCCGGCCTGATCCGCAACTTCCCGCCGCTGCAAACCATGGAGAGCCTGCTGTTCGGCTTCCTCTGGGCCGGCTGGTGCCTGTTGTCGCTGTCGCTGATCTCCGGTTGGCTGTTCCTCGACAACCTGTTCGCCCAGCACCTGGTGCACAAAACCTTGCTGGCCTGTGTCGCCTGGGTGGTCTTCAGCGTACTGCTGTGGGGCCGCACCCGCCTGGGCTGGCGTGGCCACAAGGCAATCCGCTGGACGCTGGCCGGTTTCTGCCTGCTGATGCTGGCCTATTTCGGCAGCAAGCTGGTTCGCGAATTCATCTTGCATATCTGACGGTCGCCCATGGACACCCTGCCGTACGCTCCGCTACTCGGCACTCTGGCACTGGCGCTGCTGTGGTCGGCGCTGTTTTCGGCAGTGGATGCCGCCCGCCTGCAGCTCAATGGCTCGCTGCGCAGTGGCGAAGACCCTCTGCCGCCACTGCCTGGCCAGGCCCTGGTGCTGTGCGCCAGCCTGGGCAAGCTGCTGGTGCTGGGCCTGGCCTGCCTGATCGGCCAGCGTTACAGCGGCGAGCATGGCTTCTGGCTGGCCGGCCTGGCGGCCACCCTGGCCTTGCTGGTGTTTGCCGAATACCTGCCAAGGCGCCTGGCCCGGCGCAACCCTTTGGCCTTCATCAGCCTGGGCGCCAGCCTGTTGAAGCTGCCCCTCGCCCTCCTGCAGCCGGTGGCCTGCCTGCTGGATGGCATCGCCAAGCTGATCCTGCGGCCATTCCGTGCGCAGCCCACAGCGGTGGCCCTGCACCCGCAGGCTGATGATGATTTCACCGAAGATGAAGACCACGACGTGCCGCGCCACGGCCTGCTCGACGGCCTGCAGTCGCTGGACAAGATCACCGTCAACGACATCCTGGTGCCGCGCAACGAAGTCGATGGCATCAACCTCGACGAGCCGATCGAACGCATCATCGAGCAACTCATCGTCAGCCGCCACACGCGCTTGCCGGTCTACCACAACGACATCAACCAGGTCGAAGCGATCCTCAATACCAAGCTGATCAGCCACCTGCTGCCAAAGGCCGAGCTGACCCTGGAGAAGCTTCACGGCGCGTGCTACGAGCCCTACTTCGTTCCGGAAAGCACGCCACTGCAACTGCAGCTGCTGAACTTCCACAAGCAGCAGCGCCGGTTGGGCGTGGTGGTGGACGAATACGGCGAGGTGCAGGGCATCGTCACGCTGGAAGACATCCTCGAAGAGATCGTCGGTGAGTTCGAGGAAGAACACAGCCTGGACAACCCGCACGTGCACCCGCAACCCGATGGCACGTACGTCATCGAAGGCACCGCCTCGCTGCGAGAGATCAACCGCACCCTGGGCTGGCACCTGCCCTGCGACGGCGGCCCGAAAACCCTCAACGGGCTGGTCACCGAAGCACTCGAAAGCATCCCGGAAAGCGCCGTTTGCCTGAAGATCGGCCGCTATCGCCTGGAAATCCTCGAAACAGAGGACAATTGCGCCAGCAAGGTACTGGTGTGGACCGTGACCCGCTAGCTATACTCGGGTCACGCTTACCCAGCCCCGCCGTCCCGCCTGCTACCCGCACCCGGCGCCCCACGGCCAGTCCGCTCCACTGACACGCCCCGCAGTCCTGCTTCAACACCCCGAACAGTGCCTGCTCCCGCCCCTATCCCCCTTGGGCTATCGTCAGTCGGGCGAGCAAAGAACAATACGCTCCGGCGTCTGCGCAACCGTGCCTGGCCTGTTCAGCGCGCTGCTGTGTGGATCAAGCCATGGAGCACGACAAGACTGTCAGGGACCTACTCAATGACCACCAGCACTTATGCCGAAGCGCCTGCCGCGCCGGTCAACTCGCCTGCACGGGTGGCCACCGCCAGCTTTATCGGCACTGCCATCGAGTTCTACGATTTCTACGTTTACGCCACTGCTGCCGCGCTGGTGATCGGCCCGGTATTCTTCCCGTCCGGGTCGGGTACCGCGCAAATGCTCGCGGCGTTCCTTACCTTCGGTATCGCCTTCCTCGCCCGCCCGCTGGGCTCGGCGTTGTTCGGCCACTTTGGCGACCGCATCGGGCGCAAGTCCACCCTGGTTGCCTCGCTGCTGCTGATGGGCGTGTCCACCACGCTGATCGGCGTGCTGCCGGGCTACGACAGCATTGGCGTGTGGGCACCGATCATTCTCTGCCTGCTGCGCTTTGGCCAAGGCCTGGGCCTGGGCGGTGAATGGGGTGGCGCTGCGTTGCTGGCTACCGAAAACGCGCCAGCCGGCAAGCGCGCCTGGTTCGGCATGTTCCCGCAACTTGGCCCTTCGATCGGTTTCCTGGCCGCCAATGGTCTGTTCCTGACGCTGGCCCTGACGCTCAGCGACGAGCAGTTCCGTGAGTGGGGCTGGCGTATTCCGTTCCTGCTTAGCGCCGCGCTGGTGCTGGTGGGCCTGTATGTGCGCCTGAAACTGGAAGAAAGCCCGGTGTTCGCCAAGGCCGTCGCCCGCCATGAGCGGGTGAAAATGCCGGTGGTCGACCTGTTCAGCAAGTACTGGCTGCCGACCCTGCTGGGCGCTGCAGCGATGGTGGTGTGCTATGCGCTCTTCTACATTTCGACGGTATTCTCGCTGAGCTACGGGGTCACGACCCTGGGCTACACCCGCGAGACGTTCCTCGGCCTGCTGTGCTTCGCCGTGGTCTTCATGGCCCTGGCCACACCGCTGTCAGCCTGGCTCAGCGACCGTTACGGGCGCAAACCGGTGCTGATCGTCGGCGGCCTGCTGGCGGTGGCTTCGGGCTTTACCATGGAGCCGCTGCTGACCTCGGGCTCGACCACGGGCGTGGCGCTGTTCCTGGCCATCGAGCTGTTCCTGATGGGGGTAACTTTCGCCCCGATGGGCGCGTTGCTGCCCGAACTGTTCCCCACCCACGTGCGCTACACCGGCGCGTCTGCGGCCTATAACCTGGGTGGCATCGTGGGGGCTTCGGCGGCGCCGTTCTTTGCTCAAAAGCTGGTGAGCATGGGCGGGTTGAGCTGGGTGGGTGGGTATGTGTCGGTGGCAGCGGTGATCAGCTTGATTGCGGTGCTGTGCCTTAAAGAGACTCGCCATACCGAACTGTGAGTGATCGGGGCCGCTTTGCAGCCCTTTCGCCGGCAAGCCGGCTCCCGCGGGATCCTGCGCAACGCTTGATGCCAGCAGTTGACGCCATACCTGTGGGAGCCGGCTTGCCGGCGAAAGGGCCGCAAAGCGGCCCCGGCAATCTCAGATCAGAACTCGACCTTGACCGCCTGCGCTGCACGGGTCGCCTTGGCCCGCGCCGCTTCGATCGACTCGTCACGTGCCAGGCACACGCCCATGCGGCGCTGGCCGTTGATTTCCGGCTTGCCGAACAGGCGGATCGCGGTGTCCGGCTCGCTCAAGGCCGCGCCGAGGTTGGCGAAGCTGGCCTGCTGCGACTGGCCTTCAGGCAGGATCACTGCCGAGGCCGACGGGCCGAACTGGCGCACCACCGGAATCGGCAGGCCGAGAATGGCGCGGGCATGCAGGGCGAACTGCGACAGGTCCTGGGAAATGAGCGTAACCAGGCCGGTGTCGTGTGGGCGCGGCGAGACTTCGCTGAACCACACCTGATCGCCCTTGACGAACAACTCGACGCCGAACAGGCCACGCCCACCCAGCGCATCGGTGACAGCCTTGGCCACGCGCTGCGATTCGGCCAACGCTTTTGCGCTCATGGCCTGAGGCTGCCAGGACTCCTGATAATCGCCCTTCTCCTGGCGGTGGCCAACAGGCTCCAGGAAAGTGGTGCCGCCGACGTGACGCACGGTCAGCAGGGTGATTTCGTAGTCGAAATCGATGAAGCCTTCGATGATTACCCGGCCCTTGCCAGCACGGCCGCCTTCTTGGGCGTAGTCCCACGACTTCTGCAGGTCGGCATCGCTGCGCAGCAGGCTCTGGCCCTTGCCCGACGAGCTCATCACCGGCTTGACCACGCACGGGTAGCCAACGTCGGCCACGGCCTTGGCGTAGTCTTCATAGGTGTCGGCAAAGTGGTACGGCGAGGTCGGCAGGTCCAGCTCTTCGGCGGCCAGGCGGCGGATGCCTTCGCGGTTCATGGTCAGCTGGGTGGCGCGGGCGGTCGGCACCACGGTGAAGCCTTCGTTTTCCAGCTCGACCAGGGTGGCGGTGGCGATGGCTTCGATTTCAGGGACGATGTAATGCGGTTTTTCAGCTTCGATCACCGCACGCAGGGCGACGCCATCGAGCATGTTGACCACGTGGCTGCGGTGCGCAACCTGCATGGCCGGGGCATTGGCGTAGCGGTCCACGGCGATCACTTCGACGCCCAGGCGCTGCAGCTCGATCACCACTTCCTTGCCCAGCTCGCCACAGCCGCAGAGCAGTACACGGGTCGCGGTAGGCGACAATGGGGTTCCGATACGGGTCATTTCAGGTCCTCGAAGGCGTCCGGGGCCGCGCCAGGCTTAGCGCCGCCCGCTGAAAAAGGACCCGTATTCTACACCATCAGCCGACGACGGCAGCCCGCCGCGCGCGAAATGCCATGGCCAGCCACACCGCGGTCACACCGGCGAACTTCGAGGCCATCGCAGTGCCGATCACCGCCGGCGTCAGCGCGCCGATCATGCCAAAGAAGATGAACGTATCCACCGGGATGCTCAGCGCCGAGCTCAGCCACAGGCGGTCACGCAGAGGCCTGCGGGTGATGCTGAAGACCAGCCAGTCGATCAGTTCGGAGATGAAGAACGCGGTGGCGCTGGCCAGGGCGATGGCCGGCTCCGAGGTGACGTAGGACAGCACCAGGGCCATCAGCATCGCAATCAGCGCGCCATGGCCGTAGCGGGTCTGCACCATGTCGCGCAGGATGAACACCAGCCCGCCCCAGGCGGACCAGATCACGTCCAGGTGCGGGGCACTGGAGAAGGCGAAGTTGATCAGTACAACGCTGCTGATGTAAGCGATGAGAAAGAACATGGGCAATGACCGTCGGGCAAGCCGCACAGATTACTTGATTTTCGGGTCAATGGCAGCCAGCCAGGCTCTGAGGTGTGCTGTGGCCACCGGCCTCATCGCCGGCAAGCCGGCTCCCACAGGTATCGCACAGGGTTTGAAGCCGGTGCGTTCGAGGTGTGAGCCGGCTTGCCGGCGACAGGGCCTATACAGCAATCACTGGCCCATGATCAAACCGGCTGCCACTGCGCGCTCATGGCACAGCTTCAGCACCGCCCGGCGCTCAGTATTGTCCATCCGCCCCCAACGGCCGATTTCGGCCACGGTACGCTGGCACCCGGTGCAGATATCCTGCTCGTCCAGCGCGCAGATGCTCACGCACGGCGAGGCGACCGGGCGTTCGGCGGCGATCAGCTCACTCATCGTCGACCACCAGCTCACGGGCATAACGTTGGGCGTTGTGCACATAGTGCGCGGCACTGGCTTCGAGCATGCGCTTCTGCTGCTCGGTCAGCTCGCGCACCACCTTGCCGGGCGAGCCCATCACCAGCGAACCGTCGGGTATTTCCTTGCCTTCAGGGATCAGCGCATTGGCGCCGATGATGCAGTGCTTGCCGATCCGCGCACCATTGAGGATGACCGCATTGATGCCGATCAGGCTGTAATCGCCAACCGTGCAGCCATGCAGCATGGCGTTGTGGCCGATGGTCACGCCCTTGCCCAGGGTCAGCGGTGAACCCATGTCGGTGTGCATCACGGTACCGTCCTGGACGTTGCTGTCTTCGCCAATGTCGATCAGCTCGTTGTCGCCGCGCAGCACGGCGCCAAACCACACGCTGGCACGCGCCTGCAGGCGCACTTTGCCAATCAGCATGGCGTTGGGTGCAGCCCAACTGGTGGGATGGCTTTCGACCCGCAGGTCGCCCAGGCGGTATTTCATGTTCGCTCCTCAGGGTAGCAACGGCGGCGGGGTGGGCCCCGCTCAGATTTCGATGTAGCGTTCGGGGGGGTGATGCAGGCTGATCCCGGCGTCGTACAGCAGGTTGACCAGCTCGACGATCATGATCGCCGACAGCCCCCAGATCTTGTATTCGCCATAGCGATAGCTGGGCACATACCAGCTGCGGCCCTGGTAATCGATACGGTGGGTATGGTCACGCGGGTCCTGGCGGAAGAATTCCAGCGGCACGCTGAATACTGCCGCGATCTCCGCATCGTTGGCGCGGTATTCGACGAAATCGGGAATAACCCCGACGAATGGCGTCACTTTCAGGCCATGCAGCGAAATCAGCGGGCTAAGTGGGCCGAGTACTTCGACCAGGCCCGGCGGCAGGCCGATTTCTTCTTCGGCTTCGCGCAGGGCGGTGAATACAAGGTCAGGGTCTTCCGGGTCGCGCCGCCCGCCGGGGAAGGCAACTTCGCCACCGTGGGTCGAAAGGCCCTGGGCACGCAGGGTCAAAACCAGCTCGGGCGCTTCGCTGCGGGTAATGGGCAAAAGAACCGCGGCCTCGGGGAACCGTCGGTCGGTTTCCAGTGAAGCAGGTTGGTGGTTGCTCATTCGGCGAAGTAGCTCGTCCAGCATTGCGCACTCTCGTTTCCAAGGCCTGCCCTGCATGATGCACCAAAGCCGCGAAGCACCCAAGCCCTGTACGCTTGCGGCAGCCCCACGTGGCGCGCCAAGATAGCCCGATCACAAGGGAAGAAAAGCATGAAATTCTGCAGCGCGTGCGGCCAGCCAGTCATTCAGCGGATCCCCGAGGGCGACACCCGCCTGCGGTATGTCTGCGAGCATTGCCAGACCATCCACTACCAGAACCCTAACATCGTCGCCGGTGTGCTGCCGACCTGGGGCAGCCAGGTGCTGCTGTGCCGGCGTGCGATAGAGCCGCGTCGCGGCTACTGGACCCTGCCTGCGGGGTTCATGGAGAACGGCGAAACCATCGACCAGGCCGCCCGTCGTGAAACCGTCGAAGAAGCCTGCGCCCGGGTAGGCCCCATGGCCCTGTATCAGCTGTTCGACCTGCCGCACATCAACCAGGTACATGTGTTCTTCCGCGCCGAACTGGCCGACAAGGCCTTCGATGTCGGTGTCGAAAGCCTGGAAGTGCGGTTGTTCGAAGAACACGAGATACCGTGGGACGAGCTGGCTTTCCGCACCGTCACGCGCACACTAGAATGCTATTATCGCGACCGCATCGGGCAGCACTACCCCATAGGCCATGAGTACCTGCCCCCGATGAACGTTTCGCCCACTACTTAAGCTTGCAGGTGCTGCTTCATGCGCTGGTTGTTCGCCCTCCTCTGCCTTTGCGTTACCTCGGTGTCCCAGGCGGCCTTCACCGAAACCATCATTCGCAAGCCGCAACCACCGGTGCCGCTACAATCGCAATCGCAGGCGGCCATGCAGCCGCTGATCGACAAGGTGCTGGTGATCAAGTCCGAGCGCCGTCTGCAACTGATCAGCCGCGGTGAGCCGCTGAAAACCTACCGCATCTCGTTGGGCAAACAGCCCAAAGGCGCCAAGGAGCGCGAGGGCGACAAGAAAACCCCCGAGGGCCTGTACTGGCTGGACTGGCGCAAGGAAAGCGACCGCTTCAACCTGTCCATGCACATCACCTACCCGAACATCAGCGATGCCGCCCGCGCCACCCGTGAAGGCGTCAGTGCCGGCAGCATGATCATGATCCACGGCACGCCGCTGAACGACGATTACCCGGAGTGGTACTTCCATACGCTCGACTGGACCGATGGCTGCATTGCCATGCGCAACGCCGACATGCGCGAGGTCTGGGACCTGGTGCGGGACGGCACCCTGATTGAGATTCGCCCTTGATAGTCCTGCATGCCCATTGAGGCTGTAGGAACCTTCCCACCGCCCTTGCACACTTGCCCTACCGCCATGTAGGCAGCAGACTGCATCCGACTGACTGGCAAAATTCTTAGCATCCACGCAAACGAGTACGCATGCCGTACGCCATTTGCGGGGTTGTTCAATGCCGTCCGGGTTTCGCTGCATCGCCAGCAGGCTGCTTGCCTGCTTTGTGCCCGCCATGCTGGGCCTTCCACAGGCCCTGGCCGAAGACCCTGCCAGCCAGCAACTGCGTGACCAACAGCAGACATTGCGGCAGCTGGAGCAGCAACTACGGCTGCAGCGCTGGCAGCAAGGCCCGGCGTTGCAGCGCAACGATGACCTGGCGCCGGGCGTTCCCAGCGACAGCCATTGCTGGAACGTCAAGGGGGTGGCCCTGGCCGGCAACCAGCGGCTCTCTGCGCAGGCCCTTGAAGCGGCCGTTCTGCCTGCACTCAAGCCCTGCATGGGCATCGACGACATCAACCGCCTGCTCAAGGCCATTACCCAGCGCTATGTGCAAGCCGGTTACCCGACCAGCCGCCCTTACCTGCGCCAGCCACCACAGCATGACGCGCCCCTGGATGTCGTCATCATCGAAGGCTTCGTCGAGTCGGTCGAGCTCAGCGCCGACCTGCCGCTCTCCCTGCACAGCGCATTCCCCGACCTGCTGGGCCACCCGCTGTACCTGCCAGACCTCGAGCAAGGGCTGGACCAACTCAACCGGCTGCGCGCCTATGAGCTGAATGCCGAGCTGTTGCCCGGCGAGATGCAAGGCGGCACGCGGGTGCTGGTGCAATCTCGCCAGGTGGCTTCACGCTGGCACCTGGACAGCCGCTTCGACAACCGCGGCAGCGCCCTGACCGGGCGGCACAGGTTGAACCTCAGCCTCGGCGTGGACAGCCCGCTCGGCCTCAACGATGACCTGCGCCTATCGCTGGCAACCACCGTCATCGATGCCCCCGGGCGCAGCCAGGGCGTGACGCTGTACTACAGCCTGCCCTATGGGCCATGGACGTTCGCGCTTAACGCCAGCCAGTTGAGCTATGACGCGCCGATCCCGCAATACAGCCAACGCAGCAACGGCAGCAGCAGCTTCCAGGGCATCAGCGCCGAACGGGTGCTGTGGCGCAACCAGCGCGGCATGCTCAGCGCCAGTGCCCGAGTGGATCGCAAGCAACTGGTCAACCGCGCCGGCAAAGCTGTCATAGGCGTACAGAGCCATAACCTGACCACCGTCGAGGCTGGCCTCAATATGCTATGGCTGGACGACGGCCTGTGGAGCGCGCACCTGGGCGTCGCCCAAGGCATGGGCTGGTTCGGCGCCGATCAGCCAGCCCAGCGCGCGGATGCGCCGCGCCCCGACTTTCGCAAGTACCGCGCCAGCGTGCTGCATCTGCGCCAGGGGCCGGCGAACTGGCCTTGGCGTTGGCAGAGTGAACTTGCCCTGCAGTACAGCAGCGATGTGCTGCCCGCCGTCGAGCAACTGCTGGCCAGCGATGACTCGGCCGTGCGCGGATTTCGCCAGCGCACCTACGCCGGGGCCAGCGCCGCCGTCTGGCGCAATACCTTCAGCCAGGCACTCCCCATGGCCTGGGCCGCCCCCGTGCAGGTGCGCCCTTACCTGGGCGTGGACCTGGGCGCGGCTCGCGTGGCGCAAGGCAAGCCTGGCCAGCGCCTTGCCGGTGCAGCGGCAGGCGTGGAACTGAGCCTGCCCCATGGCCGCTTTCGCCTGGATTACCAACGCGCCCTCTACACCAACGACTTGCACCGCTCTGGCCTTGAGCCCGGCTTCTGGGTGCTGGAGTGCGCCCTGAACATCTGATTCACCCACAACAAAGAGAACGAGAACATGCAGACACTCTCGCAGATACCGTCTACCCGCCCCGATACCTTGCGCTGGAAGATATTCCTAGCCCTGCTCGGCCCCTCTACCGCGCTGGCTCAGGGCGGCCTGGAAGCAGCCGCTGGCCCTGGGGGTACTCCCGTCATCAACAACGGCCACGGCGTGCCGGTCATCGACATCGTCGCCCCCAACCCCAGCGGGCTGTCGCACAACCAGTATCTCGATTACAACGTCGCCGGCGCCGGCGTGGTGCTGAACAACGCCGTGCAAGCCGGCCAGTCGCAACTGGCCGGCGCGCTTGCTGCCAATCCGCAGTTCCAGGGCCAGGCAGCCTCGACCATTCTCAACGAGGTGGTCAGCCGCAACGCATCGTTGATCGAAGGCCCGCAAGAGATCTTCGGCCGCCCCGCCGACTACATCCTGGCCAACCCCAACGGCATCACCCTCAACGGTGGCAGCTTCATCAATACCACCCGCGCAGGGTTCCTGGTGGGTACGCCGGAGCTGCAGGAGGAACAATTGAAAAATCTCGACACCTTGAACGCCAGCGGCACTTTGCAAGTGCTCCAAGGGGGCCAGAGCAATGCCGAAGGTGCGCTCGAACTGATCGCGCCGAAAATCGACAGCAAAGGTTTGCTGCTGGCCGGGCAAGACCTCAACGTCACCGTTGGCCGCAACCGCATCGGCTACAGCGACGGGCAGGTTATCGAGCATCTGCCCGGCACCCCTTCGAGCATCGACGCCAACCTGTTCGGCGCCATGCGCGCGGGGCGTATCCGTGTGGTCAGCACCGCCGAGGGTGCCGGGGTGCGGGTGGGGCCGGTGCAGGTCAAAGCCGATCAAGGCATCACCGTTCAGTCGGCCGGTACATTAGAGGTCAGTGGCAGGGCCGACCTAGCGGGCGAGTTGATCAGCGAGCACGGCACCATGCTGCTGACAGCCGCCGATGACCTGACGCTGACGGCCGTCGACGGTCGCGCCGAACGCATCGAAATCAAGGCGGGCAAGAAGCTCACTCTGGATGCCGATAGCCGCGAAAAAATCGCGCACGAGCGCGAGGACTGGAAAAAAAAGTTCCTGTTCGTCACCCGCGAGACCTACAGCCGGGAGCGCACCACCACCGACAGCCATCTGCGCGGCACACAACTGAACAGCGCTGACAGCACCCTGTTGCAGTCCGGCGCGGACATGCGCCTGGTAGCGGCCGACGTGAATGCCGGTGGCGACCTGGCCATCGACAGCGGCGCCAACCTGGACATCGTCGCAGGCATCGAGAACAAACGCACCCGTGAAGCAGTCCGCCACCGCAAAGACCTGTGGCGCGGCGACTCGGACACCACGCAGTACAACGAAACGGCCAAAGGCAGCAAGCTCAATGCCGGGCGCATGACGATCAAGGCCAACGACACGCTCACTGTCAGTGGCAGCAAGCTGCACAGCACAGGCGACATGGACATGAACGCCGAACACATTGAAATAGGCACCACGGCGCAGCGGGCCCAGGGCACCCGGCGCAACTACCGGGGCGACCTGGTCTCCGGCACGTTCTTCGGTGACCGCAAAGGTAACGACACTCAAGGCCAAAGCCTTGCCGGCAGCAGCGTTACGGCAGATGGCCTACTCAACATGACCGCCGACCAGGTCAGCATCAAAGGCAGTACCGTTCACGGCACGCAAGACGCGGTGCTCTACAGCGAAAAAGGCGCGCTGGCGATCGAGGCGGACTACGGCAGCACCACCACCACCGAGCGGGACAGCAACAGCAAGCTGTTTGGCCTGATCGGCAGCCACCATGAGCGCACGGACCGCACCCAGCAGGTGCTGGTCAGCGACGTGAGCTCGTCCAGCAACCTGCGCCTGGCCAGCGCCGAGGAAATGCGCATCCGCGGTTCCAAAGTCGAGGCTGGTGCGCATCTGCAGGTCGAGGCCAAGGGTGACCTGACCATCGACAGCGGGCAATCGGTCATCGACAGCGAAACTCGTAGCCAACAGCGTCATTTCACGGCCAGCGCCAAGCAGACCCAGGCAGCCGAGGACGGCAAACCCGAGTCGCGGCAATACGCCGCTGGCGTGGCGTACGACGTTGTTACCAGCACGGGTAAAGAGCACAAGGTTACCCAGCAGGCCAGTGAGCTGATGGGCGCAAGCGTTGGCCTGGACAGTGGTGCCCACCTGCAGGTCAACGGGTCCAACGTCCAGGCCACCGCGGGCGATTTGAACGTCCAGGCCAGGCAGGTGACCCTGGGCGCGACCCGCAACGAAAACGAATCATCCAGCAGCACTGCCCGCAGCGGCGGCGGCCTGACCGTCACGGGTGGCATCGATCGGCTGGGCAGCCTGTTCGAAGGTCATCACAACGTCGAGGCGGTCACCGAGCGCGACAGCAAGGCGCAACGCAGCGAGCTACAGGCCAGCGGGGGTCTGAACATCCGCGCCGACGAACTGGTCACCGAAGCCGCGCGCGTGAAGGCTGGCAATGACCTCAAGGTCACCGCCAAACATATTGAAAACCGTGCCGTAATGGACACCCACGAACGTGAGGAGCAGCGCAACGACTGGTCGGGTAGCGTCGGTGCCAGCCTGGAGTATCGCGACCTGACCCGGCCGATCGAACGCCTGGTGCTGGGCGAGGAAGCCGCACGCTTCCAGCAAGCGTCCCCTGAAGATGCGATGGTGGCGCCCAGCGTTGGCGGCGACATGACCATCGACCACCTCAAGCGCCTGGAAAACCAGCGCCGCGGCGTTGCCCAGGTAAGCGAGCTGGCCGGGGCTGCGGTGGAGGTAAAGGCCGATACCATCGATGACCACGGCACAGCCTGGCGCGCCAATGCCGGTGAGCTGAAGATCGAGGCCGAGCAACATCATGTGCGCGCCGCCGAGAACACCGAGGACGCCACCCTGCAGCGCCTCGCCTACGGTGGCGACTTGCGCGTGGACACCAGCACCGGCCAGGATTTGAACGTCCGCGCTTCTGGCAAGGGCGGCTCGCTGGACACGCAGAAAACCGCCAGCACCGCCGTGCCAGGCAGCCTGTATGGGCAACAGGGCATTCAGGTGCAGCTGGGAAGCGATAGCCGCTACGAGGGCACGCACATCGATGGTGGTGACGGCGACGTGGTCGTCCAGAGCGCCGGCACGCTGTCGATGACCCAGGCCAGCGACCATGCTCAGCAGGTATCGCGCCAGCTCGACGGCAACGCCTGGGCCAAGGTTGGCAACCGGCCTGGCAGCACCGGCGTCGACGGCCGTGGCTACCTCGACCATCGTCAGCAACAGGCCATGCAGACCACGGCGCACGTGGCACAGATCGATACCAAGGGTGGCGTGCGCCTGCTCAGCGAGGGTGATCTGCTGCTCGAAGGCACCCGCATTGGCAGCCGCGAGGCGAAGGTCGGCGATACAGTCGTGGAAAGTGGCGGTGGGCTGCAGGTCAAAGCGGCCAACAATACCCAGCAAGCCAATGGCGCAAGCCTCGGTGGCGGCATGGAGCTGGCCGTCAAGACCGGCAACACCCAGGGCGGGGCCATTGGTGGCCACTTCAACCACGGCAAGCAGAACGAAGACGCCCGCCAGGCGGTCGACGCGCACATCGAGAGCACCGGCAAACTGACCCTCGGCAGCCGTGCTCGCGAAGAGATCGCCGTGCACCTGGCAGGCCTGCAGGCTTCGGCGCAGCAAATCGACATTCAGGCCGCCAATGGCGGCGTGCTGGTCGAGGCGTCGTCCAACCTCGAGCGCCGCGACAACCTGGACATCACCGCCGGTGCCGGTTTCAACCTGTCCAAAGGCGCGACCGACACCCGCGGGCTGCATGGCCGTGCGCAGGTCGACCTGGACAAGCGCGACAACCACACCTCGAACGCCGGCAACCTGCGCGCCGAAAACATCGACCTGCAAAGCCGCGGTGACATGCGCATCGAAGGCGTCAGCCTGGAGGCCGGCCGAATCAGCGGCGCAATCGATGGCGACCTGCACATTGCCAGCCGCATGGACAAGGTGGACACCCTCACCGTCAAGGGTGATGCACGCCTGAGCCAGGAGAAGAACCCGCAGGGCTACGCCAACGCGGCCAGCTCCGTTACCACCCCGCTGGGCAGCAAGGTAAGCGACAAGGCCGGCTCGGCCGCAAGCAAGGTAGACCCCGGCTTCTCGCCAACCTTCAGCCTGGATGTATCGCATGAGCAGCGCAACAGCGTGGCCCAGCAGGCGGTACTCAAGGGCAGCGACGGAATTGACCTGACTGTCGGTGGTGATGCTCACCTGGTGGCTGCGAAGTTGCAGTCGGCGAAGGGTGACGTCGCCCTTAAGGCCAACGCGGTAACCCAAGCCTCACTCAGTGGCAATGACTACCGCCGGGATGTGTCGATCGATGCCTCCAATTCGCCGGTAGACCTGGGCACCGCGATAGCCCAGGTGGCCAAAAACAAAGGTGCGGCGG
>Ga0213823_1000746_pt1 | contig 23599 bp, 21 predicted proteins | sample MC6MC0907MG_FD_179887 | JGI IMG/M metagenome (GOLD analysis project Ga0213823, IMG submission 179887) | Enriched soil aggregate microbial communities from Iowa State University, Ames, United States - MC6-MC0907-MG | ecosystem: Environmental > Terrestrial > Soil > Unclassified | place: USA: Iowa...
AGGGGTTCAACGGTGGACTTAAACCGCTGGCAGAGCATTTCGGCGTAGATATTGCCGACGAACCGGCTCCCGCAGCCCCGACTCCTCCGGTTGTAACCCCTCCATCAGTTGAGACAAAAATCAGCCTGAGCAAGGTATCGCTGACAAAAGAGAAGCCTGCAATCAGCCTGACCAAACGGGATAACTTCGGTGAAATCCGGATCAACCTGAACTGGCACCGGGGCAGCGGCAAAGCGGGCTTCGCAGGCATGTTCGGCTCCAAAGGAATCGACCTGGATCTGGGGGCCTTTGTTGAGCTTCAGGACGGGTATAAATCGGTCATTCAGGCGCTGGGTAATGCATTCGGTGATTATCGCGATGAACCTTATGTTCAGCTCAAGGGCGATGACCGGACGGGTGATGTATCAGACGGTGAGTGGCTGCATATCAATGGACGTGAATGGAAGCATATCCGCGAAGTGCTGATTTACGCCTTTATTTATGAAGGTGTTCCCAGCTGGGACAAAACTGATGGTGTGGTCACCATTCATGTGCCGGATCAACCGCCCATTGAAACCCGCCTGACCGAAGGTGAAAACCGTCGCACATTGTGCGCCATTGCCAGACTCGTAAACGAAAACGGCGCAATTAAAGTCGAGCGTATCAACCAGTACTTCAAAGGCCAGGACGAAATGGACCGGGCATTTGGCTGGGGATTTCGCTGGAGCGCCGGTTCTAAATAACACAGCAACAAAGGAAACAGGTATGAGCTTTTTCGACAAAGTTAAAGGTGCCATTAACTCAGGCCGTGACGAACTGACCCGCCAGGTTGGCCGTTTCAAAAACAAAAAATTCATGCAGGGCACCGTTGCTGTATGTGCCCGTATTGCCGTATCGAGTGACGGCGTGAGTTCAGAAGAAAAGCAGAAAATGATGGGCTTTCTGCGCTCTTCAGAAGAGCTGAAGGTCTTCGATACCAATGAGGTGATCGAGTTCTTCAATAAACTGGTTTCAAGCTTCGATTTCGATGTTGAAATCGGCAAGGGCGAAACCATGAAATACATCCTGGCGCTGAAAGATCAGCCTGAGGCTGCTCAGCTGGCCTTACGTGTTGGTATTGCCGTTGCGAAAAGTGACGGTAACTTCGATCAGGACGAGAAACTGGCCTCCCGCGAGATCGCTATCGCGTTGGGCTTCGACCCGGCTGAATTTGGCCTCTGATCCACATCCCTAAGGGTAAAATATGGTTTCCACACACATCGGCTTCCCGACTGAAACGGTCATTGTTTTTATTGCGCTTTCAGTCGGTGCCATCTTTATTGACCTGTTTATGCACCGTGATGACAAGCCAATCTCCCTGAAGAGTGCGGCGCTCTGGTCTGTATTCTGGGTTGTGGTTGCGATGGCATTTGCCGGTTTCCTCTATATCCACCACGGTGCTGAGGTTGCCAGTCTGTTTGTCACGGGTTATGCGCTGGAGAAAGTGCTATCGGTCGATAACCTGTTCGTCATGATGGCCATCTTCTCCTGGTTCGCCGTTCCGGATCGTTATCGCCACCGCGTTCTCTACTGGGGGATCATTGGTGCCATTGTTTTCAGGGGCATCTTTGTCGCCATCGGTACGAGCCTGCTGAGTCTGGGACCGTACGTTGAAGTTGTCTTCGCTATTATCGTTGCCTGGACGGCGGTCATGATGCTTAAAAGCGGTGATGACGATGATGAAATTGAGGATTACTCCCAGCATCTGGCTTACCGCATGGTTAAACGCTTCTTCCCTATCTGGCCGAAGCTCAGAGGGCATGCCTTCCTGCTTAACCAGAAGGAAGTGGATGCCGAACTGGCGAAACCAGAAAACAGCGATGTCACCATTGGCCGTGGTAAAAAGGCGGCGCTGTATGCGACCCCGCTGTTCCTGTGTGTGGCTGTGGTTGAACTCTCGGACGTCATGTTCGCGTTTGACTCGGTACCGGCAATCATTGCCGTCAGTCGTGAACCGCTTATCGTCTATAGTGCCATGATGTTTGCTATCCTGGGCCTGCGTACTCTGTATTTTGTCCTTGAGGCACTGAAACAGTACCTGGTTCATCTGGAGAAGGCCGTTATCGTGCTGCTGTTCTTCATCGCGGCAAAACTCGGCCTTAATGCGACCGATCACATCTGGCATCATGGTTACAGCATCGCGGCAACAACCAGCCTGTATGTTGTACTGGGTGTGCTGGCGCTGGGCATTCTCGCAAGCGTCATGTTCCCGGGCAAACCTGAATCTGAGGAAAAGGGGAGCTAATCCCCTTAAGTGTTAACCTGAACAATTACTAATCGAAGAGGTTATTTTATGAGTGTTTCTCTTTCTAAAGGCGGGAACGTCTCCCTGAGTAAAGCAGCTCCGTCAATGAAAAACGTCCTGGTGGGCCTTGGCTGGGATGCGCGTTCAACAGACGGTCAGGACTTTGACCTGGATGCTTCAGCATTCCTGCTGGCCTCAAACGGCAAAGTGCGCGGCGATTCAGATTTCATCTTCTATAACAACCTGACGTCATCCGACGGTTCCGTAACGCACACCGGCGATAACCGCACCGGTGAGGGCGATGGTGATGATGAATCGCTGAAAATTAAACTGGACGCCGTCCCGTCTGAAGTTGACAAGATCATTTTCGTTGTGACTATCCACGATGCTCAGGCTCGTCGCCAGAGCTTTGGTCAGGTATCCGGTGCGTTTATTCGCCTGGTTAATGACGATAACCAGACTGAAGTTGCTCGCTACGATCTGACCGAAGATGCGTCCACTGAAACCGCCATGCTGTTTGGCGAGCTGTATCGCCACAATGGTGAGTGGAAATTCCGCGCAGTAGGCCAGGGTTATGCTGGTGGTCTGGCATCTGTGTGTGCTCAGTACGGCATTAACGCGTCCTGATCGAAAAGTAACTTTTCATATCCGGGGCTGTTAATTCAGCCTCATTCAACTGTTTGCAGGAGCTAAAAATGGCAGTTTCTCTCGTAAAAGGCGGCAACGTATCTCTGACCAAAGAAGCACCAACCATGAATGTCGCTATGGTTGGCCTGGGCTGGGATGCCCGTGTAACCGATGGTCAGGGTTTTGACCTGGACGCTTCCGTATTCGCAGTAGGTGAAGACGGTAAAGTGCTGTCAGATGCCCATTTCATTTTCTTCAATAATAAAACCAGCCCTGATGGCGCAGTAGAGCACCAGGGCGACAACCGTACCGGCGAAGGCGACGGCGACGATGAGCAGGTCAAAATCGATCTGACCAAAGTTTCAGCGGACATTAAAAAACTGGTGTTTGCAGTTACCATCTATGATGCAGAAGCGCGTAAACAAAACTTCGGCATGGTAAGCAACAGCTTCATGCGTGTTTACAACAACGATAACGGCGCGGAAATTGCCCGTTTCGATCTGTCTGAAGACGCCTCAACCGAAACCGCTATGGTCTTCGGTGAACTGTATCGCCATGGTGCTGAGTGGAAGTTTAAAGCTGTCGGCCAGGGCTTTGCCGGTGGCCTGTCAGCGCTTGCCTCCCAGCACGGCGTTAACGTTTAAAAAAATCTACTAAGTATGACCCCGGCAAACGCCGGGGTTTTTTTTGGTTATGATCAGCTATCAGGAGGGAAGTTGAGGCAAGTGGGGCGGGCGTTTTCAGAAAGCAGAGTGATTTTAATTCTGGCGTGAGCCTTTTAAAGCCAGGACCCGGATTTATCTCTGGTTGCAGGTTAAAGCCGGTATTCCGTGCTTTATATCAACAGCATGCGCCTCTGATATATGTTACGTTTGCAACTTATGAAGTCACGGGATCAGGACCATAAGCTACCCGGTCAATGAAAATTCCAAATCAGCAGGTATAGAAACTTCAACGTGACGAAATATGGTGTCACACCATATTTACTCCTCACCGAATATCCAGCGTTCTGAACTAAGCCTGAGATAATATATAAACGCTGCGTTTTAAAAATAATCAAAAAACAGGATAGTTAATGTGAATCTACAACCCGGACAAAACATACCACTTCAGCAATCTGCGATCAGGCTGAATCTTCAGTACCCTGCCAAATCCGGCTTTAAAGGCGAGCCCGATACCTGCCTGTTCCTCCTTAATGCTCAGGGAAAGGTCACGGGTGATTCTGGCTTTATCTTTTATAATAATCTGTCTTCTCCTGAGGGGGCAGTAAAGCTCGTTACCGGTTCTCAGCAGTCCAGCATTGAGATAGCACTGGATCGTGTTCCGGTGAACGTCAGTAAAATTGCGATCACCGTTGTCATTGATGGTGCAGAGACCATCAATGGGCTCAGTTTGTTGAGCATACAGGCTCCTGGTATCGCTGACTTTCAGGCTGAGACTCAGGGCCGCAGTGAAAAAGCTATCATCCTGGGTGAAGTATATCGACACAATAGCGCCTGGAAGCTTCGTGCGCTCGGGCAGGGGTTCAACGGTGGGCTGGAGCCTTTGGCCGTTAGCTATGGCGTTGATGTCGCACAGCCAGCACAGCCCGCTCGTATAAGTCTGGAGAAGAAACTCGAAACCAGATCTCCGCGCCTTGTAAGCCTCGCAAAAAAAGCCTCGGTCAGTCTCACTAAAAATAAACTGGACACCCTTGAGGCAGCGGTTGCATTTGTACTTGACGCATCCGGCTCAATGAGTGGCCAGTTCAGTAAGGGCAACGTACAGTCTGTGCTGGACCGCATCGCCGTTCTTGCCGCCCAGTTCGACGACGACGGTGAAATGGATCTCTGGGGATTTGGAGAAAAGCATAAGAAGTATCCAAACGTCACACTGGACAATCTAGACACTTATATTCAGACCATTCGTGGGTCAGGAAAGCGTTCAGCATGGGAGAACCTGCCGGGTCTTGGGGGGACAAACAACGAGCCTCCTGTAATGGAGGAAATAGTTGATTACTTTAAGGACTCAAAAATCCCCGTATATGTTGTATTTATCACCGACGGTGGGATCAGCAAGACCCGGGCGATTAAAGATGCAATCCGGCGTTCTGCCAATTACCCCATTTTCTGGAAGTTTGTCGGTTTGGGTGGTTCAAGCTACGGAATCCTCAAAAATCTGGATGACTTTGCAGATCGCCGGGTTGATAACACACACTTCTTTGCCATGGATGATTTCGGTTCTATCAGCGACGAAAAATTATATGATAATTTACTGGAAGAGTTCAGAACATGGATTGATGAAACTAAAAGATTAGCTATATTTTAGTCCGCGTTAGTCTGGACTGGCGAAGAATAGCTCTACAAACGTGACCTAATGTAGAGCTATGTAAATTAGTTGCTATAAATGCTGGCGTAATGCGATTTCTTGTAACTCCGATCTTACAATAGAGTCTTATAAATACCCTAGACCTGGGGTTAATTACAATACCTGTAATTTCGAATCGATCGCGAGCTGATTGCAGATATTCTTGCGTCACATTGCAAGGATCTGGCTCATCTAAGCTAGTATAGAATAGTTCCTTTATTGTATTGATGTCATAATCAATACACTTGTGAAACCACTTAAAGGGTAGATCTTAGCCTGACATAACATGCACAAATCCTTTATCGATTTTAACTTAATAGCAATGCTAACTCATTATTCTCCCCCATTATAAATTTGAATTGCTAGCGTATAAAACGAACCCAGCTCAGTGAGGTGCATATAGCCCAACAATCCTTTTTGCTATGAGTTGGACCAAAGAATCTTTTTTGCATCTCAAAATATGAGAAGTTATGTTCCTTTCAAAATATTCTCAAAATCAGTACCACTTAGATTCGGTGTAGAGCACAACATATCTCTGGCCAATGCGCGGCGCCGCTAAAGGAGTTCGTCCAGCGTTTCTTCAAACGTTATGATTTCAGTGTCCCTTACTGTTGGATAATACACATACATATCCCCTGTCTGACCAATACGGTAGGCGCGATTGGTTGCCTGATCTTCTTTGGCCGGGTTCCAGCTACGGGTGAAATGAATAACGTTGTTGGCTTTCTGAATGTTAACCCTAAGCTAATAGTGACTGAGGAGAGAATGATCACACCACAACCGGTTGGGGCTGGAAATCATCGATCAATCGCTGGCGGCTATTCCAGCTCTGACTTTTAGTACTGATGTCGCCATTGATGATCACCCGACGAAAGCCAAACTGCTGCTGAATCGCATTCTGTTTCTATGGCTGGAGATCTCGTAGCTTGGTGAAAATAATCACTTTCTCTTTACTGATGTGTTTGATTTCATTTAGCGTTTTCAACCTCCAGCTATGCTTTGGCAACCCTTCCCGATAACAAGGTTCAGGGTTAATCTGCAGGGTGTGCACAAATGAGTTTAAGACAATCTAATAGCCCCAACATCCCCACGCCAGCTTGCTCCATTCCCTGACTAAGGGTCTGCTGTTGTTGCCAGTTCGCGATCCAAGAGAGATACAGTTGCTCTTGAGGGCCTGAAAGCGGCTGTTGCTTACAGTTGGTGACTTCAATTTTTTGTGGCAACTCAATGAGGATTTCAGGCATTAAAACATCGCCGTAAAAAAAATCGATCCATGGGGAAGTGATTTTAGTTTGTGCTCATTTCTGACCAGCGCCACGGGCTGATAACCCATTTTGATAGCGATGTTTACAACATTAAGACCAATCTTCCCGTTGCCCCTTCAACGAGTATTTTCATGATAAACTTTCTGATAATCTGGACATATTTTCGATACAGTCACAATGTCAATTATCATTATTGTCAGTAATGAGGCTAAATGGTTTTGTCTATGAACACCCTTCATGATTGCGCGATGAAGGGGAATGCCTCCATAAGGAAATCGCCGATGCTCAAAGAAATTTCAAGGAACTGCAAATCTTTCATGTGGTGGCAAGGGACGGAAGTTTTACCAAAGCTGCGGGCAAACTAGGTGTTTCTCAGTCTGCACTCAGCCATGCGATAAAAGCACTGGAGGAAAGGCTAAATATCCGCCTTCTGACCCGCGCCACCCGAAGCGTGGATTCAACGGAGGTTGGGTAGCAAATTAATGCTTGCCTTGAACTTCGTATTGCTGATTTTGAACAGGAGTTGGAATCGCTTGTTCAACTGAACGGCACTGCCTCGGGTAATATTCGTTTATCAGCCGGTGAACATGCCGCGCGAAGTCTGGTATGGCCAAGGCTAAAAAGTTTCCTAGGAGAATAGCCGGAAATTAATATTTACCTGGTGGTCGATAACGGCTTTATCGATATTATTGAGGGGCGTTTTAATGCCGGAGCCCGTCTGGGCGAAAGCGTTGATAAGGATATGATCGTCGTGAGAATTGGACCGGACATGCGAATGGCTGTGGTGGGGGGGCCGTCTTATTTTGCCACTCATCCCGTGCCCGAAACGCCTCACGACCTACAAAATCGTCGGTACATTAATATACGCCTGCCAACTGCCGGTGGGCTTTATCACTTGGAGTTCGAGAGGGAAGGGAAACTGCTACGAGTCAGAGTTGAAGGCAAGGTGACGTTGCCTGTGTTCCGGAGAATATGGTTCAGGATTACCTCAATTAAGGTGAGCTTATTCAGGTTCTGCAGGACTGGTGTCCTTCTTACCTCAGTTATTACCTTTATTACCCCAGTCGTAAGCAGCATCCGCCCGCTTTTGCATTAATGATCGACGCCCTGCGTTATTCTGAATAGAAATCAGCGATATCAAAATGATACCGCTGACATAAAAAGCGTTTAAACATCAAGTTTACGGCCAGTCAGCCATTCCACCATCGCCGGGTCGCGATGTGAGAAGAAGGCGCTGGTTGCGGTGTCGAGGGCAGCAATTTGCAGCATATCTTCAGAACCGAGTTCAAAATCGAGAATGTTAATGTTCTCTTCCATGCGTTCTTTGCGCACCGATTTCGCCAGCGAAACGATGCCTCGCTGGAAGAGCCAACGCAGAACAACCTGGCCCACGCTTTTGCCGTACTTCTGACCCATCGCGGTTAACACGGGGTGCTGGAAAAGGCCATTTCTCCCTTCTGCAAACGGTGCCCAGGCTTCCGGCTGAATGCCATGGCTTTGATTCCATGGAACGGCATGCAGCTGCTGGTTGAAGGGGTTAACTTCAATCTGGTTTACCGCAGGAGCCACTTTGTTGAAGGCGATAAGGTCGGCCAGTCGGTCAGGATGGAAATTGCTGACACCAATGGCGCGAATTTTGCCTGCCTGTTGCAGTTCTTCCATGGCTCGCCAGGCTCCATGGACATCACCGTAAGGCTGGTGAATCAGATACAGGTCGACGTAATCAAGTTGCAGCCGATTCAGGGAGCGTTCGAACTGTGCTTTAGCGCCTTCGTAATGAGTATCCTGCAGCCACAGTTTGGTTGTGATAAAGAGTTCGTTACGTGCGATGCCGGTCTGTTTCAGCGCGTTCCCGACCTGGGTTTCATTCTGGTAAGACGCGGCGGTATCGATCAGGCGATATCCGGTATCGATGGCATCAATAACGGCTCTTTCGCACTCGGCGGCATCTGTCATCTGAAACACACCAAAGCCCAGCAGGGGCATTTCAATACCGTTGTTCAGTTTTACAGTTTGCATGACGTTATCCTTCAGCTGTTGTGTTGGTAAAGCATAACGCAAACGTATTTATTCTATTAGAGGGGTAATTAGCTAGGGTTTATTAGATGAATTCATTAATCGAATGGAGAGGGCCGTCCGCTTTGTGCCAGCAACATCACTGATACTGAAGGAGCAGCGGGCGCTCATTGAGAACAGTGATATCGGCTCGATATGCTGAGGGAAATAATTCGCTTTTTTTTATATAATATTTTTTACATACCGCGCTATTTTCTACCTTGCGTCTTAAGTTTTAAGCTACTCATTATGAATTATTTATGAACGGGTTCGAAACCCTCACCTTGCCCGAGAGGTGATATTTTGTTAAATTATCCGCATTAGCGTCAAATACATTGAGTAGTAAACCGGCGCTAATTATACAATAATGAGTGATGGAGCCAAAATGAAGTATGCGTTTGCATTAATGTTGAGTATGGTATTGTCAGGTTGTACCGCAAATGATTGGATTGATGCTGCAAGTGGGATAATGCAGGCTAACGATCAACACGAAAAAGACTCAAGAAATCAGCGCATCAAAGACGCCAACAGGGCTGCAGGCTACTGATATCAAGGTGATTAAGACACTCCTCTTCTTGTATTCTCAACAGAAGAGGAATGGTATTCTAAGCAAATTTACTGACTAAATACTCCCTTCGCTCTCGCCTGTTGGCAGGAGATATAGCCATAATGTTTTCGCTTTCCATTCTTATCGAACGCCACATAAAAAGGCATCGTCTCTTCACCTTTCTTTAGCGTGTAGTTAATGCAAGTCCCATTGATTTCTGGAACATTTATCTCACTGTCTGGTTTTCCACCTGCCGCAATAACTGAATGTTTTGTCGCATCAGCCGCATAGGTCGCTCGCACCAGAGGGTCATTATCAAATTTAATAAAATCGACACTACAGGCAGTTAAAAAAGGAACAATTAAAATGGGTGTATAGCGCATTGCATATCCTTGCAGAGAATATAATTACCTAAGAAACAAAATGACCAGGTCGATTTCTCTTGCCCGCCAAATTCCCTTCAAAAAGATTATAAGAGCGTAGCAGGAGGAAATACAATTACCGATTATATAGTCACTGAGTTAAATAGTTCTTTGTTAATCGTTTTGACCAGCAAAGGTAGCGACAAAATTTTTCTCTCGTAAAGGGTCTTATAACCTTGGCCGCTCCATGCCAACAGCGGACATTGCTAACGAGATTTCACCCGCTTAACCACCGTTAAGCGGGGTTGTCTGTTTATGCCTGATGACGTTCTTCGCAGAAAGCCTCAGTCGTAAACCTTTTTACCCATCATTGATATCGTATACGGGCACTCTTTGAGATCTTTAGACACCGTTTTTAGACCTGTCGTGATATCGGTAATATCGATTTCATTCCCTTCTGTCCCGATCTCATAAGTGTGGCCTTTTTCTGCTTTAAAGAAAGAACTCCACGTCCTGCTCAGGTCAATTCCGTGCATGCTCTGCTCGAAGAACGTCCACCAGATTTTGTACTCTTCATTTGGCTTGATGGCATATTCGAGATAACCCCGTTTGGCATACCGGGCAGAAACGGGCGCAATACCAGGCACCGTTTTGGAGTAGCTAGACTTGATACCGGCCACGGCAACCGTGGCCGTCAAGCCGTAAGGCTTATCAAGCTTCACGCAATGGCCTGCTGGGATAATCTTCTGAATACGAAATGAGGTAGGTTGTCCGGAATTATCGACACGAATATAGGCCGCATCGCTGCCCTTATAGTCAGTCAGTTTGTCCGTCATATCTATAGAGCAACCGGAAAGAAGCAAACAGACAGATGTTGTCACTAACGCTCTGATATACATAAAAACTCCATTTTAATAATGGTAAAATACAGCTCATCCTAAAATGCATCACGCCGTCATAAACGCATCGAGATCGTCTGCATTTTTTATAATTTTGTCTTTTTCAACGCCGTACGCGCGCGCGAGGGTAATACTCGCCTCCAGCAGTTGGCGGTTGTTGTCGACATTAAACGCGGCAGCTGTCAGTTCGCCCAGTGCTACAAACTCTGACAATATGCGATTCAGCACTTGCTGCTCGATGGCACTAAGCCGAAGGGCAAACGCGTCCATTTTGGCCTGTAGTGCCTGACTCGCCTTAGCATCAAGACTTTTGGCAATCGTAACCATAAACTTGCCGGAAACAGAACCAATCAACGCGCCCAGCACCGGCACAGGGATCAGCGCCTGGCCCGCAGCTGCCATTGCACCAACAATGGCAGACTCAGCGCAGACTATAAGGCCAAGATCGGTGAACTCATCCAGATCGATGTCTCCCCGTTGGTACGAGGCCGCAAGGCTTGCCACGCCTTTGGTGGCTGTCACCAGGGCGCTGGCGAACGGGGCACCCATCGAGGCATAGTTCGTCAGGGTATAAATTGCCCCGGCGGATACACCACCAATGGTAGCGCCTTTCAGCGTGTCCAGCCCCACGTCCTGCCAGTCCTGTGCCGTAAAATCGCCGCAGAAAATATTCTTGCCGTCGCGGTATTTGCGGTAGATCCCGGTGCCGAGGGCAAAGGCACCGCCAAACGCGGCGCCCAGCCCCGCGGCGCGTAGCCCTTCATTCAGGGAAGGCTGATGGTCATCGATAATCTCGGTGCGTTTGGCCTCGTTATGTTCGGCTAATTCACTGTCGTGCTTATCCAGCGTCGAGTCGATTTTTCCCCACTGTACTTCGTCGTAATCAGACACGCCGGGGCGCACGACCTCAGCAAAAGGCCGTCCTGTTTCCCGTTCAATTTCAGCGACTTTGGCTTTTATCGCATCAATGGTGGTGGATCGCAGCCCTTCGACCGGTTTCCCATCGAGAATGTCCTGAATCTCCTGCCAGGTGTCTTTCGGGATCTGGTAGAAAGACCCGTCCTTGCCGAACCTGGGGTAGATATCCATATGTTCCAGGACCGCCTTCAGGTTGTTATGGGTGCCGTTGATGAATTTGGATTGAACGTCAACGCCGTCGATCCGGTAGTCTTCCGGGGCGAGGCGATGGACTCCTTCAAAAGTAGCGCGAAAAGCCGATTCATCCTGCAATCTCTCTTCAATCGCCTGATGCGAATTGCGTAAACCCACCTCTAGCTGTTCGGCAATTTCGCCATGTTTTGTGCCCATGCTGCCGAGAATATTGCCGGGAGAGGCGATGAAATCGCGCACTTTCTGCATCTGCTCACCGGCCAGGTCAAAGGCGATGTCCTGCCGGGTGAGCTGAAACAGCTCGTCGTTAATCCGCGCCTGGTTGAGCGCGTCCACCGCGCTGCCGATGAGCTGATCGCTAAAGGGGGTAGAGTTCTTCACGCTCTCCATCATTGGATCTTCTTGTTAATCAGTTTTGACAATGCATTGATATGGTTAATCAACGCGCTCAACTGCTCTTTTTGTCCAGCATTGAACTGGCTGTAATCACGCGGCGCGGTTTTTTCAAGAACGTTGACAATGCTCTCCGTGCCCTGATAATGCTCAGAGGTCAGATTTTTCAGCTCTTCTGTGCTGCTTTCAATGATGCGCAATTTGCTGATTTGGGAGCGGACTTCACGCTCTTCTTCCTGAGCCTGTTCGATGATTTTGCCGTTCTTACGGCGTGCCAGTAAAGTGCCGCCTGCAATACCCACTGCGCCAATTCCCCATCCGACCGGGCCGGCAAGAGCAAGCAAAGCACTGCCGGCTGACATACCGCCGCCACCCGCCGCGAGCGCACCGCCGCCGAGCCACGCCAGCGCGGCATTGGTTGCGGCTGCGCCACTTAAGGTCGCGATGGCAGTTCCCGTTGACGCGGTACCGAAGGTTGTTGCAATCGCCAGCGCGGCGGTTGGGGCGAACGCCGCCACACCAGCACCTACGGCGACGCCTGCCGCTGCAGTACCTTTACCAACGTGAGATGCGCGGTACTCCGCTTCCAGTTTTTCAACCACATCGTCGAACTCGGCAATCTCGGCTTTCAGCTCGCTCCAGGATTTGTCGAACTCTTTTGGCGAGTTAGCCAGCCGGTTAATGAAATGCTCACCACGGGCAATCAGGTCTTTACTGCACTTCTGGCGCAGCTCAAATAACCCGGTGATGGCATTCTGTGTGTCCTTGGCCTGCGACTCATAGCGTGTGGTGGCCCGAGAAAGGCTCTCTAATGCTTCTTTTCTTTCAGATCCGCGTAACATGTATTATTCCTGCTGTGTGTATTCAAAAGATGGCCCGCTGCACTGTGATTCCATTTTTGCCAGCTGCTGAGAGAGCTTCTGGAGAAAATGGTGTTGCAGGCCGGCCGGGGAAATAATGGTGAGATGGGGTAACCAGTAGCGTAATAACGGGAATAACTGATTTTCGTGCGCCATCTCCGTTTGTACGATTACATCGCCGTTTGATTCATGGCGTATTATTTTCTGTGCGGGCAGCACATTGCGACGTTGGAAGTAATAACTCACCTCTGCTGCGATTTTTATCTGTACGGTCTGCTTATCGAGGGAAAACCACACATCGTCTTCTTCTGAGAAATATTTCGCGATGTGAGGATCGGGTGTGAAATGTTCAGAGGTTAGCGTTAACCAGCGAATTTTACTGAGCTGATAACCTTTAACGCAGCCTTTCTCAACCGCCCCGAGATACCACACGCCTTTGATATTCATAAGCTGATAAGGCGCAACGGTGCGCAGCGTTTCTTTATAGTGAAACGTACAGGTGCTGTTCTGACGAATGGCTTTATCAAACAGGCTGAAATTATTTTCCAGAGCACGTTTAGCGTCAGGATCGCCCGGTAAAGCACGAATGCTCAGGGAAGTTAAATCAGGTTTAAGGATGTACTTACTGGCCGGAATAATCTCTTCCATTCCTAGAAGGCTGACAAGATTTTGCAGCTCTTTTAAGGTTTGCGGTTTGGCATACGCGGGGGCCAGTCTGTAGATACCGTTGCCGTCATGGAGAATACGATCGCCCAAACGATTAAGATCGCGATACAGGGTCCGTTCGCTGATTTTAAATTCATCCAGTAGTTTTTGGCGTGATACATAACCGTACTGATATAGCGCCGAAATGATGACGGTTATCCGTTGGACCATAACCTCATGCCCGCTCATGCATGTTCCCCTGACAATTTTTCCTCAATGCTACTCTTACCGACTGACAGGTCATGTCAGGAAGAAATAGGGCGCTAAATTACGTCTGATTATGTAGATATCGGCAAGAATGCCGTATTTCTTAAATAAAATTATCGTGGACGGTCAACACCTTGCTTTTAATACCCTTAGGATATCAGTGTCCATTCCTGACGGTCCCTACCGAACTTTGGGGTGTTGCAGCATTGTTAAATCTTCAGTAGGATCTTCGTTTTCGGAGAAGCACAATGTCAGTCACCGATGCCCTTCTGGCCTATACCCTTGCCGCCACGCTTTTGACGCTAACCCCCGGTCTCGACACCGCCTTGATCCTGCGAACCGCTGCGGCTGATGGCAGCAAAAAAGCCGTACACGTGGCGCTGGGTATCGATACAGGCTGTTTTATCTGGGGCGCGCTGGTGGCGTTTGGTCTGGGAGCGTTACTGGCTGTTTCTGACGTGGCCTACTCGCTGCTGAAGTGGTGCGGCGCGGCCTATCTTTGCTGGCTGGGGATTCAGCTGCTGCTTCGTCCGCGTCAGCAATTTACGCTCACCGCCGGGGAGAATACGGGCAGCGGTAATGGCTTTATGCGCGGAATGCTCGGTAATGTGCTCAATCCGAAGATGGGCATTTTCTATGTCTCATTCCTTCCCCAATTTATTCCCGCAGGGCATTCGCCCTTTGCCTGGACCTTTTTGCTGGTTTCCATTCATGTGTTGATAGGCACGCTCTGGTCATTAACCCTTATTATCGCCACGGGCTATGCGTCTCGCGTGCTGAAAAAGCCGGCCGTGGTGAAGTGGATGGACAGAACCACCGGCGTGGTGTTTTTGCTGTTCGCCGCCAAACTGGCGATGAGTAAACGATAGGAAAGAACGGCACCAAAGGAAGTCTGCCAAAGGGTCGGCAGGCTTTTGCGGCCGGTCTTCCCATCGGCGACAAATCTCTCGCGGTGTTGCTGTTCGGCATCCGACATCTGAACAAACAAAAGCTCAGCAGGGGCATTTCAATAGATTACAGTTGGCGTGGCCTTTCCCTTAAGCGGTTGGGTTGGAAAAGCCGAATGCGAACATGTTTACTGGAGCAGAGGGAAAATTAGCCAGGGCATATAAGTAAAATCCTGGGACAAACAGACATTCACTCGCGCAAAATAATCTATCTTGTTGAAAATTATGTGATATTGATCCAGGGCAATGTCAACATTAGCAACTTAAGCTAAATTGTTATTCAAATTTGAACGAGCCTATATCGGTATTATGTTTTTAAGAGCTTTACTGTTTTGCCTTCTGTCATTCTCCTGCTTTGCAAACGCCTTAAATTTCTCCTCCACCTTTTTACGCCTTAATTGCCCGCAACGGGGTCTGGTGGAAGTCATTCTTCACGTCTACGGTCACACACAGGAAAGGTGGAAAGGAAACTTCGAAACGGGGGCCGGGCATAAACGCGCTGGTGATACCGAAATCATCCCTTTTGCGAATGGCGATACGCTTTTCCACTCAATATCCAGTGACTCATTTGGGTTTCAATATGCGGGCGAAGAGAAACTGTCCGTGTGCGCTAAAATTGATGAGCGCCCTGTTTATCCTTCATTTTAAAGGTATTCATTCATCCTGGCGCCTTGCTCGTTAATCCGGCAAGAGAGGTGCATCGATAGCCAGCGTTCATCTTGCGTTTAAACGATGCAGGAGCCAGGATGTTAGCGCTGTAATTACTGGCCTGTCAGGTTACTTTTGAGTTCAGTGTGCGTTCCAGAAGCTTCCAGCCCAACTCTTTGCCCGTATGAAAGTTCTAACGTATTGCCGTCAGGGTCAGCGAAAAAGACAAAATATCCCACCGGATCACCAGCCTGAACCGGCTCTTTTCGCAGCACACCCTCTGCTCGCGCCATCGCCACTTTTTGATCGATCGCTTCGATGCTTGAGCAAGCGACGCCAAGATGACCAAAACTTCCCAAAGGGGTATCAGTCACGACATCCGTCTGTACGAGGACCAGTGCAAATGGACGCGTTCGATCGCTGAGCCATGCCACTTTGCGTGCCTCTGGTACATCAGGCTCGCGTTTGTGAACAACCTCCATTCCGGCGTAGCGGTGATAGAAATCAATACTCTTATCCAAATCCCTGACGACAAACGCCACGTGGGTAAATCCAACGTCCACCTGTTTCATAAACCGAGTCCTTCTGTCTGAGTTCCAGATAAGCATCTTAAAAGCTCAAGTTAGCTTCAGGTCAAGCCGGAAAGTGCTGTCGATTTACGCCATAAAATTGTGTTCACGCAGTGCGTCAAGCCAGATTTGCTGGGGAGGGGAGATGAGCGGGGGGAGGTGGGTGAGGATGCGTTCCCGGCGCGAACCGCGAATGAAACGGCATTACGGGTCCGCGCCGGGGCAGTGTGTCTAATACTGCTTAATGACCATCAGGATCACACCAGGCATTCATTAACTGCACCAGGATGTATTTTAGCCCCAGCACAATGAGCAGGGAGAACAGAACTGTCACCACAATAATAGTCATCAGAAACTCCATGTAATCAGTTTTCTTCCCCAAAATCTTAGATCGTATTTTTCATTTGTCACGGTCCTGCAATCATTTTCCTTATCAGGGCGACATGAAGTATCCGTTCGGGGGCAGGAAAGGGTGGTGCGCTGATATTTGTTGTTCAATTTTCGCTTCGTTTCAGGGGCAGAGGCTGATGACATCGTGTTATGGTCTTAATCGGGAGCGGTTCAGCGGTGTCCGGTTCGCACGATAAGCGAACGGGCTGATAATGAGTCATGATGGGGAAAATGAATGATCAATGAATTGATTGCACTTTCTGCTATTGGTGTTGCTATTCTTTTTGGCGCAATGAGCCCGGGCGTCAGCTTTCTTCTTGTTGCCCGCACGGCGATGTCCAGTTCGAGACGCGTGGCGTTATCTGTGGCGGCAGGTCTCGGTTTTGGGGCGCTTATATTTGCTGTCATAGCGTTAGCGGGCCTTCACACCCTGTTGACTTTGGTCCCCTCACTTTACACAGCCCTTAAAGTTGCCGGCGGATGTTATCTTTTATGGCTGGCGTTGAAAATTCTTCGTCGTCCTTCAAATCGCGTTAATGATTCCGCCACGATAGATGAGGTCAGCGCCTCCAAAGCTTTTTTGACAGGCGTATTGACGCAAATCAGCAATCCTCATACTGCGCTGGTCTTTGCCAGTATCTTTTCCGCAGCCCTAAGCAAAAATATTCAGCCTGCTATGTACATCATCCTGCCCTTAATGGCATTCGTTATTGATGTGCTGTGGTATGCGATTGTCGTGTGCTTATTATCATCTGACGGGCCGCGTCTGGCTTACATTAAATACCGTAAATTTATAGATAAACTCAGCGGCGGTGTTATGGCCTTTCTAGGATTACGCCTGCTGCTAAAGTGAGTCAGACGATTTTCAGTCAATGGATGCGAGGAATTTAGGTTTGCTCCTCGCTTTCAGCAGAAATAGCAGCGATTTCTGCTGTCCATCTCGATAAAGACGAATGCAAAAATATCATTACCATCAATCACTTGAATTGTCTTGGTGGTGCTGCAAGTCGTCACAGAGTTCTTGTAACTCATTGACCAGTCTTGCCACATGGAAACCGTCGCATACGGAGTGATGTACCTGAACGGCGAAAGGCAACAATACTTTGCCATCTTGTTCGAAGTATTTTCCAAGCGTGAACATAGGGGCAAAAAAGTTCTTCATATTAGCCACATTGACGTTAAAGCTGGTAAAGGTTACCCAGGGAATACCGGATATGAAAAATATATTTTCCCGCGACTCTTCCTTAGGCCAATAAGCAGTATTATTGCTGTAGCGAGCCATGTCTTCTGAATATACTTTCTGGAAGTGATGAATATTGCCATCGTAGTGACTCCATAATGATGAAAAGGTCTCTGTTTCATTATGGAAAATGGTATAGTTTGGATGAACTTCATCCCATACGACAAGCTCATTATCCTTCATCGCCATACGGAACTCCGGATGCCGATTTACGATTTTGGAAATGAGGAAAATCATCGTCGGATAAAATTTCCAGTCAGCCTCTTTAATATGTTTTAGCAACGCCGTAATGTCTAATTGAACAGTCTGATTAAATGTCGACTGAGCGAACGTCTGAAATATCTCAAAATGCTCCCTCCTTGCCCAACGAGATAAATCAACAGACGTATAATGTGGCGTTGTATTTTTCATCTTTTAACCTTTGATTCGCATTTATAAATAAGATGTTAGCATAAGATTTTTCGTCTATGAATGATGATTATGAGCCCTAAAGCCTTTAGAGAACAAACGCATTTGCCACAGTCGTTCCTCCTTATACCGGAGCAAATAAAGGTGAAATATGTCAGAAGATCAGACCCGGTTGCGCAATCTTGTCGTGCTCTCCTGCCCGACAAATGTCGCAGGATTTCCGCCTGGGAGTAGCCTTCGTTGTGCCATGATAGGGGCGTGTCAGCTACTCCTGCGTGGACAGGTAACTGAATGCACCTGCCGTTCAGCCGGAAAGTACCGGAACTGCCGTTGATGAAGGCTTTGTTGCGAGTGAGTCAGAAGTCAGCCAGACATTTTTTTCTCAATATTGTGGAATTTTATCCAACAAACTGACAAACGTCAGGCTTGCATCCAAGCCTTCTCTCTTTAACACAACGCGGCCCTGGGCTTGCATCAAACACTAAGCATTAATATTTGTGTGGGTTTGTTTGCGCTAACCAAACACATAGATTATTGTTTGTACAGACATGGTTAGATTTAATGCACTTAAAATAACAGTATCAACCTTGATTAATCATCACTAAACAACTAAAATTTCATAACGCATTGATTTTATGCATTAAATTATAATTTTCTTAATGCATTGTTATTCTCCAGACAGCATGTATAAATAGCATAATAACTAAATTATAATTCTTTTATATTTGACGGATGGGTAGATAAAATGAAGTTAATTGTCATGTTGTTCAGCTTAGTGATTGCGTCGCAGGCTATGGCGGGGGAGCTTCCCAAACCTACCGGGAAAGTCCTTTTAACCATGTCAGGTAATATCGAAAATACAAACGAAGAGGGCAAAGCCGTTTTTGATGTCGCCAGCCTTGAAAAGCTGGGTATGGTCAGTTTCCAGACCGCCTCTCCCTGGTACAATGGGCGTACAACCTTTACGGGTATTCCGCTGAAAAAACTCATGGATTACGTAGGCGCCAAAGGCTCTATCGTTAAGGTTACTGCACTTAATGACTACACCACCGTTATACCTCTCAGTGACTTCCAAAAATACAATGTGATTCTTGCCTTAAAAATTAATGGCGAATACATGCGGGTTCGCGACAAAGGTCCGCTATTCATCGTCTATCCCTATGACAGCGAACCTGAGCTGAATAATCAGGTGTTTTATTCAAGGTCAGCATGGCAGGTCAGCAAAATGAGCATTGAGTAGGATTTCAGAAGAACAACATGAACAGAATACTGGCTGCCATAATATTCTCTCTTTTTATATCTACAGGATATATCTCTTTTCTTGTGCACGAAAGACAGCAGGAATTGCAGAAACTGACGCACTACGCCAGTTCATGGTCTGCTGGACAGCTGGTCTCGGAGTATTATCGGTTCGAATCATGGCTCAGTCTTTACACTATTGATGAGTCGATGACACTCGACGATGTGCGCCTACACCTCGATATTATGCTCAGCCAGAGTGATTTATTAAAGCAGGGAGATTTAGGGCAGTATATAAATAGCAATGAATCACTTCATGAGCTTGCTGTAAAACTCGACAATACCCTTAATTATCTGGATACACATCTTGAGACAATGACCCGTCCAGAACTTCAGAAATATCTACGGGTAATGTATTCGCTTGATGGACCATTAAGCCGCCTTTCATCCGGTGCGTTGAACAAAGATCTGAATCTGATTAACAACGCCAACAGTAAAATTCAAACGCTGTACTCTATTTATTCAGCGATTTCTGTGCTGTTAATAATACTGAGTGCAATACTGGGTGTGCTGATTTTTTATCAAAACAGAAATATTCTCAAAGCGCATATTCAGGTTAAGAGCCTCGCTGGAGAGCTTCAGGAATCGAAAGAAAAACTGCAAATCCAGAATACCAAGCTGGAGTATGACGTCTACCATGATCCGCTTACAGAGCTGAGTAACAGACTGTTTTTCTGGGATAATTTAAACAAGACCATCAAGTTGGCAGACACTAATAAAAGCTCTGTGACCGTGATGTTGTTTGATTTAGACCGATTCAAAGAGGTCAATGACACCTATGGTCATGACGCCGGTGATATGTTATTGCGTCTGATCGCTCAGCGACTTATTTCAATGGGGCTTCCGTCAGATATGCTTTATCGCTTAGGGGGCGATGAGTTTGCATTCCTCACGAGCGATCTGGCAGAAAGTCAGGCTGTTTCGATGGCGCAAAAGATATGCGATTGTATTAACCAGCCCTACACAATTTATAGCGCGGTTATAAATATAACCACCTGTGTGGGCATTGTTAACTCAGATACTGAGCGCCGTTCCGACTATCTCTATAAATTTGCTGACCTGGCCCTTTATGAAGCTAAAAATGATGGCGCTGGTAAGATTAAAGTCTTCCGCCAGCGCATGTTGGATAAGCTGCTGGAAAGCAGAACGCTTGAGCATGATATGGCGCTGGCGTTAGTGAATAAAGAATTCGTGGTTTATTATCAACCGATTGTTGATTCGTACAGTCGGGAAATTTACAGCTATGAAGCCCTTATTCGCTGGATGCATCCGCTTAAAGGTCTTTTGTCGCCAGATACTTTTATTCCTGTTGCTGAAAAAACCGGAATGATTAGCGAGATGGGCAAATCTGTGCTTGAAATGGCCTGTCGGGAAGCGGCTTCCTGGGCTGTTCCGGTGAAAATTTCAGTAAACGTTTCTCCTGTGCAGCTCAGCAGCAAAACCTTTGCAGGAATAGTGATGTCTATCCTGAAAGAAACAGGGCTTGCGGCTGACCGTCTTGAGCTGGAAGTGACGGAGTCCTCCCTCTTTACGGATAACAATACGCCGCTGAATACGCTTAATAAGCTCAGAGCCCTGGGCGTGAAAATATCCATCGACGATTTTGGTACGGGCTATTCCTCTCTTTCCCGCCTGAGCCGACTTGCCTTTGATAAAATCAAAATAGACAAATCCTTTGTGAATTCGATATCCACACAGGGAGACGCCCTAAATATCATTAAACTCATCACCGGCATGGCGAAATCCCTCAGTATGAAAACGATTGCCGAGGGGGTTGAAACCCAGGAACAGCTAGAAAGTCTTCAGGCGCTGGGCTGCGATTTCGCACAAGGCTATCTGTTCAGTAAACCTCTGCCGTTTATCGCCGGAGAAATCAAAAACGGTGAATTCTCAAACGATCCTTCTACCCTGTTAAAGGCCCCGCATGGCTGAATAATCCCCATTGCGCGCGACCGTTCCTGGCGCTAAGCGGCCAGTCGCGTTCAACCGTTTTCCGCTGAGGCCAGTTCACTTTATACAACGGATGTTTGTATTGAGCCCTCAATAATGAGGGCTCAATGCTTCCTCTTTCTGATGCACTCATGCAGATCGTTTTCCTTAAGGAATTGACTGACTAAATCAGTGGGGGAATGCACTGTTTTTCCGGCTTATTTTAGGGCACAAATCAGGCCGCATCTTCTGCAACGATGTCAATCTTTCCCCCTTTCCATCAAACAAAAAGTCTACAAAACTAGACATCTGTCGAATTTTCATCTTAAAGTCCCCCTCCGGGCACTAGACAAAACCATCGTCCGGTTATCAAATGGTTAAATAATATTTCGCTGGATGTAAAGAAGTGGCCCTGGACCTGAAAGGCCAGCAAACAATCCAGCGTTGACGTGCAACACGACACACCTCTTCGGGAGAACTATGCAATCCACTGTTAATCAAAAAGAAAGCCGAACTTTCTTCGGCCATCCTTACCCGCTTGGCTCGCTCTTCTTTACGGAAATGTGGGAGCGCTTCTCGTTCTACGGCATTCGTCCGTTACTGATTCTGTTTATGGCCGCGACCGTTTATGACGGCGGGATGGGGCTGGCGCGCGAAAATGCGTCGGCGATTGTCGGGATCTTCGCAGGCAGCATGTATCTGGCCGCGCTGCCGGGTGGCTGGCTTGCGGATAACTGGCTCGGGCAGCAGCGCGCCGTCTGGTACGGCTCGATTCTGATTGCGCTCGGCCATCTCTCCATCGCGCTCTCGGCTTTCATGGGCAACAACCTGTTCTTTATCGGCCTGATGTTTATCGTCCTCGGTTCCGGTTTGTTCAAAACCTGTATCTCAGTGATGGTCGGGACGCTCTACAAGAAAGGCGATGCGCGTCGTGACGGCGGTTTCTCGCTGTTCTACATGGGCATCAATATGGGTTCATTTATCGCGCCGCTGATCTCCGGCTGGCTGATTAAAACCCACGGCTGGCACTGGGGCTTCGGCATCGGCGGTATCGGGATGCTGGTGGCGCTGGTGATCTTCCGTCTGTTTGCCGTTCCTTCGATGAAACGCTACGACAGCGAAGTCGGTCTGGACTCCACCTGGAACAGCCCGGTGTCAAAGAAAAACGGCGTCGGCGCCTGGCTGCTGGCACTGGCGGTGGGGGTGGCGGTGATCGTCACGCTGATTGCTCAGGGCATCATTGTGATCAACCCGGTCGCGGTCGCCAGCATGCTGGTATACGTGATTGCTATCTCGGTCGCGCTCTACTTTATCTGGCTGTTTGTCTTTGCCGGTCTGAACCGCAAAGAGCGTGCGCGCCTGCTGGTGTGTTTCATCCTGCTGGTTTCGGCGGCCTTCTTCTGGTCGGCGTTTGAGCAGAAACCGACCTCATTCAACCTGTTTGCGAACGACTACACCAACCGCATGATCGGCGATTTTGAAATCCCTGCCGTGTGGTTCCAGTCGATCAACGCCCTGTTTATCATCCTGCTGGCACCGGTCTTTAGCTGGGCCTGGCCGATGATGGCGCAAAAAGGCGTGCGTCCGAGCAGCATGACCAAGTTTGTTATCGGTATTCTGTGCGCAGCGGCGGGCTTTGGCCTGATGATGCTGGCGGCGCAGAACGTCCTCAGCAACGGCGGCGCGGGTGTCTCTCCGATGTGGCTGGTGGGCAGTATTCTGATGCTGACCCTCGGCGAACTGTGCCTTAGCCCGATTGGTCTGGCGACTATGACCCTGCTGGCCCCAGAAAGAATGCGTGGGCAGATGATGGGCCTGTGGTTCTGCGCCAGCGCCCTGGGTAACCTCGCGGCGGGCCTGATCGGTGGTCACGTGAAAGCCGATCAGCTGGATATGCTGCCGGATCTCTTCGCGCGCTGCTCCATCGCATTGCTGATTTGTGCCGCGGTCCTGGCGGTGCTGATTGTGCCGGTGCGTCGGATGCTGGAAAACGCGCAGACCAAAACAGAGTCAAAACCGGTGACCAACGCCTGATAAGCGATGAATTGAGTCCCTACAAACCGGCGCATCTGCGCCGGTTTTTTTGTTTCCAGCCCGCCGGGTAAGGTATAAACGTTCCAGAAACTTCTGCACACGAGACTCACGATGTCTGATGCCGCTGCCAAACATATCCTGACTATCTACGACACCCATGCCGAAGCATTTGCGCGGTTACGTTCGCGTCATCTGGTGGAAAAAGGCTGGCTCGATAAGTTTACCCGGCTGATCGGCGGCAAGGGGGCGATTCTGGATATCGGCTGCGGCAACGGGGTGCCGATAGCGGAACATTTTATCCGCCAGGGTTATCGGCTGACGGGCGTTGATGGCGCGCCCGGCATGCTGGCGCGGGCGCAACAGGCGTTTCCCGCTCAGCGCTGGCTGCATCTGGATATGCGCCAGATGGCGCTCAATGAGACCTTCGACGGGCTGCTCGCCTGGGACAGTTTTTTCCATCTGTCGCCTGACGATCAGCGCCAGATGTTCCCCATTT
>Ga0213823_1000752_pt1 | contig 23505 bp, 24 predicted proteins | sample MC6MC0907MG_FD_179887 | JGI IMG/M metagenome (GOLD analysis project Ga0213823, IMG submission 179887) | Enriched soil aggregate microbial communities from Iowa State University, Ames, United States - MC6-MC0907-MG | ecosystem: Environmental > Terrestrial > Soil > Unclassified | place: USA: Iowa...
AAGGACTTGGTCAGGTTCTTGGCCATGGCTTTCTGCCCGGCCTTGACCAGCTTGCGGCTGATGGCGTCTTCCAGGCCGACATAGCTGATGAACTTGCCGGTGATGGAGCGGTTACCCAGCAGCGAGAAGCCGCCGAGCACGGTGCGGGCGTAGTAGCTGACGCCGTAGCGGTTGAGCAGGTCGCCCTCGGTCGAGGTGTCGAGGATGTTGTATTCCACGGTGCGCGAGACGTCTTCGGCGAAGGTCACCTGGTTGCCCGGGCTTTCCCACTGCTTGACCTTGGCCAGCGCGGCGATGGCCAGGCTCGACGGCGCCAGGAACACGTTCTTCTTCGCCGCCTTGGAGTACACGGCTGGCATGTTGTGCACCACCAGGCAGCGATCGAAACCCAGATCCGCGCCGCCCAGCTCCTTGCTGTAAGTCACCTGGTCGGCGACCGAGGCGTCCTTGCCGTCGAGCACCACACGGGCCTTGATGCGCTTGCCGAAGGCAGCGAACTCACCGGCCACCGCCTTGGTGCCGGTAAAGCCCGGCGCGCCGATGATGGTCAGGTCTTCCGGGACACTGCCCAGGGCAGCCAGGCCGAGCTTGCGGCCGGTGGTGGCATCGACGCCGCCGATCACGTTGTTGACGGTGTCGGCCGGGGTCGCGCCCTCTTCGACGATCACCACATAGACCGGGACCTTGACCACTTTGAGGATCTGGTACACCGCCTGGAACAGAGTGCCCGACTCAGCGCCGGTCGGATCCAGCAGAGCCTGGGTGGTGAAGCTGTTGATGCGGAACGGCGCATTGCGCGGAATCAGCGGGTCGGCCTTCGGCGCGGTGCCGACCAGACCGATGACGTTGTCACCCAGGCCACCCATGGCCTCGGGGGATTCGGTGGCATTGACGGTAATGCCGTTGTGCTCGAAGTTCAGAACCTCAGCCATGGTTATTCAGCCTTCTTGGCAGCGGCTTTTTTGGCCGCGGTGGATGGGGTGGCCGCTTCGGCCGATTGGCGCGCCGCAAGGACGCTGGTCAGTTCCAGCCGGCCGGCGGCACGCAAGGCACTGGCCTCGACGTCGAGCAGGTCGAGCTGTTGGTCGACCTTCGACCAGTGGCCGCCACCGGTGGGGAATGGCACCAGGACGGTGTAGGTTTGGCGGTTAGCCATTTCAGTCTCTCCAGATACGAAAAAGCCCCAGGTGAGTGGGGCTGTTGGGTGTTGCTTTGCGGACAAGAAAACGCCCCGACGATGCGGGGCGTTTATTGGAGTTGTTCAGCCAACCAAAGCGGCGCGGGTGGACGATGTTCACTCAGCGGGAACTCACCAGCCTCCGGCCAGTTGCGGAGAGCTCGACGGTAGGTTTGAACCTCCGTGTATTGATCTGTTGAAAGAGTGGTTGCAATACCCTCTTCCAATTCATCGCGGTGACGTGCCACTACACCATCCGTTTCAGATAGTTGCTGATCACGCCAAACCCGCTCAATAGCAGACAACTCTTCATTACTTGGCGGTGGTGGATCAGCTAGCACCGGGTACCCGTCATCGTCCCAGGTAATAACCTTACCTTCAGACTGTCCCGTCAGCAGCTTAGCGTGCAGCTCAACAGAGATCTCAACTACGTCAGCCGGCATAGAGTCATACAGTGCTGGATTATAAAAACTGCGAGTAGATTTTGAAGCGAACATAGACTTCCCCTTAGTTCCCTACGGCAATGAAGAACCCGCCAAGGCCAGAAGTTGTAACGCCCGTTGTAGATGACGCAGCAGTGGCCCTGAGTGCGTTAGTACTCATTGGTAAAACGGAAAAGGTTGTAGACCCTCCGTTTCCTAAAATGGATGCACTGAAACAGGCATTCGGAAATGCTATAGGGAATGTTGCAGACCAGTTTCCAAGCGCTGTCCCTGATGAAACAGTACTCCCCCATTGAACAATCAGCCCTCCGAGCCAGGATGGAAAGGCGATGTAGCCATTGAGGGCAAGGCTGACTGCGAATCCGCGTCGTAGCTTTTTGGGAGTGACAACTGTTACATCATCCACTCCCGCATCTACCTGTGCTTGAGTCCCTATCTTTGCCAACCCGAGGTTTATCTCTGTCGCCTGTCGAGCCAGAGCTTCCAGCGCAGCGATATCAATGTTTCCCTGATTGACCGGGGCATTCCAGGCCTTGATGCACCACATGACAGCCAGGTTGCGCGGGCGGGTGCCAACTAGTGTCCCGCGCGCATATTGAGCTTCATCAGTCAGGTAGACCGCCGTCGAGAGATCGCCAACCGAAATGCCTGCGCCGGGATAAGTTGCAGAGCTGACGACATCACCACCAACCAACAGATGGCTAACGCCAGAACCGTCAGCGTTATGCTTCCATGCTGCGGCAGCAGACTGAATCCCAGCCCCAGAAGGAGTGACAACGTCGGTTCCCATCAGAGTGGCTTTCTGCCAACTACCTACGGCACGCCCTGCATCGACACCACGCCCATGATCCCAGCCACGCAGGAATTCGCCACGAGACTCCGGCAAACGAAAGTTGCCCCCCCCCTCATCACCCTTGTTGAACGCAGTACCAAGATAAGCCGCCAGATCCGGATAGGTCGCAATGCTCTGCACGCTGCCATCCAGCTCAAGATAGCCGGGGGGAACAATGCCTGTTGGAAAGGACAGAACAGCGCCTACCGGAACGGCAGACTTGAGCTGTTCGACTTCCTTGACCAGCGCCGCTACGTCGATGTTTCCCTGATTGACCGGTGCGTTCCAGGCCTTGATGCACCACATGACAGCCAGGTTGCGAGGCCGTGTTTCGTTAGCCGTGCGAGCCACATTGGCGGCATTAAAAACGACCCCATGATTACCTGTGGAGGTGCCGTTATTCGAGGATACAAGGCCATTGTTCTGAGCTGTGAATACACCAGTAGCCGTTTTGACGTCTATGTTTCCGTCAAAGCCGCCAGACATGTGTTGTAGCGCGTCGAGCTGATAACTGCCTTCCAGCCGGCCAGGGTCTACACCGCGCCCATGATCCCATCCACGCAAAAACTCCCCACGAGCCTCAGGCAACCGGAAGTTACCGGCGCCCTCATCCCCTTTGTTGAACCTGCCCGCCAGATAAGCACTCAAGTCGGGGTACGTGGCACTGCTCTTGACACTGTTATCCAGCTCAAGAAACCCCGGCGGCGGTGTGTCGACGGGGAACGCAACGATCGAGCCCACCGGCAATGCCGAAGCCTTGGCAATCAACGACTCGACTTCAGCCTTGGTGTACGTGTCCTTGATCCCGAATCCAGCCAGCGTCTCGGGGTTCGCCCCCGCCGTCGCCCGGCCATATTTGTCCACGGTCAAGCTCTTGTAAGTCCCAGGGGCAATCCCGGTGCGCCCCGCCAGCATCTCGAAGGTCAGCGCGGTGGTGCCGAGAGTGATCGGTCCATTAGTGGTCAGGTGCCACAGCGAATCGCCATTGGCCGTGCCCTCTTCCACCATCACCGTCAGGCCCGGTGTCACCTTGGCGCTGGTGTTGGCATCACTGGCCCGCACCCAGTCGCCATTGGCCACAACCCACAGGCCGTTATCCTTGGCCAGGGTCTGGTTCGCCAACAGCACACGGTCACCGGCAATCGCTGCCACACCGTCAATCTGTTGCGCGCCGTTGGGCACTACGTTACCCGTGGCAGCCACGCGCACCGATTGCTTGCCATCGAGTTTGCCGAGCTCTTCAGCCAGATAACTCATGACCCAGGCACGGGTCGCCTTGACCACCGTATCGTCGATCAGCAAGGTCACCAGCGAGGCATTGCTGGTCTCGAAAATCGAACGGATGTAGAACTCCTTGCCCGATCCCGAGGTTGCCAGCACCGGCTTGAACGACTCCGGATACTTGACGATGGCGTAGAGAATGCCAGTGTCGGTCCACAGCCCCGCTTCACGCACATACCAGCCACCGACATCCGGCGGAATGGTCACTTCGGCCAGCAGCCAGCTGGGGTTCTTCTCGTCCTGGAACAGCGCGTTCAGCGGCCCGCGCCAGACTTCGCGCTTGAGCGCCGTGGCGGTCGCTGCCGGGTTGTAGACCGCACCGCCGCCGTCGCCGACGGAAATCTGCGTCAGCTTGATCGGCAAGCCCGCTGCCTTGCAGGCGGTTTCGTAGGCAATCCCTGCGTTGGTGAGCAGGGTGTAATAGTCAGCCATTCAGGCCCCCTGAGGATAAATAGTGGATGTTTCGACGGCGTACAGGCCGGCGGCCATAAAGGCCTCGCCCGATGCCTCCAGCCCGTCGATGAAAACCGGATAGACCGTGGTCAGCTCGCCGCAAAAGGTGGCGGCGCCGATGACGTGGCTGCCGAAGGCGTTGAGGCCGACCGACACCGAGAGGATGTCCCGTTCACTTTTGGCATCGGCCAGGCGCCGATCGAGACGGGCATCGATTTCTGCGCTGTAGGGTTGTTCGGCAAAGGCCCGCATGGAAAAGCTGTACGGCGCGCCGGGCGGTGTCTGTTCGTACCAGGCACGGATTTCGGGGCGCAGCTGCAACCCCTTGGCGGCGTTTTCCAGCGCCTTGCGGGTGCCGGCCTGCCGCGCAGTGGGCCAGGCCAACTCTACCGTCAGGCGCTTTTCCGCTTCCGGTGCATCGCTGCTCCATTCACCAACCCCACGATCCGCCGCCAGATACGGTAGAAACGCGACAGGCGTTGCATTCGGGTCCATCAGCTCGGGAAACGGCGGCGCGATGCGATCGAGCAAGACACCGAAACCAAGGTCGAGAGCCCGTTCCAGCGTCGAACTGTTGGGCGGTAGCAGCGTCGGACGCTGCATTTGATCGGTCATATCGTCATCACCTCGACCTCGACCGCCGTGCAGTACGGCGCCTGAAACGCTGTGGTGACGATAGGCTCCAGCGGCTCGAGGATCTGTAATTGCACGGCGCCCGCGCTGTGCAGCGTGTAGTCGATCCAGCTCGGGTCGACCCGCCCTTCCAGGCGATGGCAACTGTCGGCGTAGGCCTGCAGTTGCTGTTGTGCGGCGACTTTGGTCAGGCCCGAGTCCGGCCCCGAATTGATCTTGGCTACGACGCGGATCTTGTAGCGCTGTATGTCCGCGCCCTGCACCGTGACCCGGTCGGTTTCGGGCCGCACATCCGGCCGGGCAAAATGTTGGCGGACGCCATCGAGCAATGCCGCGGACGGTGCGCCGTCGCCATCCCGGGAAAGCACGGTGATCTGCACGTCACCCGGCGCGGTACGGCGCGCGTTGCCATCCTTGACCTGTGCCGCGAGGCCGTCCGGGTTGAAGCGGTAGATCACCTTGACCACACCAGCGTCAGTCGACTCGACTGTCACCGTCGGCCGCTCGCCGAGGGTGAAGACTTCGCGGCGGTACTGCATGCGCGAACCGGCGGCCGGCGCATGGGGCGCCAGGTAATAGCGCAGACGAGCGTCTTGGTCGCTTTCATAGACCGCGGGGACCGGCGGAAAGGCCGCCGGATCGCCCGGGTCGAGCAACTGCCGCTCCAGGCCCATGTCCGCCAGGCGTGCATCGAGATTGCTGCCGGTGGCCCACCAGGCCAGCATCTGCTTGATGCGGGCGTTGTACTTGCGCTCATGGGTTTGCAGGCGCAGGCAGAAGGCTTCCAGCGCCAGGGTCAGCAGCTCGCTTTCGTTGGCCAGGCTGGCCTGGAGTTTCTGCGCATTGGCGGGGGAACGCTGGGCCACGTAATCGACGACGAAGGTCTTGAACTCGGCGAGCAGTGGCTCGAATTCTTCGACGGTGACAATGGCCGGCTCGGCCAACTGGTGTTCACCGGGTATCAGCATGCTCATGTCACGACCTCGAACGTCTGTTGGCGGTTTTTCCAGGTGCCGGCGAAGCGCAACAGCAACCCGGCGCCGCGCCGGCTGGCGACTATGACCTGCGGCTCGAAATCGCCGATGCCGTTCTGCTCGTTATAGAACGCCTGCGCCGCATGGCTCTGGGCGAGGATCAGCAAGTCATCGCCGAGGTTCTGGCCCAGCAGGTCGGGAATCAGCGAGCCGTACAACGGGCGCTTCTGCCGCGTGCCCAGCGGCGTGGTCAGGGCGCGGGTCGCGCGCTGCACGAACTGCAGCCAGTCATCGACCGCGGCGCCGGTGTTTCTATCGACTCCAATCATGGGAAGCCTCTTAATCAAGGGCTGATAACGCGGCCCTGGTGTTCCACCAAGGGGCCGCTGAAGTGGATGCCGGCGCTGTCGAGCAAGATGCCGACCGCGCCCAGCCGCAGCTCGATCGCCTCGGGCCTCATCGCCAGCCGGGCGGGACCGATGCTCAACTCGACCGCCTCGCGGGAGGCGGTCAGTGCGGTCGGGCCATTGCTCCAGCTCAAGACATGGCCGGCATCGTCATAACTGCTTTGGGTGCCATCGGCGTATTGGCGGCGGGTCAGCGCGGCCAGGGTCGACGCCGGTGGAAAGCGGTCGCAGTTGAGGCCGAACAGCGCCACCGACTGCGCGCCGCCGTCGCCGCCACCGTAGTTGAACAGCAGGCACTGCTCGCCCACGGAGGGAATGCGCGATTCGCTTTGCGCGCCGGCGCTGGGGTTGAAGAAGCGGATCGCCGGGGTCAGCAGCTCTCCGTGGCTGACCCGGCAGGTGTTGCTGGCCGCATCGACCGCCTGGCACACACCGATACGGCAATGGTTTTCCGCCCGCCGGTGCAAGTCATCGAGTTCGGTTTCCATTTCGGCCAGGCGCTCGATGATCGGGCCCAGCTGCATGCGCAGCAGCTCGTCAAACATGGCTCAGCCCTCCAGTGCTTGGTATTGGTCGGGGTCGTCGATGTTCGAGACTTCCCAGGTGCGGGCGAACTTCGGTATACCGGTCGGGTCGTCCAGCAAGGGCTGCCCTAGGTACAGCGTCTGGGTGAACGACAGCGTCCAGGCCGCGTGCTGCTGCTCACCGCGAATCAGGGTCGAGGGCAGGCCCTCGAGGTTCATCGGCAAGTCGCACTGCGCTGCCGGCAGGCCCCAGCGGTTATCCGTGGCCAGGTCCTTCAGCGCGCTGGCCAAATCACAGGCCTCGAACCCAGACCGCTCGGCCCCCACAGCCGCCACGGCTTGCAGCGAGACTGTCAGGACATGGGCGATACGCCCTTCCTGGCTGCGCATGCCCGGGGCATCGCGCTCGATCGCCATCAGCACCCAAGCCTGGTCGAGCAGACCATCGAAGTCCTGGTGACTGCCAACCTTGAGGCCAAGGCCCGCCCCTCGCAGGGTCTCGGCAATGGCGAAAAACAGCTGCGACGGCTTGTCGATGACTACAGGCATAGAGAGGCCTCCTGTTCAGATATCAGGGGTTGAAGTTGCGCAGGAGCGCTGCGGATGTCGCGCGAGATGGGGGGAACAGCGAATGCCGGTTTGGGCAGGATTCTTGATCGCCAGGTCGGCGAGCGACGTCAGGAACGGAATGGGTGATGCAACGGATGGCTCACGAGACTTCGCTGAGGTCCGGCATCACCTTCGATGGAGCCCCCTGCCCTGCGAGCGGTTCGCCTTGATCGAATCAGGCGTACTTCTCGTTCAGCGCATAAAGAATCGCGCAGGTTTCCACGTCCAGTTTCCCGGTGTAGTTCTTCGGCCTGAAGTGCATCTGGAACGCCCGTACCAGCGACTGGAAGAAGTCGTCCGTTGCCTGGGCCGGCACGCCATAGCCGTAGGTGGCGAAAGCCTTGAGCACTTCGGCACGCTCGGGCAGTCCCGCGGCGCGGAATTGCTGGACGTATTTCTTCTTGGTCGGCTCGTCGTACCAGGCGCCAATGCCGGCTTTGTAGAGCTCTTTCCAGGGCAGCTTGGGGCCCGGATCGGATTTGCGGCCCACCGCGATATCGGAGTGGCCCACCACGTTTTTCGGCGACAGGTCCGGATAACGCTGGAGAATATTCAGGGCCAGCTGCTTGAGCGCCTCGACCTGGGAGCGTTCGTAGTCCGGGAAGGTGAAGACGCCATTGACATCGGTGGCCTCATTGACGATCTCAATGCCGATGGAGGTGTCGTTCAAGCCGCTGCGACCGGCCCAGTCACTGACACCGGCATGCCAGGCGCGATCTTCTTCGGCCACCAGGTTGAAAATTCGTTGTTCCTGGAAGCCCGCGGCCTGATACGTCGGGTCCTGCAGCGCCGGGATCAGGTAATGGGCACTCGCCGCGCCAGTGGTCAGCGCCTTGACCGATGCCTCGAAGTTCAGCGCCGTGTAATGCAGCACCAGGAAACGCACCCGCTTGTTGTAGGGCGCGAGGGTGCGGTAGCTGTTGTAGTCGATTGGGATCATGGTTTGCCTCTCTTTGAAACGAATGGGTGTACGACGCTGGGCCGTATCTGGCACCTCCCGGCCGGGAGGGTTGATTGAGCACCGTTCAATACGAGTACGCGTCCTGCGTCAGGCGGGTAGATATCCACGCGGATAAGGCGGCAGGGTCGACTTAATGAATGAACGAATGCTTGCGGCAGTTGTTCAGGCGTCCGAACGGGGATCCTTGGGCGGCACCTCACACACACCGAGCCGCTTGGCCGCCCAGCGCTCGTAGAGCCCGATGGCCACATCGGCGCCCGCCATGGCGGTCAGGCAACCGAAGGCGCCGGCGGTCCAGATCGATACGCCGGCGGCGTACAGCAGCATGATGGTCGAGACCCCGCAAATCACGCAGGCCCCGGAGCGCAGGGCCAGGCGCCGCAGCAACAACCAGCCGCGGGCGCCCTCCTTGTCGGCGCGCCACATTTCGCCGGACACCCCACCCACCAGGGCAAGGACGATGACAAGCCAGATGGGCATGTCCAGCAACGCTTGTTGCTCGTTTGTCATGTCACTCCTCCTGAGTGGAAAAGGCCAATGCGCTGGCCCGGTAATCAATTGGCTTGTGTATCAACGGTGCATATCCCGGCATGGCCCACGGTAGGTAGGCATTCCAAAAAGCCCGGTCGCCCGGGCTTTTCAGTAATGCGGTCCAGTTTCAAGGGGACCTGATCGTTCGGCGCTACTGGCGCGGTACGGATCCATTCAAATTGTTCCTCCGACCGCGGTCCCTGCCCGCCGGATAACTGTTCACGGTGCTTTACGCTGCACACCCGGGTCAGTTGCCAACCCTCTGAACCGTCGAGGCCGGTTCATCGCTGCCTTTGCTTTTGCCACTAAAGAGCGGTGTTGCTCGCCGCTGTCGGGCGGCTTGGAACGAATAATATGCATGGATGCATATACAGTCAATGCACAAATGCATTTATTTATGCGCGACAAATGCATCTGCGCATGAGAACCGCATAAATAAAGGCGTGGAGGGTTTTCCGCGGGCACAAAAAAGCCCGCTCGATGGCGGGCTTTGGCGTTATGGGCTGCGGTTAACGGGCGTACATGCCCCACCAGAAGACGTGACCGAGGATGACGATCTGTTCTTCCTGCATTTCCTGGAAGCTGTAGTCCTCATCCGGATGTTCGTCGCGGTTGAAGCTACGCAGGCGAATGCCGGAAGGCAGGCGATAGAGCTGCTTCACCCGCAGCTGACCGTTGTGGTTGATGGCATACAGATCCCCGTCGATGATGTCGCCGATACCGCACTTGCCGGCATTGACCCCCACCGTGGCACCATCGCGCAGCACCGGCAGCATGCTGTTGCCGCGGACCGTCACGCATTTGGCCTGGTCGAACTGCACGCCATTGTGCCGCAGGCTGCGCTTGCCGAAGCGCAGGCTGGAGCGCTCGCTTTCCTCGATAACGAATCTTCCTGATCCCGCAGCCAATTCAACCTCGCGAAGAAAGGGGACCGACACCTCGTCGTCATCGACGGGGGTATCGTCGTCCCACAGACTTATGTCCTTGAGTTCCGAATGCGGATCGGCCGACCGGGCAGAGGCGACAGCCGCGCGCCCGCGCAGTTGATCGGTGCTCACCAGGAAGTACTCGGCGATCCGCGAGATGTGTTTGTCCGAAGGATCGACAATCTTGCCGCTGAGGATCCGCGAAAGGGTGGATTGAGGCACGCCGGTACGCCGATGGAGTTCCGTGGGGGAAATGCCATCGCGATCGAGCAGCTCTCTTAAGACGGTAGAAACGTTGCGCTTTTGCATAATGCGCATATTGCGGGTTATTTTCGCCGACGGCAAATGCTAAAATGCATATTCATGCATAAAACACCCGAAATCCTGCAGGGTTCATCCCTGCGAAGGTCGGACCGCCCATGGTAACCTTGCGCCCATCGCGAAAAAGCCGGGCCCACGCCCTCTGCTTTTGCCCACCCTTTCAACGAATCAACCTGACGACCCGATGAATAAAGCGCTCACCGATCTGTCCTCCCACACGCCGATGATGCAGCAGTACTGGCGCCTCAAGAACCAGCACCCTGACCAGCTGATGTTCTATCGCATGGGCGACTTCTACGAAATCTTCTATGAAGACGCGAAGAAGGCCGCCAAGTTGCTGGACATCACCCTGACCGCGCGCGGGCAGTCGGCTGGCCAGGCGATTCCGATGTGCGGGATTCCTTATCACGCCGCCGAAGGTTACCTGGCCAAGCTGGTGAAGCTCGGCGAGTCGGTGGTGATCTGTGAACAGGTCGGCGATCCGGCCACCAGCAAGGGCCCGGTGGAGCGCCAGGTGGTGCGGATCATCACCCCGGGGACCGTCAGCGACGAGGCCCTGCTCGACGAACGCCGGGATAACCTGATCGCGGCGGTGCTGGGCGACGAGCGCCTGTTCGGCCTTGCGGTGCTGGACATCACCAGCGGCAATTTCACGGTCCTGGAAATCAAGGGCTGGGAAAACCTGCTGGCCGAGCTGGAACGCATCAACCCGGTGGAACTGCTGATCCCGGACGACTGGCCACAAGGCCTGCCGGCGGAAAAACGCCGTGGCGTGCGCCGTCGCGCGCCCTGGGACTTCGAACGCGACTCGGCCCACAAGAGCCTGTGCCAGCAGTTCTCCACCCAGGACCTCAAGGGTTTCGGTTGCGAGAACCTGACCCTGGCCATCGGCGCCGCCGGCTGCCTGCTGAGCTATGCCAAGGAAACCCAGCGCACCGCCCTGCCCCACCTGCGCAGCCTGCGCCACGAACGCCTGGACGACACTGTGGTGCTCGACGGCGCCAGCCGGCGCAACCTGGAGCTGGACACCAACCTCGCCGGCGGCCGCGACAACACCCTGCAATCGGTGGTCGACCGTTGCCAGACCGCCATGGGCAGCCGCCTGCTGACCCGCTGGCTGAACCGCCCGCTGCGTGACTTGAAAGTCCTGCAGGCGCGGCAGACCTCGATCGGTTGCCTGCTGGACGGTTATCGCTTCGAAAGGCTGCAACCGCAGCTCAAGGAGATCGGCGACATCGAGCGGATCCTCGCCCGTATCGGCCTGCGCAACGCCCGCCCCCGCGACCTGGCGCGCCTGCGCGACGCCCTGGCAGCGCTGCCGGAACTGCAAGTGGCGATGACCGAGCTTGGGGCCGAGCACCTGAGCCAACTGGCCGTGACCACCAGCACTTACCCGGAACTGGCCGCGCTGCTGGAGAAAGCCATCATCGACAACCCGCCGGCGGTGATCCGCGATGGCGGCGTGCTGAAGGCCGGTTACGACGCCGAGCTGGACGAGCTGCAATCGCTGAGCGAAAACGCTGGCCAGTTCCTCATCGACCTGGAAGCCCGGGAAAAGGCCCGTACCGGCCTGGCCAATCTGAAAGTTGGCTACAACCGGATTCACGGCTACTTCATCGAATTGCCAAGCAAACAGGCAGAACAGGCCCCGGCGGACTACATCCGGCGCCAGACCCTCAAGGGCGCCGAACGCTTCATCACCCCGGAGCTCAAGGCCTTCGAGGATAAGGCGCTGTCCGCCAAGAGCCGCGCCCTGGCCCGCGAGAAGATGCTCTACGAAGCCTTGCTGGAGACCCTGATCGGTCACCTGCCGCCGCTGCAGGACACCGCGGGGGCGTTGGCTGAGCTGGACGTGCTGAGCAACCTGGCGGAGCGAGCGCTGAATCTCGACCTCAATTGCCCGCGCTTCGTCAGCGAGCCGTGCATGCGCATCACCCAGGGTCGCCACCCGGTGGTCGAGCAGGTCCTGACCACGCCGTTCGTGGCCAACGACCTGAGCCTGGACGATCAGACCCGGATGCTGGTAATCACCGGCCCGAACATGGGTGGTAAATCCACTTATATGCGGCAAACCGCGCTGATCGTGCTGCTGGCCCATATCGGCAGCTTCGTGCCGGCAGCGAGCTGCGAGCTGTCCCTGGTAGACCGGATCTTTACCCGGATCGGCTCCAGCGATGACCTGGCCGGCGGTCGTTCCACCTTCATGGTGGAAATGAGCGAAACCGCCAACATCCTGCATAACGCCACCGAACGCAGCCTGGTGCTGATGGACGAAGTGGGTCGCGGCACCAGTACCTTCGATGGTCTGTCCCTGGCCTGGGCTGCGGCAGAACGTCTCGCCCAGCTGCGGGCGTACACCCTGTTCGCCACCCACTACTTCGAGCTCACCGTCCTGCCGGAAAACGAACCTCTGGTGGCCAACGTGCACCTCAATGCCACCGAGCACAACGAACGCATCGTGTTCCTGCACCATGTGCTGCCAGGCCCTGCCAGCCAGAGCTATGGCCTGGCCGTGGCCCAGCTGGCGGGGGTTCCGAGCGATGTGATCGTCCGTGCCCGCGAGCACCTGAGTCGCCTGGAGACCACCAGCCTGCCCCATGAAGCACCGTCTCCGGTAGCGGGCAAGCCTTCGGTCCCGCAGCAAAGCGACATGTTCGCCAGCCTGCCGCACCCGGTCCTCGATGACCTGGCCAAGCTCGATCTGGACGACATGACCCCGCGCAAGGCACTGGAAATGCTCTATACATTGAAGACACGCATCTAACGCTGATGCTTTCAAGCTGTTAGAATCTCGCGCGGTTTGGGATGCTGCGGACTATTAGCCTGGTCCGCAGACTATCGCTCCCGAACCTGGCGACCCCGTCCTGAAGGGGCTCCGCTGCCGCCGCCTGAGGAGAGAATTAGAAATGACCTTCGTCGTCACCGACAACTGCATCAAGTGCAAGTACACCGACTGCGTAGAAGTCTGTCCGGTGGACTGCTTTTACGAAGGCCCGAACTTCCTGGTGATTCACCCGGATGAGTGCATTGATTGCGCGCTGTGCGAGCCTGAATGCCCCGCTGTAGCGATCTTCTCCGAGGACGAAGTTCCAGAAGAGATGCAGGAATTCATTCAGTTGAACGTTGAGCTGGCCGAGATCTGGCCCAACATCACTGAAAAGAAAGATTCCCTGCCCGATGCCGAAGAGTGGGATGGCGTCAAAGGCAAGATCAAAGATCTCGAACGCTGATTACCTCGCGTTCCCCAAAAAGGCCCGTTGCGGGCCTTTTTGCTGTTCCGGATTCACTTTTACGCAGGCAAAAAAAGGGGCGGTATGACCCGCCCACCTTTTTTCCCTAGTCCCTGTGTTCCTTTTCATCGTCCTGATGAATCGCATCCTGCGATGTCCTGACCATCATCCTTGATGGCTGTGTCTATCCGTCGACACAGGGCTGATATTAGAGAGTTTCCATGACAGAGCAATGGCACTGACAGGTAGAAAACGTGTCGAACACCGCCCTAATCATTAAAATAAGTTCTTATTAATCAACAAGATAACTAAAAACCTCAGATCAAACAGACAACTTTCATACCGCATAAAAACCGAACACTTACGAAAGAGTCAGCCTTTACTTACATGCTCGTTCAGCTATTGAACATGCGCCGGCATATTTCATCTGACTCCTATCGATTACCCAATAAAAAGCCCCGAACGTGTCGGGGCTTTTCACGGCAGGACTGCTCGTGCCGTTACTGGAACAGGGACTCGCTGGAGAGGCCGTTCTTCTCGAGGATCTCACGCAGACGCTTGAGACCTTCGACCTGGATCTGACGTACCCGCTCTCGGGTAAGCCCGATCTCCAGGCCCACATCTTCCAGGGTGCTGCTCTCGTGGCCGCGCAAGCCGAAGCGGCGAACCACCACTTCACGCTGCTTGTCGGTCAATTCGGAAAGCCACTGATCGATGCTCTGCGACAGGTCGTCATCCTGCAGCAGCTCGCACGGATCGGTAGGACGATCGTCGGTGAGGGTGTCCAGCAGGGTTTTATCCGAATCCGGACCCAGCGAGACGTCGACTGAAGAAACCCGCTCGTTCAAGCCCAGCATGCGCTTGACCTCACCTACCGGTTTCTCCAGCAGGTTGGCGATTTCTTCAGGGGAGGGTTCATGGTCGAGTTTCTGTGTCAGCTCCCGTGCTGCCCGCAGGTAGACGTTGAGCTCTTTGACCACATGAATCGGCAGCCGGATAGTCCGGGTCTGGTTCATGATTGCCCGTTCGATGGTTTGACGGATCCACCAGGTGGCATAGGTCGAGAAGCGGAAACCGCGCTCCGGATCGAACTTCTCCACCGCCCGGATCAGACCGAGGTTGCCCTCTTCGATCAGGTCCAGCAGCGAAAGCCCACGATTGACATAACGCCGGGCGATTTTCACCACCAGACGCAGGTTGCTTTCAATCATGCGCTTGCGCCCGGCCGGATCGCCACTTTGCGACAGACGCGCAAAATGAACTTCTTCTTCCGGAGAGAGCAATGGGGAAAAGCCGATTTCATTGAGATACAGCTGCGTCGCGTCGAGCGCTCGCGTGTAATCAATGTACTTGTGTTGTTTCAATGAAGCGGAGTGTTTGGATTTGGCACGAACTGAAGGTACAGCAGATCCCTCATTCGACATCGAATCAGTGGCGATATCCGTCTCCATAAGGAGAACTTCATCGTCGATGTCAAACTCCGGCACTTCTTTACTGAGAGCCATTGTTATAGTCCTTTGGTGAGTTCGACCTCAGGCTCAAGCGACGCCTTTATCCTTGGCAACGCTGGAACCTGTTCCCTCTACGTGACGGAACAGGCTTGGTAACGGATCAACGACGTGGCAGGAATTGCAGCGGATCTACAGGTTTACCTTGTCGGCGAATCTCAAAGTGCAGTTTCACCCGGTCTGTACCAGTTGATCCCATTTCGGCAATTGTCTGTCCGACTTTGACCTGCTGCCCCTCCCGAACCAACAGCCTACGGCTGTGGCCGTAAGCACTGACGTAGGTATCGCTGTGTTTGATGATGACGAGTTCGCCGTAGCCCCTTAAGCCACTCCCGGCGTAAACCACCGTCCCATCAGACGCAGCTAAAACAGGCTGTCCCAAATCCCCGGCGATATCAATGCCTTTATTCAAACTACCGTTTGAAGAGAATTTTCCAATCAGAATACCGTTCGCAGGCCAGCCCCAGCCCTTTGGCGCGGGGCCTGCAGGCGGTAATGGAGCCGGCGCGGGCTGGCTCGCAATCGTTGGCGCGGCCCCTGCCGGACGACGAATTACCGTGGTTTTACTTGAAGAAGATGCACTGGAAGCCGACTTTGTAACCACGGCTGTCGGGGCCGAACCCGAGCGTCCGTCGAAGCGGATGGTCTGCCCCGGGTGAATGGTGTACGGCTCGGCAATATTGTTGCGCGCGGCCAGGGCCTTGTAGTCCCAGCCATAACGGAAGGCGATGGAGAACAGGGTGTCGCCGCGACGAACCGTGTATTGCCCCGTGGTCACCGTCGGGCGCTGCGGTACCGCGCTGGTGCGATCGACGACCCGGGCGCTGCTCGACTTATTGCTCGAACAGCCGACCAACAGAGAACTCAAGACAAGGCCAATCACCAGTCGCTGAAAGCTTGTTGTACCCATACGCTGCGCAATGACTGTGAGACTCACCCGCCGCTCCCTTTGTGGTGGTTGAAGATAAATAGTGCCTTGCTCAGGCATGAAATGTCGCAAGTATAACCGGCTGCCCACGCTTTATTCCCGGCAAAGCGAAATCGGCAGGCACCGGCCTATCGATCAGGGTTCAAGGTTACTTAACCGATTGATCAAGCTGTAAGACCAAGCCGATCAAACAGAATTCACCCGTTCCAAACAAATGCTCAGGCCAATGGCCCGTTGAGCAAGGGAACGAAGCGAACCGAGCCGAGAACCTGCCGTGAAAACCCCTGCTCCTCACGAATGACCAGCATCAGTTGCTGCACTTCGCCGGCACCGACTGGAATCACCATCCGGCCACCGGGCGCCAATTGGTCCAGCAGGGCCTGGGGGATGTCGGTGGCGACCGCCGTCACGATAATCCCGTTGTACGGCGCCAGCGCCGGCCAGCCTTCCCAACCGTCGCCCCAGCGGAATACCACGTTGCGCAGGTTCAGCTCGACCAGACGCTCCTTGGCCCGATCCTGCAACACCTTGATGCGCTCGACCGAGAACACCCGCTCCACCAATTGCGACAATACCGCCGTCTGGTAACCCGACCCGGTGCCGATCTCCAGCACCTTGTCCAACGGACCAGCCGCCAGCAGCAACTCGCTCATGCGCGCCACCATATAAGGCTGCGAGATTGTCTGGTTGTGCCCGATCGGCAGGGCCGTGTCTTCATAGGCGCGATGTGCCAGGGCCTCGTCGACGAACAGATGCCGCGGTGTACGTCGAATGACTTCCAGTACCTGGGCGTTGGACAGGCCTTCATCGTAAAGACGCTGGATCAGGCGTTCGCGGGTACGCTGGGAAGTCATCCCGATACCGCGACGCAACAAATCATCCTGCTCGCGAGCCATCAGCGCAGCCCCTCCAGCCAGCCATCAAGACTTCTGAAAGCATCATTGAAGGTGCGATCGAGCTGCAACGGCGTGATCGACACATAGCCCTGCATGATGGCGTGGAAGTCCGTACCCGGGCCGCCGTCCTCGGCGTCCCCCGCCGCGGCGATCCAATAACCGGCCTTGCCGCGCGGGTCGACCGTCTTCATCGGCGCCGCCGCACGGGCGCGATGGCCCAGGCGAGTCAACTGAATGCCACGAATGTGATCGATGGGCAGATTGGGAATGTTCACGTTCAGCACGGTACGTGGTGGCAGATCCAGCTGCCCGTGGGCCTCGACCAGTTTGCGGGCGAAATAGGCAGCCGTCGGCAGGTTATCCACCTGACGCGAAACGAACGAAAAGGCAAACGCCGGCAGGTTCAGGAAACGCCCTTCCAGGGCCGCGGCGACGGTGCCGGAATACAGCACGTCGTCACCCAGGTTAGCCCCGAGGTTGATTCCGGACACGACCATGTCCGGATCGCGTTCCAGCAGCCCGTTGAGGCCCAGGTGCACGCAATCGGTGGGGGTGCCATTGATACTGATGAAACCGTTACTCAAGGTGTGCGGGTGCAACGGCCGGTCCAGCGTCAGCGAGCTGCTGGCGCCGCTTTTGTCCTGGTCCGGGGCGATCACCACGCACTCGGCGTAATCCGCCAGCGCAGCATGAAGCGCGGCGAGACCGGGTGCTGTTACACCATCGTCGTTAGAAATCAGAATACGCATGGGCTGTCCGTCTGCCCCACCGGCACCAGATCGACGAGTTCACGCACCAATACGGTGGCGAAGCATCCGGCCGGCAGGACGAATTCCAGTTGCAGAATGTCAGGCTCGGGATAATGCCACGTCAACCCGCCAATGGGCAGCCGCAGGATGCGACGTTCGTGGCTCATTCCGGCTTTAATCAACCAATCGCGCAGATCCGCTTCGTCGGCAGCCACCTGCTGTTCCAGCAGCTGGGTCGCCCCGGCGGCAGGCGATTCGCCTTCGCCCCACTGCGGGCCGGTCGGGTGCAAGTCGAGGATGGCCAGGCGCGGATCGCTGCATTCGGCTTCGCCGGCCGGGAAAAAACTGCGGCTGTCGGTGAAGGCCAGCAGGTCGCCGACCTGTGCCCGTTGCCAACTGCCGTCGGCCACGCGCGCCGCCAGCACCCGGTTGAACAGATAGCTGCGCGCGGTGGAAAGCAGCCGCGAACGTACATTGCGCTGCTCCGGCAAGGCCTTACGGGCGGCCCAATCGCGGGCATCGACCAGGTTACCGCCGTTATGGCCAAAACGCTGGGCGCCGAAATAATTGGGGATGCCGTGTTTGGCGATCGATTGCAGGCGCTCTTCGATTCCCGCCTTGTCTGCCTTCAATTCGGTCAGGCGCAGGGTAAAGCCGTTGGCCGCATGGGCGCCGCGTTGCAGCTTGCGCTTGTGGCGGGTCAGCTTGAGGATCTTCAGCGTGTCGTTTTCAGCCGCCGACAGATCGGGATCCGCCTTGCCGGGCAACTGCACACTGAACCACTGCCGGGTCAGCGCCTGGCGATCCTTCAAGCCGGCATAGCTGACGGTGCGCAACGGCACACCCGCGGCCTTGGCAATCCGCCGTGCCGCTTCTTCGGTGTTCAAGCCGCGCTTTTCCACCCATAACCACAGGTGTTCGCCTTCGCCGGTCAGGGGAATGTCCAGGACTTCGTCGACCTGGAAGTCTTCGGCGGTGGCCTTCAGTACCGCGCTACCCATGGCTTCGCCATAGGCCCGCGGGCCCAACAGTTGCAGTTCGTTCATGCGCGCAGCAACAAGGCAACGGAATGCACGGCGATGCCTTCTTCGCGCCCGACGAAGCCGAGCTTTTCGGTGGTGGTGGCCTTGACGTTCACTTGATCCAACTCGACTTGCAGATCCGCGGCAATCAGCGCGCGCATCGTTTCAATATGGGGGGCCATCTTCGGCGCCTGGGCCACGATGGTGTTATCGACGTTGCCGACCTTCCAGCCCTTGGCATGAATCAGTGCGACGACATGACGCAACAGCGCGCGGCTGTCGGCGCCCTTGAACTGCGGATCGGTGTCCGGGAAATGTTTGCCGATGTCGCCCAGTGCGGCAGCACCCAGCAAGGCATCGCTCAGAGCATGCAACAGCACGTCGCCGTCGGAGTGGGCGAGCAGCCCGAAGCTGTGGGCAATTCGCACGCCGCCCAGAGTGATGAAATCGCCTTCAGCGAAACGGTGCACATCGTAGCCGTGGCCAATACGCATAAAAAAACGCCCTGATTGAGTCAGGGCGTGATTCTACCTGCTTTGGCGGACATTAGCCGCTCAGAGCGCGCGCATGATGCTGCAGGTGGTCGCCGATGAAGCTGGCGATGAAGAAATAGCTGTGGTCGTAGCCGGGTTGCAGGCGCAACGTCAGCGGATGACCGGCGGCTTTCGCCGCCTGTTGCAGCACTTCGGGCTTGAGCTGATTGGCCAGGAAATCGTCACGATCGCCTTGGTCCACCAACAACGGCAACTTTTCGCTGGCTTCCTGGATCAGCACGCTGGCATCCCATTCGCGCCAACGGGAGCGCTCTTCGCCCAGGTAACGGGAAAAGGCTTTCTGCCCCCATGGGCAATCCATCGGGTTGCTGATCGGTGCGAAGGCCGACACCGACTGGTAGCGCCCCGGATTGCGCAACGCGCAGACCAGAGCACCGTGGCCGCCCATGGAATGCCCACTAATGCCGCGCTTGTCCGAGGCCGGGAAATGCGCCTCGACCAATGCCGGCAGCTCCTGCACTACATAGTCATGCATGCGGTAATGCTCGGCCCAGGGCTGCTGGGTGGCATTCAGATAGAACCCGGCCCCCAGGCCGAAGTCCCAGGCGCCATCCGGGTCGCCCGGCACGCCTGGGCCACGCGGGCTGGTATCCGGCGCGACAATGATCAACCCCAGCTCGGCGGCCAGACGCTGGGCACCGGCCTTTTGCATAAAGTTCTCGTCGGTGCAGGTCAGGCCGGACAACCAGTACAGCACCGGCAGCTTGCCGCCCTGCTCTGCCTGCGGCGGCAGGTACACGGCGAACACCATGTCGCAGCCCAGCACCTCGGAATGATGCTTGTAGCGTTTGTGCCAACCGCCGAAGCTTTTCTGGCAGGACAGGTTTTCCAGACTCATGGGCATTTCAGCCGCAGGCTTCAAGCTTCAAGCTGCAAGTTGGCGGTGATCGCTCTTGCAGCTTCCGGCTTGCAGCTTGCCACTGCTCCTTAGAAATGAATGACGGTACGGATGCTCTTGCCTTCATGCATCAGGTCGAAGGCCTTGTTGATGTCCTCCAGCCCCATGGTGTGGGTGATGAAGGTATCCAACGGGATTTCGCCGCTCTGGGCCATTTCCACATAGCTTGGCAACTCGGAGCGGCCACGCACGCCACCGAACGCCGAACCGCGCCAGACGCGTCCGGTAACCAGCTGGAACGGACGGGTGGAGATTTCCTGGCCGGCACCGGCCACGCCGATGATCACCGACTCGCCCCAGCCCTTGTGGCAGCATTCCAATGCGGCACGCATCAGTTGCACGTTGCCTATGCACTCGAAGGAGAAGTCCACGCCGCCGTCGGTCATGTCGACGATGACCTCCTGGATCGGCCGGTCGAAGTCTTTCGGGTTCACACAATCGGTGGCGCCCAGCTGCTTGGCGATCTCGAACTTGGCCGGGTTGATGTCGATGGCGATGATCCGGCCAGCCTTGGCTTTCACGGCGCCGATCACCGCCGACAGGCCGATGCCGCCCAGGCCGAAGATCGCCACGGTGTCGCCAGCCTTGACCTTGGCGGTATTGATCACCGCGCCGATCCCGGTGGTGACGCCGCAACCCAGCAGGCAGACTTTTTCCAGAGGCGCTTCTTTAGGGATCTTGGCCACCGAAATTTCCGGCAACACGGTGTACTCGGAAAAGGTCGAGGTGCCCATGTAGTGGAAAATCGGCTGGCCTTTATAGGAGAAACGGGTGGTGCCGTCCGGCATCAGACCCTTGCCCTGGGTAGCGCGGATCGCCTGGCACAGGTTGGTCTTGCCCGACAGGCAGAATTTGCACTTGCCGCATTCCGGGGTGTACAGCGGGATCACGTGATCGCCCACGGCCACCGAGGTCACGCCCTCGCCGATGGCCTCGACCACGGCGCCGCCTTCGTGACCGAGGATCGACGGGAAGATACCTTCCGGATCGGCCCCGGACAGCGTGTAGGCGTCGGTGTGGCACACGCCGGAAGCGACGACCCTCAACAACACCTCGCCAGCCTTGGGCATGGCGACATCGACCTCAACGATCTCAAGGGGTTTCTTGGCCTCGAAGGCAACGGCAGCGCGCGACTTGATCATCCTGGGTCTCCAGCGAATAAAAACGAGACAGGGAGTGTAAAACAGCGCCTGACGATGAATAATCCGAACAAAAGCAAAACATTATTGCTGTGCAGGGATAATCACCATGAACGAGAACCGCTGGGAAGGCATCGACGAATTCGTCGCCGTGGCCGAGTGCAGCCAGTTCACTGCCGCCGCGGAGCGCCTCGGGGTGTCGTCTTCCCATATCAGCCGGCAGATCGTCCGCCTGGAAGAACGGCTGCAGACCCGCCTGCTGTATCGCAGTACCCGCCGAGTGACCCTGACCGAGGCCGGGCAGACCTTCTTGCAGCATTGCCAGCGCCTGCAGGACGGGCGCGAAGAGGCATTGCGCGCCGTCGGCGACCTGACCAGCGAACCCAAGGGCATGCTGCGCATGACCTGCGCAGTAGCTTACGGCGAGCGTTTTATCGTGCCGCTGGTCACCAGTTTCATGGGCCTTTATCCGCAACTGCGGGTGGATATCGAACTGAGCAACCGGCCCCTGGACCTGGTGCACGAAGGCCTGGACCTGGCCATTCGCCTCGGTCGCCTGCAAGACTCACGACTGGTAGCGACCCGCCTGGCGCCACGCCGCATGTACCTCTGCGCCTCGCCGTCCTACCTGGAACGCTACGGCCGCCCCCACAGCCTGTCGGAGCTGAGTCGGCACAACTGCCTGATCGGCAGCTCGGACATCTGGCAGCTGGAGCAGGACGGCCGCGAGTTCTCCCAGCGGGTGCAAGGCAACTGGCGCTGCAACAGCGGGCAAGCCGTGCTGGATGCAGCGCTACAGGGGGTTGGCCTCTGCCAACTGCCGGATTATTACGTGCTGGAGCATTTGCATCAGGGCACCCTGATTTCCCTGCTCGAGGCGCATCAGCCGCCGAATACCGCGGTGTGGGCGCTGTATCCGCAACAACGGCATCTGTCGCCCAAGGTGCGCAAGCTGGTGGACTATCTCAAGGAGGGGTTGGCCAAACGGCCGGAGTACAAGGATTGATCCGTAGCCGCTGCGGCTACAGGAAACAGATTGCGCTCAGTGGCGATTGGCCCAACGCTGGCGCAGCCACTCCAGGTCTTCAGGACGGGTCACCTTGAGGTTGTCCGAACGCCCTTCGATCAGGCGTGGCGCCTGGCCGGCCCATTCCATCGCCGACGCTTCATCGGTAATCGCCACATCCGCCACCAGGCTGTCGGCCAGGGCGCGATGCAAGGCGCCAAGACGGAACATCTGCGGCGTATAAGCTTGCCAGATCAGACTGCGGTCGACGGTTTCCAGCACCCGCCCGCGCTTGTCGATGCGCTTCAGGGTGTCCCGCGCCGGCACCGCAAGCAGCCCGCCCACAGGATCATCCGCCAGTTCGCTCAGCAGCTTGTCCAGGTCATCACGGGACAGGTTCGGCCGTGCGGCATCGTGAACCAACACCCAGTCTTCATCCGCAGCGCCCTGGGCATGCAGATGGAGCAAGGCATTGAGGACCGATCCGGAACGCTCCGCACCGCCTTCGACCCGCTGGATCCTTGGGTCGTGGGCACAGGCCAGGGTCGGCCAGTAAGGATCGTCAAGCGCCAAGCTGACCACCAGCCCCTTCAGGCAAGGATGGTCGAGGAAACAGCCGAGGCTGTGTTCGAGAATAGTGCGCCCGCCCAGTTGCAAGTATTGCTTGGGACGGTCCGCAGCCATACGGGCACCGACGCCCGCGGCAGGAATCACGGCCCAGAAGGCCGGCAGCGACTGGATCATTGGGCCAACTGGTAGAGGGTTTCACCCTCCTTGACCATGCCCAGTTCATGACGAGCCCGCTCTTCCACGGTCTCCATGCCTTTCTTCAATTCCATGACTTCCGCGTCGAGTACACGATTGCGCTCCAGCAGGCGCTCGTTTTCAGCGCGCTGATCGGCAATTTGCTGAGTCAGGTCGGTTACCTGCGCCAAGCTGCCATTCCCCACCCAGAGGCGGTACTGCAGGCCAGCCAGCAGCAAGAGCAAGACGAGGAACAACCAATTGGGACTGCGCATCGAATATCGGGTATCCAGTGAAAAAAGACAGCCATGCCAACAACTTCGAACCTACTGACAGCACGAAGCCTGGAAGAACCAGGCTTGTGCTCTTAAGGCATCAGATTAGTGGCAAAAATCTCGCTGATGCGATTTTTCTGACCCAATCCGGTGTCTTTGTACCATCTACCGCTTAACCGCGAAACTCGCTGCGGCCGTTGTACTTGGCTTTGCCATTCAATTGCTCTTCGATACGCAGCAATTGGTTGTACTTGGACACGCGGTCGGAACGGCACAGCGAACCGGTCTTGATCTGGCCAGCCGAGGTGCCCACGGCCAGGTCGGCAATGGTCGAGTCTTCGGTTTCGCCGGAACGGTGCGAAATCACTGCGGTGTAACCGGCAGCCTTGGCCATCTGGATGGCTTCCAGGGTTTCGGTCAGGGTGCCGATCTGGTTGAACTTGATCAGGATCGAGTTAGCGATCTTCTTGTCGATGCCTTCTTT
>Ga0213823_1000760_pt1 | contig 23360 bp, 20 predicted proteins | sample MC6MC0907MG_FD_179887 | JGI IMG/M metagenome (GOLD analysis project Ga0213823, IMG submission 179887) | Enriched soil aggregate microbial communities from Iowa State University, Ames, United States - MC6-MC0907-MG | ecosystem: Environmental > Terrestrial > Soil > Unclassified | place: USA: Iowa...
TTAATTTCATCTGCTTTGATAATTAAAGCATCGTCAGCATCTAAATTCAGTACTATCCTCTTTTTTTCTGCCTGATGAATTAAAATCTTTTGAACTTCACGTAATGTTTCAGCAAGTGGAATTGGATATAGCGTAATTTCCGTTTGCTCATTCTCCATCCGAGCTAGTTGAAGCAGTTCATTTGTCAAACGTTCCATACGATTTGCCTCGCGAACAATAAGCTGAATGGTTTCTTCTTTTTGTTCTTCCTGTATGAAGCCATTATACAATGCTTCACCATAGCCCTTCACATAACTAATAGGCGTCCGTAATTCATGAGAAACGGTAGCTAAAAACGTTTTTTGAGCCTCATCCTCTTGCTGTATAGACGCTGCCATTTTATTAAAGGTACTAGATAATCGCCCAATCTCATCTCTCGAATTAACTGGCACACGAGTTCCATAATTTCCATCTGACATTTCTTCTACGGCCCTTTGTAATTCACTTAATGGTCTCATTATATGGCGAATTCCTTTATAAATTAAAAAGCTAATGACGATTATAAATAATAATGCGCTACCAACTAGAAAAATAACCTGTTCATTCGCCAATTCACTAATTTTTGCCAATGGGAAATAAATATAGATGATACCTTCAAGTCTATTTTGATCCACTAATGGAAGTACTACAGAAATAAGCTGTCTGTCAAATCGAGGTTCATATCCTATTTTTTGTACATAATGACCTTCTAATAATTGCTGGCGATCCTCTGGTCCAATTAATGTTTCATAATCAATATCGAATGGTACACAAGCGCTAAGTTCACGAGGATTTCTAACTGCAAAAATATTTAAATTCGAGTAATTACTATAATGTTCAATATCCGCAATAAATTCGTCTGTTACTTTTCCGCCTGCATACATAGTTTGTAATTTTGTACCGACCTCAATCATCATATCCTCTGTGTCTTCCACATAAAGTCGTTCATATAAAAAATCAGTCAAAACATACATAAATACAACCGTTATAATTAAAAAAATAAAAATTAATATCCAAATACGAGTAGATATCTTTTTCATTCGTTTGCATCAAAACGGTAGCCTACTCCCCAGACGGTTTGTACATATGCCGCTGCTTCCTTTCCAAGCTTCAATCGTAACGTTTTAATATGAGTATCCACAGTTCTTGTTCCACCAATATAATCAATATCCCATATGCGTTCCAATAATTGTTCTCTCGTATACGCATTTCCTGGATTTTTCATAAATAGATGCAATAATTCAAATTCCTTTAGTGTGAGTGGAATGCTTTTATCATTCACTGATACTTTTCGAGATATTTCATCTAGCTTTATCGGTCCAGTAACGATATATTTTTGCTGTATTTCATTTATACTTGAGCCAGTTCTTCTCAAAACGGCACGTATGCGAGCTAGTAGCTCCTCTACTGTAAATGGCTTGACAATATAATCATCCCCGCCAAGCGTTAGCCCCTTTACCTTATCTTCATTCGCGTCACGTGCAGTTAAAAATATAATCGGTACATTCGACATTGCTCTAATACTTTGACATACTACAAAGCCATCCTCATGTGGCATCATAACATCTAGTAGAACCAAATCGATTTGTTCTCGAACAATAATATCATATGCCTCCATACCACTTGCTGCAGTAAAGGTCTCAAAATTAGAATTATTAAGCATCATCTCTATTAGATTGCGCATATCTCGCTCATCATCAACAATTAATACAGTTGTCACAATTTTTCCTCCCTCACTAACAGTTGAAATGCACCTTTTCCAACATCCACTGTTTTTTCTACATGACCATCCTTAATAAAATACAATGTGTGATCATCATACCCAGCAACCACAATATAGTCCTTAAATTGATTAACAACAAATGGATTAGCCCCTACCTCTAGCTGCCATTTCACCTTACCATTAAAGTCAGCTACATATAATTCATTATGTCCATGACTAATTACAAGCACTGAGTCTTTCGTTTTTGTTAATCCCACAGGCATTAACGGCATCTCTATTTCTCCATGCAATTCGCCTGTAGCTAAATCATAACGCTTTACGGAGCTATTAGGTTTACTGCCATCACCATGCCCTCCAACCCACAGTTCATTTGTCTCCTCTATTATCGCTAAACCATGAGCTGATTTTGGAATGACCCATTCCTGTTCAACCTGCAGATCTTTGACATTTAAAATTGATAATTTGGTATCTTTAAAATTTATGATATATAGCTTTTCCTTAAAAGCTACCATGGACATAGGGTAATTACCTAACTGCTGTGAGGCAAGCTCATTTCCCTTCTCATCAAAGCTTGTCACTGTATTCGTGGTGCTATTCGTAATAAAGAATTGTTTATCATTTTCGGAATAATAAACATTTGTAGTACCCATCTTCACTTTTTTTGAATAGAGCTTTTCCCCAGTTGATAATGTATAAACATCAATTTTATCTAACTGATGACCGAACAATAATATACGATTGTCTCCCAGCAATACTGCACCAGTATAAGCTTTATCGAACAACCATGTGGCAATTACCTTCCCCTGTTCATCTATAAAATCTAATGATGGTTCTTGTATATTTAAAGACGCAATAAAGTTCTGTTTGCTCTTGATAGGCTTAAAGGATAAATCCGTACAGCCAGCCAACCATACCACTAGAAGTAAAGAAAGAATGAAGAATGCAAACCTTTTCAACATCATCACCTCTGCTTCTTAACTATACTTCACATTTGTGAAATCCGAGTGAAACTTGATTGGTAATTCTATGACAAACCAGCGGCATTGTCAGATTCATTATAAAAATAATGCTACTAACAAACATTTATCCAACTCTCCTCTTTTAGAAAACATATACTACATAGATTCTGGAAAGGAGGTTATTTTAGTTATGGTGTCAATTAGCTTATGTATGATCGTAAAAAATGAAGAGGATGTTATTGGTAGATGTTTAGCATCCGTTAAAGACTTGGTTGATGAGATTAATATTATTGATACGGGTTCTACCGATAGTACAAAGGAAATCGCTAAACAATTTACTGATCGAATTTTTGATTTTAAATGGATTCATCATTTTGCAGCAGCACGAAATTTTTCATTTCAACAAGCAACAAAGGAGTATATTTTATGGCTTGATGCAGACGATGTATTTTTAGCGGAGGATCAGGAGAAATTCAAATCTCTAAAACAATCATTAAACTCAAATATAGAAGCAGTTTCAATGAATTATCACTTAAGTTTTGATAGTGAGGGCAATGTAAGCTCTCAAATAAGAAGATATCGTTTAGTAAAAAGGGATAAACACTTTCAATGGATAGGAGCTGTCCACGAATATTTAGAGGTAGGTGGCCATCTTTTAGATAGTGATGTCGCTGTCAGCCATTTACCACTTAGTCATGATCATACTCGAAATATTAATATCTATAGGCAACTCGTCCAATCTGGAGAACCTCTTTCCCCCCGTGATACATTTTATTACGCAAATGAATTACTAGATCATGGACAATTTGAGGATGCCCTATTTTACTATGAAACATTTTTAACCTCTAAATTGGGCTGGGTAGAAGATAATATTCAAGCATGCTACAAATTAGCAGATTGCTATTCCCATTTAAATGATACAGAAAATTATTTGAGCTCTATATTAAGAAGCTTCGAATATGATATTCCCCGCCCAGAAGCGTGTTGTAGACTAGGATTCCACTTTATGGAGAATTTTAAAAACTACGAAGCTATATTTTGGTACGAACAAGCCCTCGTCATTAAACAAAACCCAAACGCCCCATTCCAAAATAAAATCTATACTACATGGTTACCGCATTTACAACTTTGTGTACTTTTTGATCGCTTGCAACAATATGAACTAGCCAATGCCCATAATGAATTAGCCAGATCGTTTATTCCAAATGATGAAAAGGTTTTACACAATAAAAAGTATTTTGAACGAATCTTAGGGAAAGACCATAAGAGCTCGTAATATATTAATTTAATTAAGTTTTTTAAAGTTATAATCTGGCACAAAACAACTTTTCAATAAAACTTCCAAAAAATAAACTATGAACAAATCCTATTTATCAAAAAAAGAGGTAATTATCTATTTCTTCTATCATCTCAATGAATACGATATCTGAGAAAGGAGGTGAGAAAATGGATTTTGCAAATTTTAAAAATAGGATTTGTAGTAGATGTAACTCATTTCCTTGTAATTGTAAAAGAAATTTCCCTCAAAATTGTCCTATTTGGCCAGTTAAACCTACTGGACCTACCGGAGGAATTACAGGACCTACTGGCGCGACTGGCGTGACTGGTGCTACTGGACCTACTGGCGTTACCGGAGTCACTGGCATTACTGGATCTACTGGAATCACTGGCATTACTGGATCTACTGGAATCACTGGGCCTACTGGAATCACTGGGCCTACTGGAGCCACTGGGTTAGCTGGAGCCACTGGACCCACTGGCGCTACTGGATCTACTGGTGTTACCGGAGCCACTGGCATTACTGGATCTACTGGAATCACTGGGCCTACTGGAGCGACTGGGTTAGCTGGAGTCACTGGACCCACTGGCGTTACTGGGGTCACTGGCGCTACCGGAGTTACTGGACTAACTGGAGCCACTGGACCTACTGGCGCTACTGGACCTACTGGTGATACCGGAGTCACTGGCATTACTGGATCTACTGGAATCATTGGGCCTACTGGAGCGACTGGGTTAGCTGGAGTCACTGGACCCACTGGCGTTACTGGGGTCACTGGCACTACCGGAGTTACTGGCGCTACCGGAGTTACTGGATCTACCGGAGTTACTGGATCTACTGGAGTGACTGGGTTAGCTGGAGCCACTGGACCTACTGGCGCTACTGGACCTACTGGTGTTACCGGAGTCACTGGCATTACTGGATCTACTGGAATCACTGGGCCTACTGGAGCGACTGGGTTAGCTGGAGTCACTGGACCCACTGGCGTTACTGGGGTCACTGGCGCTACCGGAGTTACTGGACCTACTGGCGTGGCTGGGTTAGCTGGAGTCACTGGACCTACTGGCGTTACTGGTGACACTGGCGCTACCGGAGCTACTGGCTCTACTGGCGTTACCGGCATTACTGGAGCGACTGGCGTTACCGGCGTTACTGGCATTACTGGAGCGACTGGGTTAGCTGGAGCCACTGGGGTCACTGGGGCTACTGGCTCTATAGGAGCTACTGGCGTTTCCGGCGTTACTGGTGCTACTGGGTTAGCTGGAGTCACTGGACCTACTGGCGTCACTGGGGTCACTGGTGCTACTGGCGTTACCGGCATTACTGGAGCGACTGGGTTGGCTGGAGTTACTGGACCTACTGGTGATACTGGCGCTACGGGAGCTACTGGGGTTACTGGGGTTACTGGGGTTACTGGATTAGCTGGACCTACTGGCGCTACCGGTGTTACTGGACCTACTGGAGCGGCTGGGTTAGCTGGAGTCACTGGTGCTACTGGCGCTACCGGCGTCACTGGGGCTACTGGAGTTACCGGCATTACTGGAGCGACTGGGTTGGCTGGAGTTACTGGACCTACTGGTGATACTGGCGTTACTGGATTAGCTGGACCTACTGGCGCTACTGGAGCGGCTGGGTTAGCTGGAGTCACTGGACCTACTGGCGCTACCGGCGTTACTGGACCTACTGGCACTACCGGTGTCACTGGTGCTACTGGCGTTACTGGACCTACTGGCACTACCGGCGTCACTGGTGCTACTGGCGTTACTGGCGTTACTGGCTTTACGGGACCTGCGTTTACTGAAGGATTCTCCGCATTTAAAAACACGTTGGCTGTTAGTTCATCTACTACGATCACAAACTGGAGTGTAGCATCACCTTATTTTACTACTCCTGCATTCAATCCAGCATCTGGGATATTCACTGTACCAACTACAGGTAGATATTCCTTTGAAGCAACCATTAACTACTCTACTACAGCAGCCATTACTGTTACTTTAGGGGCTGGAATAAACCCTTCATTTGCTATACGCCAAAATGCTACTACGAATTTAATCAGCGGCTTATTTCCTGTATTAAACGTAAATGTTGCACTCGTATTAACTTTGCGGTCAATTCTTGGAAATGGCACTATAACTTTGGCTGGAGAAGTGGATTTAAACGCTGGAGATACTATTGATTTGTTCTATGAAGCTAATGGATTAACTGTCGCTCTTACACTAGGTGGGGCAGACTCTGGTGGTATCGTTTGGTCATGTCATCGAATTTCTTAGGTTTAGGTTACTGAGAACAGTTTGAAGTGATTGGGAATAGAAATAGCAAACTATGAAATATTTTGTTTGCTATTTCTTTTTGTTTTTTGAACTTACATAAATACAAAAATAATACGAACATAATCATGAATGTTCGTACTATTGTACTTCTATTGTTTAAAATATTTCCTTTAACATTTCTTCTGCAACATGTTTACCTTGCTGCACACATTCTGGTATGGATATTCCCTCAAATGAACTACCTGCCAATTTTACAGTTGAGAAATGTTCTTGTAATTCTTGTTTTATGCGCTGGACTTTCTCCTGATGCCCAACTGTATACTGTGGCATGGCATTCTTCCAGCGAGTAACAACCGTCATCATTGGCTCTCCATGAATACCGATTGTTTTTGATAAATCCTGTAACACTGTTTTTTCAATTTCAGTATCTGATAATGCTACAATCGCTTCGTCACCCACTCGACCAATGTAGCTACGTAATAGCACATAGTCCTCAGGGGAGCTACCTGGCCATTTTCGATTCATCCATGTACAAGAAGTTATTGAAAAATCGCTATTCCGAGAGACAAAAAACGATAGTGCATCTAAATCGCCTAATTGATCTTTTGTAAAAGCCATTGTCACAGTAGCAATTGTAGCTGCCTTCATCGTACTCAATTCAGCCAGATGCTGTTGTTTATGAAACATTTTTTCTACAATGTTAAATGGTGTGGCAATAATAACGGCATCTGCATTAATTTGAGTAAAATTATTTAATACAACTTGAATAGAGCCTTCCTTACCATGTTCAATTTCTTCGACCTTGACGCCCTTCATTATTGACCCAGGAAGTAATGAATTTTCAAGTTTTTCGATAAGTGTCTCTAAACCATTATTAAAAGTTTGAAAAATCCCCTTATCCTTAGCGATAAGATTATTACTTAAAAAGTTTGTACCGGACTTTTTCATTCCTAGTAGAAGGCTACGATATTTTTGCTCTAAACTATAGAGCTGTGGGAAAGTTGAACGCATGCTTAGCTGCTCAATATCTCCAGCAAATGTTCCTGCAAGTAATGGTTCTACTAAATTTTCGACAATTTCTGCACCAAATCTTCTTCTGAAAAACGGCCCTAATGGTTGGTCATCATTCTGTGTAGAGCGGGGAATAAAAAAGTCCCCTGCAGCACGTATTTTTCCACTAAGTGAAAATAAGCCAGATGTAATAAATGACGAAACATGCGGTGTTGCTCCAGACAAAAGATTACTAGGGATTGGATATAGATGACTACCAACTGCAATATAAATAGGACCTGTGTTACTTGTAATTAATTCTTGCTCAATTCCTAAATCTTTTGCCAGAGTATATACATAATTCTCCCGATCAAAGAAAGATTCTGGCCCACGCTCGATAATAAAACCATTTTTTCTTAGTGTTTGAATTTTTCCGCCAAGACGTAGTGACGACTCGACAAGTACGATATCTAACGGCAATTCTTTTGCGATTGCTTCTTTTTGCATATAGAACGCAGCTGTAAGACCAGTAATGCCACCGCCTACCACAACTACCTTTCGTCTTTTCTGGGTCACTAACATCATCACTTTCTTTTCGCTTAGCTTAATTTTTTATGAATAGCATCTACCATTGCATCAATGAATAATGGATGCGTATTTGGCATAGCTGGACGATAATATGTCGCCCCTAGTTCATCACAAACAACTTTACATTCAAAATCATTATCATATAAAACCTCTAGATGTTCTGTTACAAAGCCAACTGGTGTGTAAACGAATGAACGGAAGCCTTTTTGCTCGTAAAGTTCGCGAGTTAAATCTTGAACATCTGGACCAATCCAAGGCTCTGGTGTTTGCCCTGCTGATTGCCATCCTACTTCTACATTTTGTACACCAGTTGCTGCTTGGATTAAACGAGCTGTCTCGATTAATTGGTCTTCATATGGATCGCCCAACTCTTTTATTTTCTCCGGAAGCGAATGTGCGGACACAATTAAACATGCTTTTTCACGTTCTTCTCCAGACATACCACTAAATGTTTCGTTCACTTTATTTTTCCAATACTCTATGAATTTTGGTTCATTGTACCAAGATTCTACTGAAGTAATTGTTAAACGATCTCCAGCCGCTTCTACTGCTCGTCCATTATAAGATTTTATGGAGAATGTTGAGAAATGAGGCGCCAATACAATAGAAACCGCTTCATTAATACCTTCAGCTACCATCTGTTCTACAGCATCTTCGATAAATGGATGAATATGCTTTAAACCAATAAATAATTTGTATTCTACAGCATCTTGAACTTCATTTAATCGTGCACATAGGGCTTCTGCTTGAGCTTTTGTTGCAGCAGCAAGTGGTGATAACCCACCGATTGCTTCATAACGACTACGTAAATCCTCTAAGTGCTCTTGTGATGGTTTACGACCATGACGAATATGCGTATAGTAAGGTTCTATATCTTCTTCTTTATAAGGTGTTCCATATGCCATTACTAACAAGCCTTTGATTTCTTTCATTACCCTTTTCACCTCTAAATAATAGTTTAAAAATATCTTTTCTTATCAATAAAAAATATGTGGCAAAAAGAAGCCGTCCAATTCATTAGGTTGGACAGCTCCCTTGCTGTGTTGTACAGAATGTAGTATTCACAGACAAGATTTAGTCAAAGCTTCTTTAAGAGCGTGCTTGGATTTGTTGAGCACTATAATCATGAATAAGAGCTGTTAAACGTTTCAATACCTCTGGATCTACCTCTGGGAATACACCATGTCCAAGATTAAAGATATGTCCAGGCATTTCTAAGCCTTGATCAATAATATCTTTTGCACGCTTTTCTATAATCGACCAGTCTGCAATTAATAAGGATGGATCTAAGTTACCTTGTACTGGTTTAGTAATACCATTTGAATGCGCTTCTTTAATTGGTAAACGCCAATCTAAGCCAACAACGTCAATCGGTAAATCATTCCACTCTTTTGCCAAATGGCTTGCACCAACACCGAACTGAATAAGTGGCACATTTTCTTTTTTCAACTCAGCAAAGATACGTGTCATTACTGGTTTAATAAAGATACGATAGTCTTCAACATTAAGAGCACCTACCCAAGAGTCAAATACTTGTATTGCCTTTGCCCCCGCCTCGATTTGTGCTGTTACGTAAGAAATAATCATATCTGCTAATTTATCCATTAATGCAAACCAAGCTTGTGGCTCTGATACCATAAATGATTTTGTTTTATTATAGTTTCTTGAAGGTCCACCTTCAATCATATAGCTTGCAAGCGTAAAAGGTGCACCAGCAAAACCAATTAAAGGTACATTTAGTTGCTCTTCTGTTAATAATTTTATTGTTTCCAATACAAAAGGTGTCTGTTCCTTGGCATTAAATTCACCTAATTTTTCCACATCAGCAACTGATCGAATAGGATTGGAAATAACAGGACCAACTCCTGCTTTGATTTTCACATCGACACCGATACCAGGGAGAGGTGTTACAATATCCTTGTATAAAATAGCCGCATCAACATTATAGTTTTCAACGGGTAAACGCGTTACATACGCACAAAGCTCGGGTTGATGTGTGATTTGCTCTAACGAATATTTTTCTTTAATCGCACGATATTCTGGCTGAGAGCGACCTGCTTGTCGCATATACCAGACAGGTGTATGTTCTGTTTTTTCCCCTCGTGCAGCACGAAGAAGTGTATCATTAAATGTTGTCATGAATAGTTCCTTCCCCTCGATAAAATTCATATCATTTTAATTTCGCCTTGGCGTAATAGTAGCTGCCGCTTTGCTTTCGCTACAGATAAACAATGCGCCCGGATTTTGAATTGTACCTAGGCCTGCACGATGCAGGTCAGTTAGCCGTTTTCGCAGGATGCGAAGATTTTAGGGTAACATCCTTTTATTCATTCCTTTGAAAATCCGTGACATCCGCCAGAGGCTTTATCTTCATTCAGTAGGTGTTTGAACACCCAATGAAAAGAAATCAAAACCGCGTTCATCTCACCACCTGTAGAAGTAGGAGCCTTCTGTATCCGCCGCTTTGCTTTCGTATACAAAATACATTTGCTGAATGAAGATAAAATCTTTACTTTATTCCTTTATTATTGATATCCGTTTTCAATAGTAAACGCTTCCTTAGTAATTGTATAGTTTTCCACATGAAATGTCATAAAATTGTTCTTTCTAAAACGTTTCTTTTTTGACAAAGCTATAGACTTCCACTTAAATGGAGATAATCAAGCTATTAGTCAGAGCATTCATAAGGAGGGCAAATTTATGTATATTTATTTAACTTCGGGAACAGGAGATTTTTTAGAACAAGTAAGAAAAAAGCACCAAAACCAGAAGATGATTCTAATACATGGGGAAGGAAATTCTGTACTTATACATGAAACTGAAGGAAAATCTGTATTTGCCACACCACGTAAGTTTGAAGTATTAGATTCAGTAAATGATTTAGAAGAGCGTGGATTTTTTGTTTTTAACAATATTCCTGTTACAGATGAAGGTCGACCTGTTTTTGAACATCGCTTTTTAAATCGTGCACGTGCTATCGAGGATGAACCGGGCTTTCTAGCATTCCGACTACTTCGACCGTTAAATAGCGAAACCTATATCGTCATGACACAATGGAATGGCCCACATTCATTTGAAGCATGGAAAAGCTCAAAAGCATTTAAATCAGCACATGCTGAACAGGAAGAACCAACTGGCGTACGTCAGCAAAATATATTTTCAGCTGCTTCCTATATTACAACCTATAGTGCTTCCCCAAAAGAAGAAGACGAGGAGTAACATTCGTTTTACCACACCGTTATTATCTAGAACAATCTGATCAATATCGTGTGGGCCCAATGATGGCTACTGTGGACAGCGTTGACATGGGAAAAGCCAGGCATATTTTTCTTTACAGGAAAAAAGGTATGATAGTGGCATTATCAATTAGTCACATAATTTTTACCCATATTAAGTCATTCTGATAACCATTCAAAAAGTCCACGTAGACATCTACATGGACTTTTAATTACGGCTTAGAAACCTTCGACGTTATTTCACTGACAACAATAATAATGACTATTCCTATATAGAACATCGGCTGCATCACACTACATATGCCAACGATAATAGCTTGAGCAATCATCGCTAAACGAACTATTTGTTGAACAGCTGCCTTGCGCGCATGATCAGGCAATGGGTAGAGCATGTCCATACGAAATTCTCCACTTGCCAATAAGGCTTGCTTTAACTGAATCGTGGACGCAAAGCTCAATGCTCCTACAACAATCCATGTCACAAAAGGAATATCAACAAACGCTGCAATAACAGCAGAAATCACTGTTAAACGAAGCCATAAATAAAAATGATCATCTGTACGTACAAAAGTGCGGAACACCAAATATTTTTGTGTGTTCTCCTTCTTATAAGGAATAAATGTATACAACCAATCAAGCCATGCTCTTCGGCGAATGATTCCTCTTAAATGGGGCACATCTGTAAAATAATTTGCAAAACGATAGAAGCTCATCATACGATTTTGCTCTAGCTCGACAAAATGCTCGTATGGCACAGGCTCATCCTTACATTTTTTTCTGAATATAAGAATGTAAATACAGCCAATAACAGTTGCAACGATGGCAAATAGCAATTGATCTTGGAGCGCCATGTAAATAGTCACACCAAATATGATTGCTCGAATTAGTCTGTCCACCCAAATCAGTTTGCCTCGTTCACTATAACGATAGCTAAATTCACCTAGAACACTTAAAAATTTCAATACGATCATTAGAACAAACACTGCCCAAATTTCAATTGTTGTTAAATCCGTAACGGCCTTAAGTAAAGGAATACTTACAATATAAACAATCGCAACAATCCAAACCTGAGACCAAAACGTCCATGCTAATGCCTTTTTAAAGTACTGCGACATTTTTGATTCTACAGGTAATAAATACACTTGGTCTGGCTCTCTCAAGAGCGATGTAGGTCGACTAAAAGCTAATAAAATTCCTACGATTACGGCAATAACAATTTCTGCTGGAAAATCTAATTGCACGTTTTTTAGCCATTCACTATATTGATAGCCTCCTGCTCCAACAAGAAATACGAGTACAATCGCGATATGCCCAGTAAAAATAAATTGCATATACTTTTGTACTTCTCCGATATAATGCATGAAGCGAGAAGACCATACATCACGCAAGTTCTTCATGGTCCCGCTCCTTTGTCATAGCAATATATAATTCGTCTAATGTCGCGTGTGGCATAGCAAAAGCCTGACGTAAATCATTCATCGTTCCCTGTGCTCGAACACGACCCTCATGCAATAAGATGATTCGATCACAATGCTTCTCAGCCGTCGATAAAATATGAGTGGACATTAATATAGAAGCGCCCTCTTTTTTCTTTTCATCCATTTGATCTAGCAATGATTGAATGCCTAGGGGATCAAGTCCCACAAAAGGCTCATCAATAATGTAAAGACTTGGATTAACTAAAAAGGCACACATAATCATCACCTTTTGACGCATCCCTTTAGAAAAATGCGATGGGAACCAATTCAATCTTTTCTCCATTCGAAATTCTTTCAATAATAATTCCGACCTAGCTGCAAGTGTTGCCTCATCTAGGCCATAAGCCATTGCCGTTAATGCTAAATGTTCCCTTAATGTTAGCTCATCGTATAATACAGGCGTTTCAGGTATATAAGAAAATGATGTACGATACTTGTCCGTATCCTCTTTTAATGTGACACCATTTAATCGAATATCCCCTTCTTTGGGAAGCATTGTACCAATAATATGCTTAATCGTTGTACTTTTCCCAGCACCATTCAAGCCAATTAAGCCAACGAGCTCCCCTTTTCCAATAGTAAATGATAAATCTTTAATAACAGGCTTTCTTGTGTAGCCACCTGTCACATGCTGTACCTCTAATACTGACATGACCTCACTCCTCTTCTTGTTTTATATTTTATCAAAAATTAGCAAATGATACAGTTATGAGTATGATAGAATGTAATTACATACATAAATGAAAGGGGAAATTACGAATGAGCGATTGCCTATTTTGTAAAATCATTGATGGATCCATTCCAAGTACAAAAATTTATGAAGACGACCATGTCTATGCATTCACAGACATTTCACCTGTTGCTAAAGGACATACTTTATTAATTCCAAAGCAGCACTGTCAGGATTTATTTGAAATGCCAGAGGAAGTAGCACGAAACCTTTATGCTGTGGCACCTAAAATTGCCAATGCTCTCAAAGCTGCATTTCAACCGATCGGCTTGAATACGATTAATAACAATGGAGCCGCTGCTGGACAAACTGTTTTCCACTATCACTTACATTTTATTCCTCGTTATGACGAAAAAGAAGGTCTAGGTTTAATTTGGCAGACACAAAAATATACACCAGAGCAATTGACTGAAGTTGCAGAAAATATAAAAGCACATCTTTGAAATAAGAAGGATTAATTTTCAGAATAGTGCCTTGCATTTTAAAATTATTTATCGTACAATCACAAATAAGTTTCGCTAACGGTCAAGAGGACACGTTGGGGGACAAATAGATTAGCATAGTTGAGGAGAGATTAGAAATGAATACAAAGAATCTAGTTTTAATGGCACTCTTAGTGGGTGTCGGTGCGGCACTTTATGTAGTCACACCAGGTATGGTTAATGGCATGAAGCCCGATTTCATGCTAACAATGATGTTTATCGGGATATTACTGTTCCCTACCATCAAAGAAACATTTTTGCTTTCTTTAGCGACAGGTGTTCTATCAGGATTATTTACAACATTTCCTGCTGGTCTTGTTCCAAATATTATCGATAAGGCTGTTACGGGCTTTGTCTTTTTAGCGATTTTAATCACCCTGAAAAAACTGGCAAACAATTTTGCTATATCGGCTATCTTAGTGGGTGTAGGAACAATATTATCCGGTACAGTATTTTTAGCAGTAGCACTTTTTGTGTTTAATGCCAATGTTGGTGCAACATTTGCTATGCTTTTTGTAGGTGTTGTATTACCCGCTGTAGCTTTTAATGTTGTAGCTTTTGCGATAATTTATCCAATAGTCGTTAAATTAGTAAAGCGTTCTAAATTTAACACAGCTATTTCTCGAATTTAATATATAGTTCGAACCTTTATTTTGAGGTAAAGGTACTTCCAACTACTAAAAGAAGCTAAAACGTGATAGAAAATCACTCGTTTAGTTTCTTTTTTCTTTTGGTATATGTGTAATTCGTGGTTTAATAGAGATAATATGATTATTACAGAAACGAGGTATTTCAATATGAAAGCAAAACCATTTTTATTTGGACTAGTTACTGGTATTGTTGGTGGAACAATTGCTGTACTTTTCTCTACTCCTCAATCAGGCAGACAATTACGCACTAATTTGCGAGAAAATGCTGAAATCACAAAGGGCAAACTTTTCGAAGTTAAACATCAGGTTGATAATGTTAAACAGTCAGTTAATACCTTAACAAATGAAGTCAAAAATAATATACCGCAAATAATAAATGAATTAAAACAAACAATTACTACATTTACAGATGAAATCGAGCCTACAAAAAATAATTTACAACAAGAAATAGAGGCATTACAGAATACAATTAGCGAAATCGAGAAAAACGTTGCACAAATCACAGAAAAGAAGAAAAAACCGCAAGAAAAAATAAGCGACTAAAGTCCTTGTTATTCAAAAATAATTCTATTTTTTTATCATAATTAAATCATAAAATATTATTATTCAACCACTTTTCAATTATTTAATTTTTCTAACTTTAAACTTTTTTTCTTTATTGCTATAATATTTTTAAAATGTTAAAGAAAGCAGTAGGTGATGGCTTTGTCAGAGGAATTATACACACAAAAAGAGGCGATGCTTTATAGTCAAAGAATTGCGCAATTATCAAAAGCCTTATGGAAAGCGGTTGAAAAGGATTGGCAGCAATGGATTAAACCATACGATTTAAACATCAATGAGCATCATATTTTATGGATTTCGTATCATCTAAAAGGGGCTTCGATTTCCGATGTAGCAAAATTTGGCGTGATGCATGTTTCCACAGCATTTAACTTCTCTAAAAAATTAGAAGAGCGTGGATTCCTGAAGTTTTCAAAGCGAGATGACGACAAACGTAATACGTATGTTGAACTAACTGAAGCAGGCACAGAACTAATTATTGAAATGAATAGCAATTATCATAATACGTATCATTCTGTCCTCGAAGGTTCATTAGCTTTAAAAGACTTATATGGCCGCTTCCCAGAATTTTTAGATGTTATGGCTGTTATCCGCAATATATATGGAGAGGACTTCATCGATATTTTCGAACGCTCCTTTCAGCACTTCCGTGATTCCTTTGACAAGCTAGAAGAACGTTCAACTGTAAAAGGGTAAAGCGAAACTAATTTGTAGGAATTGTTTCTTCTCCTGCTGATTATAAGTCAAGCAATTGAGGAATAACGTTTAGTAAATAACAATCTGAAGTCGTCTTACGAAACGTTTAAAAATCATGTTAAAGGAGGTATTTCAGAAAATATTTCTGAGATACCTCCTTTTTCTTGCATTCTAACATAAATCAATTTACATTAAATAGGACCCTTCCTATTATGGAGTTGATAAAGCATGCACTGTTGGAAAATATTAAATCTTGAACATCATTACGGTACAACACGTATTATAATAATGTCTGTCTTTGTGTTTTTAACCGTCTTTTCCCTATCCTATGTAACATTAAATTTATTTAATGATGAACACTATACTGATCATTTATTTTGGTTATTTGTTATCGCTGTATTTGCCCTTTATCCAATTCATAAATGCTTACACTTTCTAGCATTGTATGATTTACGACAGCATTTAACATTACGGATGCGTTCACAATTTTATGTAATTCCTGTTTTACATATGCGGATACGTGAACCACTCTCAAAAAGTCGTTATATTATAGCACTTCTTACACCATTTTTCGTGCTTAATACAGCCATATTAATAGGTACACTTTTATTACCTGCCTACACACATTACGGCACATTGCTTTTAGCTTATCATTGTAGTTTATGTTTAATCGATATTCTCTATGTAAAATACTTATTGAATTCACCTAAGGACTCTCAAATTGAGGAGACACCAAAGGGCTATGAAATTTTAGTACCGCCTACTATTCATTAAATTGCTAGTACTTGTGTTTTATTGACGTTTTTTGTTATGCTATTACTATTGAAAGAGGGGAGGAATAGACTTGCTATTAATGATCGTAGTTCTATTCTCGGTATTCTATTTATTTCAAATAAACCGCATGACTTATGCACTGTGCATGCGACGTGAAATTCCCGAAGAAAACCAGCCAAAAATATTCCGAACTATAAATATACTTATTACAATATTACTTGTCTCATTTTATATTGAAATTTTATATGCAGTATAGTTAAAAACATTGCATCTACACTTGTCCAGCAAATGTAAGTTTGACATCTCGTGTATCAAAGGATAAACGTGGCCTCAAACGTAGGTGTGAATGCCTTCCATTGTTAAGAAAAGCTAAGGACATTACACCCTTAGCTTTTCGCCATTTTATTAATTAGTATAGGAACGCTGCACCAACGATAATTAATAAAATAAACAACACAACTAATAAAGCAAAGCCTGAGCCGTAGCCGCCACCGCCGCCATATCCTCCGTTGCTCATAACTTCACCCCCTTTCTTTTCTATATCCTATGCGCTTCAAAAATGGAAATATAGGCTATACTCAAGGGGGAACCATTTTGTTTTTAAAACGTTTATGTTATAGTAAAAAATGGACGAAAACCATGTTAGGAGAGAATATCCACAATGAAAAAGACTGTATTATCTTTAACATTAGCCGCCTCTGTTTTAGCGCTTGGAGCTTGTAGCGGAGGGGACAGTAAAACGATTGCAACATCAAAAGCCGGTGATATTTCAGTAGCTGACTTTAATGAAGCATCCAAAACGTTAACAGGTCCTTATGTACTTCAACAGATTATGACTGAAAAAGTATTAGCTAAGAAATATAAAGTAACAGACAAAGAACTTAATGAAGCGTTTGATTCAACTAAATCACAATTCGGAGACAGTTTTGCGCAAGCACTTGCTGCAAACGGCTTAACAGAGAAAGGTTTCAAAGAATCTTTGCGAATTCAGCTTCTTCAAGAAAAGGCTTTAAAAGACCAAGGAATTAAAGAAGAAGATGTAAAAAAACATTATGAGCAGATGAAAACAGAATTAAATGCTCGTCATATTTTAGTGGCTGATGAGAAAACAGCTAAGGAAGTTATTGACAAAATTAAAGGTGGCGCTGCTTTTGCAGATGTGGCAAAAGAGTACTCCACTGATACTGGTTCTGCAGCAAAAGGTGGAGAGCTTGGCTGGTTCTCTGCTGGTGCAATGGTTGAGGAATTCAGTGATGCTGCTTATGCTCTTCCTTTAAAAACATTAAGTGAACCTGTAAAATCAAGCTTTGGCTACCATATTATTGAAGTAACGGACAAGCGTGATGTAAAAGGCGTAGGCTCATTCAAGGATGAAGAAGAAAACATCCGTTCAACAATGTTAAATAAATTAACGCAAACAGGTGAAGCTGAAACAATGATTAAAGACATTGTTGCTAAGATGGCAAAAGAAGCTAATGTAAAAACTTCTGAAAAAGATTTACAACCAGCAATAGATTTCTTTACAACTACAAGTGAAGAACATGCTAAAGCAGCAGAAGAGGCAGCAAAAAAAGCTGAGGAAAAAGCGGCTAAAGAAAATAAAGACAAAGAAGAGAAAGCTGAAGATACTGAAAAAGAATCTAAATAGTTATGCTCTTACTAATCGAAAGGGTTACGCTTGTATCAGCGTAACCCTTTTTTCATTCAATAGATAGTTGGCTTATAAAACGATCGATTATCGAGTGGGAATAATCTCTCTGTAAATTCACCAGGAGTTGTTTTACCAAGTGCTCGTGTTAGCATGTTCATCTTTGCATCAATATTATCAATATAATGCAAAATTTCTGCTTCCTGAAGCATTGGCTTTTTGGGACTACCCCATTCCTCCTTGCCGTGATGGGATAAGACCATATGCTGCAACAGCATAACCTCTTCTCCCTCAATTTCTAGTTCACTAGCAATCTTAGCAATCTCATTTACCATAATCGTAATATGGCCAAGTAAATTCCCTTCAACAGTATACATTGTTGCAACTGGGCCAGAAAGTTCTACTACCTTACCAATATCATGCAAAATAATGCCAGCAAATAATAAGTCACGATTTAACGTAGGATATAAATCAGCAATAGCTTTGCCAAGTCTCAACATTGATACCATATGATCAAGTAATCCTGAGGCATAATCATGATGATTTTTGGTCGCTGCTGGAAATACTAAAATAGCATCCTGATGTTTTTTAATAGCTGCTCGTGTAATTCTTGAAATATGAGGATTTTTAATTTCAAAGAAATATTGTGTTAATTCTTCATAGAGTTGTTCTTTAGGTGTAGCTGAAGAAGGAACTAAATCATGGATTGCAATTCCCTCCTCTGGTTTAGCTACGCGAATGGATTTTATTCGTAATTGATTTTTCCCACGATAGTCATGTATTTCGCCACCGACACGGACAATAGCCTCGGCATGATACATTTTTTCATGATCTTCATTTGTATCCCACAGCTTTGCCTCAATATCTCCACTTTTATCTTGTAATAACAACGACATAAAGGGCTTGCCAACCGTTGTAACCCCTTTTGTCGCTTGTTTAATTAATAAAAATTGATCAACTGCTTCTCCAACCTGGAGCGTCGTTATTCCTTTCATGTTGACGCCACTCCCCTTTCATTTGCTAATGCGCTTATATCGACAATTTGATCTTTGTGCCAATATTTAAGCATCGTGTCATGACAAGTAAAATATAGAATTTGGCGTTCATATCCTACTTCTTTCATTAATTGTACCATTTTGTCTGTTCGGATTCGATCAAAATGGACAAAAGGATCATCCATAATAAATGGAAATGGTGCAGAAGTTGAAAGTGTTTTTGCTAGTGCCATACGTAGTGAAATATAGGCTTGTTCCTTTGTTGCTTGTGATAATTCGGCCATATGATAATGTAAGCCACCAGCAGTATCCTGAGCGACAAAATAGCCAGCATCGTTAATGAATAGCCTCGTATAACGACCACCAGTTAATAAACAAAAGATCGCATTGACCTCTGTTAAAACATAAGGTAGCTTCTCCTCTCTTAAGCTGAATAATGTTTCATGAATAGCATTAGACAATGCCTTTTTTGTTGCCCATTGCCCTATCAGCCGTTGCAAGATAGATTTCTCTTGCTCAAAATGCTGAAGTAATTGACCATAATTCTCATCATTCAGAAGATGCTCCTTTTGGACTTGGAGTGTAGCACGTTGCTCTAAGCAATGATCGATAGCTAACTGACTCGCATCCTGTTCTGCTTCTAGAGTCTTTAATCGTTCACTTAGCTGGCTATCATGCTTCAATGCCTCATCGTTCGATATATCCAATGAAGCAAGTTGACTTTTTATTGTAAGGAGTTCAGCTTTGAATTTCTGCTGTTGTTCAAATTGCTCATGTGTCTCGTAGTACTCCTTTTCTAATTGAACATTTGCCTCATTAAATAATTGAGCAATTTGTGATTCAATGTTTTCTATATGAGATTCTATCCCTTGAATATTGACAGTAAGATTAGTCAATTGCTCTTTTGTTTGCTGAGTCATTTGTAGCTCTTGCTGTAACGTAAGGAATGTAGTACGCAAATGCATAAAAATTTCTTGTTCACTGTACTCTGCATTGAGAGCCTGTTGTAGCTGTTCAAATAGCTCACGTTTTTCCATCTGTATCGTTTGTAAAAGGTTACTTGTACTCTTCCTTTTTGCCTCCAGCTCTTGTGCTCCCCGTATTCGCATAAAAAGCTCTGGTAACAATGTTTTTGCTATATTACCCTCTAATCGGAAGCGCTCTAAAAATTGTTGCAGGGATTGAGTTGCTGCCTCACTCACCCTTTCAGCCTGTTGAATTTTATATTCTAGCTGTACATATTGACGTTCTTTTTCTTGTTGCTGCTCATGTACCTGCAACAAGCGCTCCTCATGCCTTTGTTTTTTCAAAAGAATCGTCTGAGCAATATTTTCTTGCTGCTCTAATTCGCGAATTTGCTGATTGGGCTGTCCCGATGCTTTACTTTCATCTCTTGAGAATTTCACATATAAAATAAGGAATAAAGCGATAGCTGCTCCTAAAACGATGACAGCCATGTTTTTCTCAAAAACACCATATATAATTGAACATATACTTATAGCCAATAAAATCCATATTATGGAGCTGGATTGTTTCTGCTTTGAGCGCTGTGACCTTCCATGACGGTATTGCTCTAGTTTCCGTTTACGTTGTGGCCACTGTGCTAAAATATGTTCTTCTTCTGCTGTTAATGCCTCCTGTTGAAGACGCTGCTTATGCTGGGCAATTGAATCTAGTTCAATGTGTATTTGCTCTAAGGAACGTAAATGAAATTTTAACTCTTCCTCCGCTTCCTCTAGTAGACTTAGTTGTTGCTGAAATTGCTCCTCTTGCTGCAATGAGACCGTCTCCTCAAGGAGCTTCAACTGTGCTTCGCTTTCCTGTACACCTAATAATCGAAACTGTGCTTCTATTTCTTGCTCTAATAAATATAAATCATCCATTAAGTTTTGTTCTTTTACAATTAACTGATTCCATGTTGCTTCCTTATTCAAAAGTCGAGACATTTCATGAATAGCTTGCTCGTCCACTGTTGATTGCAGTTTTTGCTGCAGTTCATGGTACTGCTCTTTTTGCTGCTGCAATTGCCATGTTTCGTGCATTAGCCGGTCCTTTAATTGCTCATAGCGCCTTATACCTTCTGGTGGAAACTGCACATGCTCATAATTTTTTAATGTTTGCTCCAAAGCCTTCTGCTGTTTCATAAGGGGCATTGCCTGCTTAAGAATATTGAGCTGCTGCCAATTCTGTTGCTGTAATTTTTGCTGCTTATACAAATCTTCAAGCTTTTGATCAAGCCGCTTTAATTGCAGCAATTTGTCCTCAAAGCTTTGAATATTGCTCTGCTCCTGTTTAATAGTGCGCTCAAGTTGCTTTAGTTGCTCTAACTTTTGATTAATAATAGGTATCTTGCCCGACTTTTTAAAAAGATCCCCAGCCTCTTTTTCCAATTTCTTTTCAATAGTAGACAATTGCTGAACACCTGTTGTTCCGGAAGCAATCAACAAATGTGTTAACTCCTCCTCAGACATTTTCTCAATGCCCTGTAATTCGTGTAAAGAAAAGGAGAAAATTGATTCAAAGGACGCCCTTGAATAGCCATAAAGCAGCTTTGCTAATAGCTCATCCTGTCCAACTGTACCATCTTCAAGATAAACCGTGACCTCTCCAGTTGCCTTTCCTTTAACACGCTCAATTGTACATTGCCCGTATATTGGGTGCCAAACTGTCAGCTGACCGCCAAATCTAGTTGATGTTTTCGGCTCATATTTGCGTTGTGTTTGTTGCTTTGTAGGAAAACCAAAGAGCAATTGTAAAATAAACTGTTGAATGGTTGTTTTTCCTGCCTCGTTCATGCCATAAAATATAGTAACACCGTCAGATAAAGAGATTGTGATATTTTCATGCTTCCCAAAACCATATATTTGGATTTTTCGTATCACTAGCATGTCATTCACGTCCTTTGAATTTCTTCTGCTAATAATTCCTGTGCATTGTGCATTAAGGCTTTAATGTCCTGTTCTGTTAAAGGGTCGATAAACCTTGCTCCACCGGCATGTTGATATAGGTCCTTTAGTATATCCTTCCATGCTGTGATATCCCATTGCTCCATTAAATTCACCACAGATTTAGTTGCAGCAGTATGTTCGTACAGTGTTGATGAAGTATGTAGCACTAGCTTCTGTACCCAACACATTGGTTCAATCCCATCTTCCGCCTCTCGTATAGTTTCTAGCCATGCATCCACAGTAGCATGTTCAAATAAAGAAGAGGCGTGTTCATCAATGTTTTTTAAATGAAGTTCTACAACAGATGCCCCGTAGGCTTGTCGATTGAGTGAAAGTGCTTCCTCACATTTTTTTAAAAGTTCATTTGCATGAAACATATTTTTGCAATCTACCTCCACTGTGTTATAGACAACAGCTGATGTCGGTATAAAGTCCAGTTCAACAGAGGCTTGCGATAAAGTGACATCATAAAAACCCTTAATCCCCTGTTCCTTACGATGTCGACTTTGAATATTACCAGGATACACAATAGGTGGATTTTGATGTAACAGCTGGCGTTTATGAATATGTCCTAAAGCCCAATAATGATAGTTTCTTTCAAGTAGCTGTTCCTTTGTGAAAGGTGCGTAAACTGCATGTGTGGTATCACTAAACTCGCTACCATGGAGCATACCAATATGAAGTACATGTTGGTCAGAGGCAATAGGATAACTCTCAATCTTTGATTCCTTTACATGACGTTCACTATAACTAAAGCCATAAATATTCACTTGCTGTCCTCGTATATTTAGCTGAACAACACTTGTTTCCGCTGGCAATTCATAGACGTTACTTGGTAAGGCGAAGCGCGTCCAAGAACCATTTAAATGATCGTGATTGCCATAGCTTAAAATCACTGGGATATTATGCTGAAAGAGCTTTTCCATAGCCTCTTGAAATCGACGTTGAGCCGGTAAGCTACGATTTTCACCATCATAGATATCACCAACTATTAGTAAAAAATCAGGCTTCTCTTGAATAGCTTTATCAATAATTGTATTAAAAGCGTCAAAGGTACTTGTTCGAATTTTTTTAAAATTATGTTCAGGTAAACCAAATAAGCCCTTAAATGGACTATCTAAATGTAAATCCGCCATATGAAAAAAACGAATTGCAGACATCTAATCACCTCAAGTAATAAATAATTTGAACCTTTGCGACATCCTCTCACAATAAAATATCACCTTTGATTCAAACCGAATATTTGTTCTATTTTATCATACTTCTCATTAGATGAGAAATTTATTCAATATATCCCCTATTAAGATCGCCTTTAATTTTCCACAATTTTCG
>Ga0213823_1000763_pt1 | contig 23339 bp, 16 predicted proteins | sample MC6MC0907MG_FD_179887 | JGI IMG/M metagenome (GOLD analysis project Ga0213823, IMG submission 179887) | Enriched soil aggregate microbial communities from Iowa State University, Ames, United States - MC6-MC0907-MG | ecosystem: Environmental > Terrestrial > Soil > Unclassified | place: USA: Iowa...
CGGTCTTTCAATTGCTCAAGCATGGACGCGGCTCCGTGAATCCCGATGACTTCATCACAAATTTCTTCCTCAATTTCTTCAAATATTGAAGTTTGCTCGAGGAACTGCTGAATAATGGGTGGCTGCTTCGAAAAGACTTCCATCACTAAATATTGAAAAAAGTCGTGCAGCGAGTGTGAAGAATGCTCAAAAAGCTTGGAAATGTCCTTTTTTAATGGAATCTGCTGGGCAATCATGCATAAGGCGATGACCCAGCCCTCTGTCATCTGGTAAATCGTCTGTAAATGATGAGGCTCTATTTCTAAGCCATACAGGTCGGTTAATAGCAGCTCCACTTCTTCAATGGTAAGGACTAAGTCTTCCCTTTGAATCTCTAATAATTGCCCGCAGGCTTTCATTTTCGTAAGGTGCTTCCACCCCGGGCGGCTGCGGCTTGAAATAACCATATGTAAATTGGAAGGGATGTATTCAAGCAATTTTTCCATCCAACTATTGACCGTATAGGAGTGTTCAACTTGATGAAAGTCATCCAGAATCAATGTAATATTTGCATTGACCTCAACGATTTCATTTATAAACAGGGAACATAAAACACTCAGTTCCTCATCCCGGATATAGCGGTCCATTGTGTCTATATATGTGGAAAGTTCGCTTCCGAAAGGGGGGATAATACGACGAATTGCATGAACAATATAGGAAAGGAAGGGAAGGATGTCATCATCCATTGTAGAGATAGAGTACCAGCAGCCAGGAAGCTTCTCGTCCCTCATAAATAAAGCAAGCGCCGTACTCTTTCCAAAACCGGCTCCAGAGTGAATAATGGTCAAAGGATATTCAGGAATCTTCTTCATTTTCCTCGTGAGCTTTGCCCTTCTAATAAAATCATCCTTTACAGCTGGAATCCGCAGTTTGGTTTGAATAATGGGCAGCTTCAATTCATAATCCTCCTCTTCATTTTCGCAATATTTACACTATTTTACCATAACAAGTGCGGTCTGTGTACGAGTTAGGAGAAAACAAACATATACCTCATATTTATTGGCAATGACTTGTGGATAAATTTTCTTTTGTTTAATTAACCATTAAGCAAGGAATATTTCGAGGTTTTTTTATTAAAAAAATAGGGCAGCCAAAGCTGCCCCGATTATTTCACATATTCCTCAAGTTCATTTACACAACTTCCTTGATCATCGATAGAAAGCCGTTTCACGGTCATGTCAGGAAATTCTTTATCCAAGGCTTGCTTTAGCTTCTGCCCTTTTCCTTTTACACTAAAGCAAATCACAGTTGGTCCCGCTCCACTCAATGCCACTCCGAATGCCCCATTCATTTTAGCCAGTTTTTCAATCATATGATAAGAATAGATAAGCGGTTTTCGATATGGCTGGTGAAAACGGTCCTGTTCCATCATTTTTCCTGCAAGAGTCCAATTTTGACTTAAAAGTGCAGCAATCAGGAGATTAGCTGTGGATGAAGCCTGGGCGGCATCTTGCCTAGAATAGGAAGCTGGTAAAATATCACGCGATTCCTTCGTTAATAAGATCTCTTTCGGGATCACAACAACCATTTCTAAAGGAAGATTTGTAAATGACAGCATATCCACCTCATGTTGATCGTAACACCCGACCACAAGCCCCCCATAAAGGGAAGCACCAACATTATCTGGATGCCCTTCCCACTTTGTCGCAAGCAGAAGCTTTTCCTCTTTTGTCAGGCGTAAGCCGCCAACAGCATCCGCAAGCTCAAGTGCGGCAACAATTGCTGCCGCACTTGAGCCAAGCCCACGTGCCAATGGAATATCACAATCTACTTTAATTTTACATGGAGGTAAATCAATTCCATAGTTTGCCGCGGTCTTAATGGCAACTTGGCAAATAAAATGACTATCATCTGTTGGAAGATCCTTCAATTCCTCGTATAAAGAATAGCATTCCCACTGATCACTTTTCTCGATTTCTAATGTCAAATACAAATTTAGGGCAAGACCAATCGAATCAAATCCTGGCCCAAGATTAGCTGTACTCGCAGGTACTTTAATCATAAAGCGGTCATTTAGAGTCATCCGCAGACAACTCCCCGAATATGTTCCGTTACAGCACGTTCATCATTTGGCAGTTGGACTGGCTTTACTAAACTGCTTTGGATTGCTGTATCTGGATCCTTCAGGCCATTGCCTGTCAGAACAGCCACAATTTTCGTTCCATTTTTAACTTTTCCTTTTTGGATACTTTTATAAACTCCAGCAAGCGATGCACAGGAAGCAGGTTCAGCGAATACCCCTTCAGCTGCGGCTATTTTTTTATAGGCCGCTACAATTTCTTCATCCGTGACTTCATCGAACAACCCATTCGATTCCTGAACGGCGGAAACAGCTAAATCCCAGCTCGCAGGGTTTCCGATTCGAATTGCGGTGGCGATTGTTTCCGGATTATCAAAGACCCGGTTATGGACAAGGGCAGCCGCACCTGCCGCTTCAAAGCCATACATCCGCGGCAAACCTGTACCCTTTTTATCGGCAAATTCCTTAAATCCTTTCCAATAAGCACTGATATTTCCGGCATTCCCAACCGGAATCGCTAAAATGTCGGGTGCATCGCCAAGCTGGTCACAAACTTCAAAGGCCGCGGTTTTTTGCCCCTCTAGGCGGAATGGATTGACAGAATTGACGAGTGTGATTGGCTCTTCTTCACTGATATGGCGAACCATCTGTAATGCTTGGTCAAAATTCCCCTCAATCGAGATAATTTCTGCTCCGTACATCATCGCCTGCGCAAGTTTCCCCATGGCAATTTTTCCTTCCGGGATGACGATGATACATTTTAAGCCCGCCCGTGCCGCATAGGCTGCAGCTGCTGCGGAAGTATTCCCCGTTGAGGCGCAGATGATCGTTTTACTGCCTTCCTCCATCGCCTTGGCTACCGCCATGACCATCCCGCGATCCTTGAAAGACCCGGTTGGATTTGCTCCCTCCATTTTGACATAAAGCTCAACATCCCACTCTTTTGATAGCCGTTCGAGCTTTATTAACGGTGTATTTCCCTCATTTAATGTAAGTTTAGGAGTTCCTGGATTTATTGGTAAAAATTCTTTAAATGCTTCTAATAATCCCGGCCATCTCATAACGATTTCCTCACCACTCTATATGCACTTTTTATTTCCTTTACTGCATTTAAATCATATAATTCTAGTAAAATTTTATCGTAATTGGTTAACGAAGCCTTGTGGGTGACTAAAACAATTTCCGATGTCTCATTTTTCTTGATTGGGAGCTGCAGTATTTTTTCAAAGCTTACCCCATATTTTGCAAAAATAGCGGTAATATCCGCGAAAACACCAACCTCATCCTGTACATGAATACGCAAGAAGTATTTTGAGAACTTTTCTTCATTATTCTTTAACAGCTTAGGATATTGCGGTGTGACAGCACTTCGGCCATTTACCCCAAGCCTTAAATTTTTAATGACACCCACTAGATCTGAAACAACTGCTGTTGCTGTCGGCAGGCTTCCTGCACCAGGCCCATAAAACATTGTTTCTCCAACAGCCTCACCATAAACGTAAACCGCGTTATATTCATTTTGCACAGAGGCAAGCGGATGATTATTGGATAGGAAGGTAGGCGCGACACTTACCTCGACTTTTTCTCCCTCACGATGTGCATAGCCGATTAATTTCATCGTATAACCTAATTGTTTTCCATAGCGTAAGTCTTCTTCAGTAATGCTGGAAATACCGCTTACTTTTACATCGTCCAAATCAATATGCATCGAAAAGCCTAATGTAGCAAGAATTGTCATTTTTCTCGCTGCATCAAGTCCTTCTACATCAGCGGTTGGGTCGGCTTCTGCAAAGCCAAGCTCCTGAGCTTCTTTAAGGACTTCTTCATATGAACGTCCCTCATCACTCATTTTTGTTAAAATATAATTTGTTGTTCCATTTACAATTCCCATCATTTGTGTAATCCGGTCTGACGCAAGTCCATCAACAAGACCTCTTAAAATAGGAATACCGCCAGCTACACTTGCTTCGTAAAACAGGTCGCAGCCATGTTCTGAGGCAACCGTTAGCAGCTCTGAACCATGCAGAGCCATCAAATCCTTATTTGCGGTTACTACATGCTTTCCTTGGCGGAGCGCCGTAATCAAATAGTCCTTTGTATCCTGCACCCCGCCCATTACCTCAATGACTACATCGATTTCATTGTCAAATAGGATTTCATCAGGGTTGGATGTTAAAGTCTTTGTGTCCACGTCAACCGGCCTGCTCTTATGTAAGTCCTGAACAAGGATCTTTTTAACGACAACTGGACACCCTACTTGGTGGATTAATTTGTCTTGATGATTTTCAATAATTTTTACAACACCTGAACCAACAGTGCCTAAACCTAATAACCCAATCGAGATAGCTTTCATGATTTCCCCTCCTACACACGTCCGCCTGAGGCATACAATTGTTTTTCTGTTGTAGACATTATATGACTCTCTTTAATTTTTTACAATAGATTTGTTTTACTGTTTTACAATGAAACCGCTTACTATTGCAATATAATAGGATTTTAGATTTTGGTTAAATTTTTTTCTGAATATAAATAAAAAATTTTTCCTCTTTATCCCTTTACAATCTTGAAGGAATGGTTGTAGAATAATCCGTATATTCGGTTGGTTTTTGAAATTTCATTCAAATCAGATTTATTATACAAATAAAAAAAGTGATGATGAAGACGGCATTAAGAAAAAGCCCCAGAGAGCCGGTGGTTGCTGTGAACCGGTGCAATTTCTTAAAGAAAAGATTCTGATTTCTAATTGCCCAGCCCTTCTGAACTGGCAGCTGAATCATTTAGTAGGTATGCCCGGTGAAAACCGTTAACTTATGGAGGCTGCTTTTATTTTTCAGCAGCAAAAGAGGGTGGCACCACGTTCATACACGTCCCTCATAACAAGGCAGTACTGTCTGTTATGAGGGGCGTTTTCTATTTTTTAAATGAAGGGAGCAATTTTCTAAAACAGGTACATTGGGTATTGCACCACGGTTGATGGCATCAAAGTATTTAAGAAGCAATGAAATTCAAGAAAGAAGAACTGTATTGTATCGCTTTAAAAAGAACTTAGGAGGTTAGATGGATCATGTATAAAGTACTTGTAACCGATGGAATTAGCAGCACAGGTTTAGTGAGCCTTATTGAGCATCCCCATTTTGTTGTTGAGCGGCAGCCTACACTGCCAACTGGAGATTTAATAAAAATTATTGGTGAATACGATGCACTTATTGTGAGAAGTCAAACAAAGGTAACAGAAGAACTGCTCTCAGCTGCTGAGCGGCTTCGGGTCATTGCCCGGGCAGGTGTAGGAGTTGACAATATTGATGTCAATGCAGCAACACGTAAAGGAATCATCGTAATTAACGCTCCAGGCGCTAATACGATTGCCGCTACAGAGCATACATTAGCGATGATGCTGTCATTAGCGAGAAAAATACCACAAGCACATCAAAAAACTTCTGCAGGGGAATGGGACCGCAACTCCTTTAAAGGAGTGGAATTATACAAAAAAACTCTTGGTGTTATTGGTATGGGTAAGATTGGAACAGAAGTGGCCAAGCGGGCTAAAAGCTTTGGCATGAACATTTTGGGATTTGATCCCTATCTAACAGAAGAGCGGGCAAAGAAACTGGGGATGACAAAGGCAAGCCTTGATTTAATTGCCCAGGAATCAGATTTTATTACGATTCATACTCCTCTGACAAATGATACACGTGGGCTGATAAATGACGACTACTTAAGCAAAACAAAAAAAGGTGTCCGCTTTGTTAACTGCGCCCGCGGCGGAGTGATTGACGAGAAAGCTTTGGTTAGAGCGATTCAGGCAGGGCATGTAGCGGGAGCAGCCCTTGATGTGTTTGAAAAAGAACCGGTTGCCGATATAGAATTGCTGCAGAATCCAAATATCATCGTAACACCGCATCTCGGAGCTTCCACTGTAGAAGCACAGGAAAAGGTAGCCCAAGAAGTGAGTGCGGAAATTATCGAGATTTTTGAGAAGCAGTCGATTCAGAATGCTGTTAATATGCCTCAAATGTCTGGGGAAACGCAGGCAAAGCTTCAGCCATATTTACTCCTTGGAGATCAAATGGGACAGCTTGTGATTCAATTATTAAACAAGCAGGCGCCAGCAAAAATCGAAATCAATTACTATGGAGACTTAATTGATGAAGATACCGAATTACTGACTCGCACTCTCTTAAAAGGCATTCTATCCTATCATTTAAGTGATTCTGTTAATCTCATTAATGCGCTTCACCTTTTAAAGGAGCAGGGTGTTTCCTATAATGTGGTAAAAAATGCTACAAATAAGGGCTTTGCAAATTATATGGAGCTCTGTGTTTCCAATGGTCTTGAAACAGCACGGATTGGTGCAACAGTCTTAAACGGTTACGGTGCAAGGATCTTAAAAATTAACCAATACCGAATCGATGTGAAACCGGAAAAATACCTTTTATATATTAAACATCGAGACTTACCTGGAATGATTGGCAAGGTCGGCTCACTTTTAGGGAACTATGGGATCAATATTGGTACCATGCAGGTCGGTCGAACTAAGGTCGGCGGGGAAGCCATCATGGTGTTAACACTTGATAAAGCCTTGGGCTCGGAGGTAATTCGTGAACTAACCTTAATTGATGGATTAGATGAAGCACAATTACTAGAGTTAACGAATGTTGATTCGTTTAAGCCGGGGAGCGCGAAGCTGGAGAAGGTGGAAAGTATTTAGCTTTGCGTATAAAGTTGGATGTGAGTTTGCTAGAGAGTTTACAACTATAGATGATTATCAAAAAAATGACAGTAGAAATGACGTGTGAATTCGCACACGTCATTTTCTCGTTTTAATAAGCTTTTTTCATTTTTTTCGGTTTCGGTAGCCAATGACCGCTATTGGATACCTTTCTCTCGTTTTTTTTATCGGTTCGGCCACCAATAACTAATATTGGATATCTTTCTCTCGCTTTTTTCCTTGGGTCGGGTGCCAATGCTGGGTACCTTTCTCTCGTTTTTTTCACGGGTTCGGGCGCCAATGACCGCTTTACTAGAAAATACTCTTAAGATCTAAAACAGAATCTAGAATATAATCCGCCTCATGCTGTTCAAATTCACTTCGCGCATCTTTTCCGGAGAGACCTGTTAATACAGCGGCAAACTGACAGCCTATTTGTCTCGCAGCTAGAAGGTCTGCCAAAGAGTCTCCAACAACAAGAACCTCTTCACCATTTTCAATCGGCAGCACCGTATCTAAACATACCTGTACAGATGTCCCCTTACCTTTAAGACCCATTACGTATGTATACGGATGGGGCTTCGATAAGGATTTCCATTCCGCAAGCTCCTTTTCTGCCGCTAACACTTCATCAGCCGTCACAATTCGCTTTTCATCAAAATGATTTAACCATCCTAAATGATGAAAAGGCTGAATCGTTTCAAGTGCCGGCCTGCCTGTTCCAATTCCGATCGTGAATCCCGAACTGGTTAGAAATTGAAACAAGACAGCAATTTCATCCCGAGGTGCTAATGCTGTTTCGTTTGCCAGGAACCCCTTTTTACCAGTTTGAACTGATGGTCTCCCGGTAGAAGTAAGAACATGTTCATCACCAACATACCATTCCTGTGAAACATGCTCACAAATGGACCAAAGCTCGCCTTTTTTGAAAATGGTTGTTTCTACCCCAAGCTTCTCCTTCGCTAGTTCATTCAAGTAACTTAGCAATTCCTGCTTTGTTGCCTCTGACCGGGCAAAATCCTCCACAAACAAACTAAAATCCATTTCCACATGATAATTACTCAACACCCTGCCAATCTCAAGCAATGTTTCGCGATTAATTGGTGACTGACACCATTGGGTGATTTTTTCAATTTCGGTATCTTTGATTTGCGACAGCAGGTTAATTAGTTGGTGGCTGAATGATAGATATATCATATCCCAGTTGGCGTTTAAGCCGCGTGATTTCATAAATTTGAGGACTTTATCGTTCTCGAAAACATGCTCTCTTATTTCCTTAATCTCCGCTTCATTATAATCCGTTTTAAATTTTTCAGGTGCCAGCGCTAAGTAACTGCAGCTAATCAGCATCTCCCAAACCGTTAAGGCGGATGCATCAAAATAATGTTCTTCGCTTAAAAGCACTCCATCTACGTCAAACAAAATTGTCTTAATCAACGTTCTTCCCCTCTTTCCCAAACTGCTTTTATACGTTATCGTAACACAGTAGGACTAATTAATTGAAGCATATTTGTTTAAAAAGACAGCCCGAAATGAATTAGGACAAAATATATGGGCATTACGACAAGATCCAGGACAATTACTGGTCAGATTTTATTTATAAAAAAAACATAAAAAACAAGCCGTACGCTGGGATACCCAGCAACGGCTTGTTTTTTAGTGCCCGTAATTTACATATTGCCCATATAAATCCTTAACAGCGGCAATTAGGGCATTTACCGCTTTTCCGCGGTACCCAATTTTTAAGGCATCTAAAATATCGTCAATCCCGTCCTGCAGGCTGTGCCCTTTTAATATTTGCTGAACATATGCTTTTCCGTGATCCGTTGCCAGCGTACAGGAGGATTCAATTATGACGCCGTATTTTTTATCCACCTCAACGGTAATCGTCAAAGAATCAAACACACTTTGGGCCGCCATCCCCTGCGGCAGGCGGGAATGACCTGCGAGAAAATAGGTTTTTAATCCTATCATGTAAAACTCTCCTATTTTAAAATTTGTTCATATTCACTTTAAATTTGTTCATATTTTTATTAATTTGTTCATATCCCTTCAGAATTCGTTCATATATTTAAAAATTTGTTCATATCTGCCCGGAATTTGTTTATATATTTAAAATTCGTTAATATCACACAGAATTTGTTCATATCACCCTAGAATTTGTTTATATATTTAAAATTTGTTCAAACCGTACAGAATTAGGTGATATAATTCCAAATTTTTATTAGCACTTGATAGAAATTTCTTCAAACGGCCACGCTGGCAGCATTTTTCGCAATGGTTTGTCCTCACGATATCCAAGGGCATATTCCCCCTGCATAATCGTATGAATTTCTCTTGTGCCCTCATAAATGACAGGAGCCTTGGCATTACGTAAATAACGTTCAACCGGGAATTCATTCGAGAAGCCATAGGCACCGTGAATTTGGACGGCATCGTTGGCTGCCTCAAAAGCGGCATCACAGGAAATCCATTTTGCCAGGGACGTTTCCTGCGTGTTTCGCTTGCCGTTATTTTTTAACCAGCCGGCTTTAAAAACAAGCAACCTGGAAATCTCGAGGTTTGCCGACATTTTTGCGATCATTTGCTGCACGAGCTGGTGTCTGCCGATTTCTTTGCCAAATGTTTTTCGTTCCTCACAGTATTTGACACTTGCTTCAAGTGAGGCCATGATGGTGCCGCAGGCGCCTGCTGCTACGGTAAAACGGCCATTGTCTAGTGCTGACATCGCAATTTTAAAGCCCTCTCCTTCGAACCCTAGTAAGTTCTCTGCAGGCACCCTGACATTGTCTAAAAATACTTCTCCTGTATTTCCAGCGCGGATGCCGAGCTTCCCTTTAATCGCCTTTGAGGAGAATCCTTCAAGTGTTCGTTCCACAATGAAACAGGAAATACCGTGGTGGCCTGTCTTCGGATCTGTTTTTGCAAAAATTAAAAAATGGTCGGCCACATCGCATAGGGAAATCCAGGTTTTTGATCCATTTAAAATATAGTGATCCCCATCCTTTACAGCCGTTGTCTCCATGGCCGCCACATCCGAGCCGGCATTCGGTTCGGTGAGCCCAAAGGCGCTAACCTTTTCACCTTTTGCTTGTGGAACAAGATATCTTTGTTTTTGCTCCTCAGTCCCCCACTGCAAGAGTGTCATACTGTTTAAACCGGTGTGAACTGAAACAGCTGTGCGGAAAGCGGTATCCCCACGTTCGAGCTCCTCACAGACAATCGCAAGTGTGTTGTAATCCATGCCTACGCCGCCATACTCCTCGGGGATGCATACCCCCATGAGCTGAAGGTCAGCTAAACGTTTCAGAATATTTATTTCAAAATGGCCTTTCTCATCCCATTCCTTGATATAGGGAATGATTTCACGGTCGACGAACGCTCTAACTACCTTTCTCACGCTCTTTTGCTCTTCTGTTAATGAAAAATTCATATTTAATTCCTCCTCAAATAATTTTTTGTTTTTTCATTTGGACAATTTCCTGCTTTGAATAACCCAGCTTCATCAGAACTTCCTCAGTGTGTTCCCCATGCATTGGCGGGTGCTTTTCAATTATTACTGGTGAGTCTGAAAATTTTAATGGTGAACCCACTAGCTTTAAATCAGGAATGACGGGATGTTTTACATTTACAACCATTTCTCTCGCACTGGCCTGTTCCGAGTCTAAAGCCTCTTTTACATTGTTAATAGGACCATTAGGAATCCCAGCTTCATCAAGTAAATGTTTCCACTCCGCCCTTGATTTTGTCCTTATTTTAGCTGCAATGATTTTTTCAAGGTCATCCTTATATTTCAGCCTATCAGAGTTTTTTTCATATTTTAAAAGTGATTGATCTTCAAGTAAAATTGCTAGTTTTCGATATTGCCGGTCATTACCGACAGCGATGATAAAATCGCCATCTTTAGCTGTAAATACTCGATAAGGTACAATATTCGGATGGGCATTACCGAGCCTTTCAGGGATCTTTCCAGAACATAGATAATTGCTGGCAACATTCACTAAGGCAGCAAGCTGTGAGTCAAATAAGGAGATGTCCACTTCCTGCCCCACACCTGTCCTGTTGCGGTGCTGTATCGCCCCTAAAATGCCGATGCAAGTAAATAGTCCAGTGAGTACGTCCGTAATTGCGACACCGACCTTCGCAGGCTGTCCTTCTTTTTCACCGGTAATGCTCATTAAACCCGACATTGCTTGAATTATATAATCATAGCCTGGCAGATGGGAGTAGGGTCCCTCAGTAGAGCCGAAGCCGCTGATGGATGCTAAAATAATTCCTTCATTGACCTTTTTCATTTCCTGATAACCCAAACCCATCCTTTCGAGTGTGCCCGGCTTAAAATTTTGTACGACGACATCCGCATCAAATATAAGCTTCCGAAAAATTTCCTTGCCATGTTGTGATTTCAAATTTAAGGTGATTCCCTGTTTATTTCGGTTCGCACATAAGTAATAGGCGCTTTCTCCTTCCACAAAGGGCGGCCCCCATCCTCGTGTTTCATCACCAGAATCGACACTTTCAATTTTAATCACCTCTGCCCCCATATCGCCTAAAATCATCGTGCAATAGGGACCTGCTAACACGCGGGATAAATCGATTACTTTTATTCCATGGAGCGGTCCTGTCATTCGGCTTCCTCCTTTCTTCCAAGTAATTTACTAGATTGACTCTTTTATAAAATGGTTAGAAGTAAGTTGAAAAAGCCAGCGAAAACAATCAATGACAAATAAAGGCACTGAGTGTTTCACTGGCTTTTATTCGTGATTTCTCCCCTGGATAGAGGATGAAACGAATTAGGCAGCTACTTTCAAAATATGCTTGATTTAGTTTCCTCATATTAATTTTGTCTCTGACAATTTAAGTGAATCCGCAGTTATTCTTTGAATTTGGTTCAGGGACTTCGGAAGTGTTCACTTTCCAAATGGATTCCGCCAACTTTCGCTGAATTCCGCTAGATTTCAAATCTTTTCCGCGGGTTTTCGAATTAATTCCGCCAACTTTAGGCTGGATTCCGCCAAGTTCACAATTAATTCCGCCAAATTCACATTTTGTTCGTTTCAAAGTCATTCCGTCAGGAACTATTTTTCAAAAAACTAAATTAAATCTAACCCGATGGATATATACTTCACTTCTAAAAACTCTTCAATCCCGTAATGTCCGCCTTCACGGCCAAGACCGCTCTCCTTATAGCCTCCAAAAGGAACTTGAACAGCTGAAGGCAGGGCATCATTCAGTCCAACGATTCCATATTCAAGCTGTTCTGTGATTCTAAAGGAGCGGCTTAAATTTTCCGTGTAGACATATGCAGCTAAGCCGTAGCAGGAATTGTTTGCCCGTTCAATGACTTCCTCTTCCGTTTTGAAGGTTGAGATGGGCGCGAGCGGTCCAAAGATCTCATCCTTCATACATTCCATATCGTCATGAATATCGGTTAATATTGTCGGGGCATAGAAATAGCCGTTTTTTTCAGCAGGTTTAAGTCCGCTGTACGTGACCTTTCCACCCTTTTTAACCGCATCATTAACTAATCCTTCCACCTTCTTATAGGCGGCTTTATCGATTAATGGGCCGATATCTGTTCCTTCTTCAAGCCCGTTTCCAACCTTAAGCTTTTCTAATTCTGCCTGAAAAAGCTTTATGAATTCGTCGGCAACATTTTCTTGCACATAAACACGATTTGTGCAAATACAGGTTTGACCAGCATTGCGGAACTTCGATTGGACAAGTCCTACAGCAGCTTTCGCTAAGTTTGCATCATCCATTACAATGAACGGAGCATTGCCGCCAAGTTCAAGCGATACCTTCTTTACATTTTCGGCTGCACCGCGCATCAACGTTTTTCCGACCTCTGTTGAACCTGTAAAGGTAATTTTCGTCACACGTGGGTCCTTCAGCCAAGCCTCGCCAATTTCGGAGGATCTTCCAGTAATCACGTTCAATACACCCGCGGGAATTCCTGCCTCATGGGCAAGCTCAGCCATTTTTAAAGCTGTCAGCGGAGTTTGGTTCGCCGGTTTTACAACCGCCGTACATCCAGCTGCAAGTGCTGGTGCTACTTTCCTCGTAATCATTGCTGCCGGAAAATTCCATGGAGTAATCGCTGCAATCACACCAACTGGCTCTTTCCTAACTAGGATCCTTTTATTGGGATGGGAGGCCGGAATCGTTTCACCGTACACCCGTTTACCTTCTTCAGCATACCAAGAGATAAACCCATTCGCGTACTGCACCTCTCCTAGAGCCTCTTTTAATGGCTTTCCTTGCTCAATCGTCATAATCCGTGCAATTTCATGCTTGTTTTCTTCTATTAAAAAGAACCATTTCATTAGGTGTTGATAGCGTTCTTCCGCTGTTTTTTTCGACCAAATTTTAAAGGCTTTATGGGCGGCATCGACTGCCTGCTCTGCTTCATAGGCACCACCCGTTGGGATCGCGCCAATCAATTCCTTTGTTGCTGGATTAATAATCTCGGTAAAAACCTCGTAATCATTGCCTACCCATTCCCCATTCAAATACATGGGATATATTTGATAATTTTGCTTGATGACATCCATTCCTATTCCCCCCCAACCGATAAGGCAGGATTATTTAGATAAACTGCTTCCATCGCTTCCTCAAGTATTTGTAATCCCTCTTCAAGCTGGTCATCAGTGATTGTTAATGGCATGAGAAGGCGTATAACGTTGCTGTACAGCCCTGCACTAAGCAACATGAGCCCGCGCTCACCTGCTGCCTTTACAATTTTTCCTACAGCTGCCTTATCAGGAGTCTTCGATTGTCGATCTGTAACGATTTCCATCGCGCACATCGCACCAAGACCGCGGATATCACCAATCCCATCGAAACGTTCCGCTAACAGCTGCATTTTTTCGAGCACTTTATCGCCTATCTTTTCGGCCCGGTCATTAAGGTTTTCGCTTTCTATGATATCTAAAACAGTCAGGGCTGCACGGCAGCCAAGCGGGCTTCCGGAATAGGTTCCGCCGATTTCACCTACCTCAGCCGTATTCATAATTTCCGCCCTGCCAATCACGCCGCTGATTGGAACACCAGCCCCCATCGATTTTGAAATCGTTATTAAATCAGGTATTACATCAAAGTGATCGATCGCAAAATACTTCCCTGTCCGAGCGAACCCAGTTTGAATTTCATCCGCAACGAATAGAATTCCATATTGTGTACAAATTTCTCTTACCCGTTTAACAAAGGAGGTGTCAGGCACGATAAATCCGCCTTCCCCTTGAACAGGCTCCATCACGACTGCAGCGATGGTTTCAGGAGCGACTTCTGCGAGAAGAAATTGCTCGAATTGATCGATGATCATTTCGCTATATTGCTGCTCACTCATACCATCTGGGCGGCGGTACACATATGGATATGGTGCCTTGTAAACCTCAGGAGCAAATGGGCCGAATCCATATTTATACGGCTTCACTTTACTTGTCATCGTCATTGTCATTAACGTTCTGCCGTGGAATCCCCGTGTAAATGAGACAATTCCTTGGCGATTGGTATATTTTCTGGCAATCTTTACGGCGTTTTCAACTGCTTCCGCACCGCTGTTAAAAAAGGCAGCCTGTTTGTCAAAGTCACCGGGGGCAAGCTCACAAAGCCGTTCGGCCAATGAAATATAAGATTCATACATCATCACATTAAAGCCTGTGTGGATAAATTGGCTTGCTTGTTCCTGGAGAGCCCTGACCACTCTTGGGTGGGAATGGCCAACGTTTAACGTTCCGATGGCGCCGGCAAAATCAAGATAATGATTACCGTCCACATCTTCGACCAGTGCTCCTTGTGCTTTTTTTACAAAGGAATGGCAATTATTGCTTATTCCTTTTGGGACATATTTATTTCTTCGCTCCAATATTTCTCTCGATTTTGGTCCAGGTATCTCAGTTTGGAGCTTAACATATTTCTTTTCCAATTCCGTAATCCCCCCTTAATTAAAATAACTCTGTTAATTTTTTCTATAGTAATACGAATTTGGATTCTGAATCTTTATAAGCACGCTGGCCTCTGGGACATTTCGGTCGCTTATAAGCATTATTAGCGACTGGTCCTTGATTTTTCTGGGCTCTTCACAGTGGCCGTTCGTGGCTTTTTTTAGCCTCGACGGGCACTCTGGACTCTTCACAGTGACCGAACGAGGCTTTTTTTTAACTCGACGGGCACTCTGGGCTCTTCACAGTTGCGATCCAACACTCAGAGCCAAAAAATAAATTATGCTTTAACCTGCTCTAATACTTCTTTGAAGGTGCTGACCACTTGATCGACCTCTTCGTAACGAATGGTCAATGCAGGCTCAATTCGAATCGTCTTCGAGTTAATCAATGTCCCTGCCACAAGAACACCACGATCAAACATTCCCTTTGACACTTCATAGCCGATTTCATCTTGATGGAATTCGATCCCAATCATTAAGCCTTGGCCACGAATTTCCTGTACCTTATCTTCATGTCCTTCAGCTGCCTTTTGTAACTCTTCAAGGAAGTACTCCCCAACTTCCGCTGCTCTTTCAGGTAATTTCTCATCAATCAAAACACCAATCGTAGCAATCGCAGCTGCACATGCTAATGGATTCCCTCCAAAGGTGGTTGTGTGCATAAATGGATTCGGGAACCAGCTCTTGAATACATCTTCTCTGGCGACAATTGCTCCAGCAGGCATCACGCCACCGCCAAACGCCTTTGCAAGACAGATAATATCCGGAACCACTTCGTACAATTCGGCCGCGAACATTTTTCCAGTCCGCCCCATTCCTGTCTGAACCTCATCAAAAATCAACAAGGAACCATATCGATCACAAAGCTCGCGGACTTGTTTTAAATAGTTTTCCGGCGGCAGGATGATCCCACCTTCACCTTGAATCGGTTCTAAAATAACGGCCGCCACATCTTCGCCAACGGAAGCACATACTTCAAACGTTTTTCTCATCATGTCAATATCGCCAAATGGAACATGACGGAAGCCTGGGATTAACGGTAAGAAGGGCTTACGGAACATTCCTTTTGCCGTTCCGGACAATGAACCTAAGCTTTTTCCATGGAATGCACGAGTAGTCGAAATGAATGTTGTCCGCTCGCTGTACATTTTTGCTAGTTTAAGTGCTGCCTCAACACTTTCTGTCCCGCTGTTTGTAAAAAAGGCATATTTCAAGTCACCCGGGGTGATATCAGCCAATATCTTAGCCAGCATTGCCCGAAGCGGATCAAGAAGATCTTGACTGTGAAGAGCCTGACGCTTCAATTGATCAGTTACCGCTTTAACAACCTTCGGATTGCGGTGCCCAACATTATAGATGCCGAAGCCCCCAAGACAATCGATATACTCTTTTCCATTTACATCCTTAAAACAGGCACCATTATCCGACCATTCTACTGCAGCGAATTGTCCATCCTTTGTTACCGTTTTACGATAGGCGAGGAATCCTGGGTTTACGTGTTCACGGAAACCATCGACAGTTTCCTTCGTAATCCATGCTGCTTCCGCTTCGTTAATTTCCTCTTTTTCTATTAGACTTAAAACCTTATTAATATATTCACTTACACCCTGATTTTGCTTATTATTTAATTCTTGTTTTAAATCGATACTCATATTTTCGCTCCTCCTAGTCATGTATTAGTTCGAAAACCAGCCAACCGGCTCAACCTGTAAATTGATGTTAATCTGTTTAATTTCTTGGAATTCCTCTAGACCGAATGTTCCAAGGCTGCGGCCAATGCCGCTTTGTTTATAACCGCCCCATGGTGCTTCGTTATAAGTAGGATGATAAGAATTCACCCAAGTAATCCCGGCGCGCAGCTTTTTAATGACCCGTAGTCCTTTCGCGCCATCTTTCGTAAAAACGGCACCAGCCAACCCATAAACAGTACCGTTCGCAAGTTTTAATGCTTCTTCTTCATCTTTGAACTTTTGAATGACAACAACAGGACCGAAGATTTCTTCCTGCACAATTTTCATTTCTTGCTTCACATCAACGAAAACGGTTGGTTCGACAAAGTAACCCTTATCTAATCCATCACGAACGATTCGATTTCCACCGCAAGCAATCGTGGCACCTTCCTGTTTTCCAAGTTCAATATAGTGAAGTACTTTTTCCAAATGCTGCTCGCTCACAAGCGGACCCATTTCGGTGGAAGAATCGTTACCAAGTCCTACTTGAATTTTCTTTGCCCTTTCAACAAAACGCTCGACAAATTTATCGTAAATACTATCTTCAACTAGAATTCTTGACCCAGCTGAACATACTTGACCGGAACCGGCATAGATACCAAATAAGGCATAATCGACAGCAGTTTCAAAATCAGCATCAGCAAAAATAATATTCGGTGATTTGCCGCCTAACTCGAGCGACACCTTTTTCATCGTATCGGCAGCTGTTTTCATAATATGCTTTCCTGTCTTGGTACCGCCGGTAAATGAGACCATATCGACTTCAGGGTGGGAAGCGATTTCATTTCCAACCACCGGACCTGCTCCCATCACCATATTGGCGACTCCTTTTGGCAAGCTTACTTCTTCGAAAATTTCAAACAGCTTTTTCGGCGTTATCGGTGTTACCTCTGACGGTTTAAACACAATCGTATTTCCTGCAGCTAAGGCAGGCGCGATTTTCCAAACACTCATTAATAGTGGATAGTTCCAAGGAACAATCAAACCACAAACCCCAACAGGCTCCCGAACCACCATGGCCTGCATTGGGTCAGCAACATGATAGGTCTGGCCATCAGGCTTTGTGATCATTCCTGCATAATAGCGGAAACATGCAGCTGCATCTGCGACATCAAATCCTGCTTCCCTTAACGGCTTCCCGTTATCCATTGTTTCAAGCTCCGCTAACTCTTCAGCGTATTCATCAATTTTGTCAGCAATTTTTAATAAATAGGAGGCTCTTTCCTGAGCAGAAATACCAGACCAAACACCCTCTTCAAAAGCTCGACGTGCCGCATAAATTGCCGCACGGGCATCGGCGACCGTTCCTTCAGGGGCATATGAAATAACTTCTCCATTAGCAGGATTTATCACTGGGCGTGTTTCTTGATTTTCGGCATCTTTCCACTCACCATCAACAAACATCTTAAGGTTTACAACACGGTTTTTGACTTCGACCATTTTCAATTCCTCCTTTTTTTACCCTCATATACTAACAATGCAAGAAGCGTGCCAACACATAAAACCTAGCAAAATAGCACATTTTGAAAAAAATACGATTGAAGCTATTCAATTTTGCATAACTCTATTTCTATTTGCATAAAGCAAACTCGCCGATTGGCGAGCCGTTAGGCGAAGACAGAGGCGTAGTTGCACTTATGCCTGATAGGAAAGTTATACTTTCCTATCGGCTAAAAAAACTGATTCAGACAAAGTAATCTGAATCAGCTTTCATTTGGAGCGTAGATAAGTTTTCATTATTAATATTTTTCTCTGTCAATATTTTTTGATATTTCCTGCTCACCGATGATTGGCTGATTCCCAGTGCTTTTGCAGCCTTAGTGGTTGTTTTGTACTGGTTCATTGCCATCACAATCAACTGTTCTTCTACATGATCGATGGCATCCTGTAAGGGAATTACGCGTGTAATCACAGGTTTCATCTTTTTATGTTCATAGCCTAATGATAAGAATTGACTTACGAACTCTGCGTCAATTGCAGGGTGATCAGCAGTCACAACCAATCTTTCAATGATGTTTTGCAGCTCCCTTACATTACCCGGCCATGGATAAAATTCAAGCACATTTACGGCATCAGGTGTTAGATGATAGTTACGGTCGTATTTTTCATTAAGCTGCTGGAGGAAATGGAAGGCCAGCAAAGAAATGTCCTCCGTCCGCTCCCTTAGTGCCGGAATATGTATCGGAATGACGTGTAATCGATAGTATAAATCCTCACGAAATCTGCCTTCCTCCACCATTTTTGCTAAATTTTTATTCGTGGCAGCGATGATTTGTACATTTACCTTAGTAGGTGTTGTACTTCCAACAGGAATGACCTCCTGCTCCTGAAGGACGCGAAGCAGTTTTACCTGTAAATGGAGGGGCATCTCACCGATTTCATCGAGAAACAGAATTCCTCCATCAGCTTGTTTGAAATAACCCTCTTTCCCATTTTTATCAGCACCTGTAAAAGCACCCTTCGCATAGCCGAACAGTTCACTTTCAAGGAGATTTTCCGGAATTGCGCCGCAGTTTAATTTAAAGAATGGCTTCTGAGAACGCTTTCCTAATTGGTGAATCGCTTGGGCAATCACTTCTTTTCCTACCCCAGATTCTCCGTGGAGCAGGACTGTCGAGGAAAAGTCTGCAATTTTCTTTACTTGGTTCATGATCTTTTCCATTTTGGGACTGCAATAAATTAGTTTCTTCAAAAAACGATCCTTGCTCTTAAAATCATCCAATTCTTTCTTATATTGTTCGGAAATTTTTCGCATTTCCTGTAATTCGCTTTTCAGCCGCGTTGTTTCGGTAATATCGCGTGAGGCAATAATAATTCGATCCAGTTCATTTTTTTCATTGAAAACTGGATTTCCAACAGCAAGAATTTTTCTGCCGTTAAGTGTTTCTTGAACAACGGAAACCTTTTTCTTTTTTTCAATGACGAGCCTTGTAACTGATGGAGTAAATAAACCGCGATCTTCAAGTTCAAGAATGTTTTTTCCAATTAGCTCATTTAATTCAACATTCCAAAAATCTTGAATGATATTTTCACTGAACCGGATCAATTCTCCTTTAGCATTCACCACAAGAATTTCATCATAAATACTTGAAAGAATTGCATTTAAATCCTTATTCAAATCTTTAATATATTCAATTTCCATCGCCATTTCCTCAACCATCGGCAAATCCTGAGCAACGATAATGATCCCATCCACTTCATTGTCGTAATTCAAAATGGGGCTATAATCAACGAGAACGCCCATTTCATTCGTTATTTCAAGGTGGTTGAGAAGCGTCTTTCCAGTTGAAAACACTTTGTTAATGTGAGAACGGCTAAAAATATTCTCAGCAGGAAAATTTAACACCTTTTCGGCTGTCGATTTAATCATTTTCAAACCGGCTTCATTACAATTAATAATTCGCTTTTCTTTATCCAATACAAAAATTCCCATGGGAATTGAAGTCAGGATTATTTTAAGTAAATCTACACTTTTATTTTCTTGTTTAAAAAGCTCTGCCAGGACATCTTCTCTACGAATGTACCCCGATGGTTTGCCATCCTCATCCTTGATGATCGCAAAAGGTTCACCAATAATTTGAAATAAAACAGGCAAGGAAATATGTTCGCTAAGATGACAGATACTTTCGAGTGGTTTGGCATGTTCAAGCAGGATTTCAACAGAAGAAGCCTCTTTCTCCTGCTTCCCTATTACAATGTAGGCAAATAAGTGATTTTCCTTTTTGAAAAATAAAATGGGTTCTTTAAGGTTATTTAAGGTCGAGCGAAAAATTTCTTCACTTTCATCCACTTCGACTGAAATAATCGGCTTCATTTTTTCTTTTGCCACGGAAAACATCGTTCCATCCCCTTTACAACCTTGTCACTCTAATAGTACCACCTGATTCAGAATTTTTAAAATAATATTCTAAAAAAAGAAGATGTGAGGGGGCCCGCATCTTCTTTTTCTAACAATTAGTCACTTCCGGTGACAAATAAATCTTCTTTTATATAGGCAAGGACCATTCCGGGAATAACATCGTCGCCCTCTTTTACTTCCAGTGATTCTACTTCCCCGCTGACACTGGTTTGAATCATTTCCACATGACCGGCTTCTGTTTTTATCGCAAATAATGGTTCCCATTCATAAATTCTTGACTCATTTTTTATTGAAATCCTTTCTACTTTCCCGTAACACGGACTAGTCACCACTCCAAAATACATAGAACATCACCCCCAAAAAAATTTAGTATTGCTCCTGAAAGGGCCGTGTCTGCAAAACGAGGCGAAAAAACTTCTGGAATTCTGGAATATCTTCTTTTTCGATTCCAAGTCGATCTGCCCAGTGATCATCTGCATCAGTATCCTCTTGGCAAAGTAATACCATTTTTCCTGACTGCATCGATGTCACCATTGCTTTCCCATAAAAATGATTGGAATAGCCAATCGTCAAGTCATAGCGATGGTTATTAGAAATAAGACAAAAATAATGCAATAGCTGATTTTCTTTTTCCTCCGACAAAATTTCGAGCTTCATACACAATTCCTCCTTTTTTAATACTTTAACCATCCTCTCAGCCTTGAAGCTTCGGCTAACTTTTGAATGCCTTCGATATAGGCGGCAATTTTCATATTGACGCCAAACCTTTTCGCTGTGTTATAGACATTTAAAAAGCTAGCTGTCATTTTTTCCTTTAGCCTTTCATCAACCAATTCCTCAGTCCAGTAATAGCCTTGATTGTTTTGGCACCATTCAAAATAGGAGACAATCACGCCGCCAGAGTTGGCAAGAATATCCGGGACAACAAGAATTTCACGTTCATCGAGTATATTGAGAGCATCCTTTGTTGTTGGGCCATTGGCCGCTTCAATCACAATCTTACAGTTAAGCCTGCTGGCATTCCGTTTATTGATGACCCCGGAGATGGCTGCAGGAATGAGGACGTCGCATTCTTTTTCTAATAATTCCTGATTGGTGATCGAGCTTGTAAAACGATTGGATACGATTCCAAAGGAGTCTCTGCTTTCCAGGAGGTACGGAATATCTAAGCCGTTTTCATCAAATAAACCGCCAAGCACATCACTAATTCCAATAACCTTTGCCCCTAAATCATACAAATACTTCGCCAGATAACTACCGACATTGCCAAATCCTTGAACGATTACGCGGGTATCCTTTATCTGCATTTTCTTTAATTCACATACCATTTGCAGCGTGTAGAGAACACCTTTAGAAGTGGCTGTTTCCCTTCCCTTCGATCCGCCAAGTGCAACCGGCTTCCCTGTGATAAATCCTGGAGAATCAAATTCGCGGATATGGTCATATTCATCAAGCATCCATGCCATAATTTGCGAGTTCGTATACATATCGGGTGCCGGGATATCCTTTGTCGGGCCGACAAGCTGGCTGACTGCTCGCACATAGCCCCTGCTTAACCGTTCTAATTCGTCAAGGCTCATCTTTCGAGGGTCACAGACAATGCCGCCTTTTGCTCCGCCGTAAGGAAGATCCGTGATTCCGCACTTCAGACTCATCCAGCCCGCCAGTGCCTTTACTTCTTCCGCTGTAACATCCGGGTGGAAGCGAATACCGCCCTTTGTCGGGCCTGAGGCATCATTATGCTGGGCACGGTAACCTTGGAAAATCTCTGTTTTCCCGTTATCCATCCTTACTGGAATACTTACTTCTAAAAATCTCATAGGCTTTTTCAAAAATTCATAAACCTGCGGGGGATAGTTTAAAATGTTAACAGCTTCCTTAAGCGTCTCCTGAAACTCAATCAGCGAATTATCCTTTTCCATACCTGACTCATTCTTTTTCACATCTAAAGATTCAATTGCCACCCTTAACACCTCATTTTTTATTGTTACTAATGGTAATAGCAATTTCCGTGCCAACTTTAGATCGTGGATTCTCAGCTATCTCTATTTATAAAGTGGCTGAACTTATGAAATTCTGACTTTATTATTCAGTTATGCATAATTCCGAGGAGAAAAAAACACATCCCTGATGGAATGCATTTAACTGGACAAGTTACTAGCCCCCTATATTTCTAATTTTATTGATGGCGTTCTTTCAGCGTCATCAATATTTAAATCAGCAATTTTGATTTTAAAGAATCTTGTTTGGAAAACCATATAGATTACGCCAATTACAATCCAAACAATCCCCCCGATGAGGGCATCGGCTTGAAGGTTATACCACAAAATTCCAGTTAATCCAGCACCAAGAATCGGCATAATGAGGTATGAGAATATATCCTTTGCCGTTTTGTATTTTTTTAAGCGGAAGATGAAATGGGCAATGACGGATAAATTAACAAATGTAAAGGCAATTAATGCGCCAAAGTTAATAAAGGAAGAAATTAACTCAAGGCTCGGAGCGATAGCGAGCAGTGAAACAACTCCAACGAGGATTACATTAAAAACCGGTGTCTGGAATTTTGGATGGACATAACCGAAAGCCTTTTTTGGCAGGACCCCATTTCGTCCCATCACATACAATAGCCTTGATACACTTGCATGTGAAGCAAGTCCGGAAGCCACTGTTGCCGCAAACGCACCGGAAAGGAAAATCAGTTTAAAGAGTGTTCCACCGACAAATAAGCCAATTTCCGGTAACGTGTCATCAGTTACCTTGAAGCCTGAAATATCAGGAAATAGGGCTTGTGCGAAATAACTGCAAACGAAAAAGATTCCACCGCCGATAAAGACCGTTAGCATAATCGCTCTCGGCATCGTTTTGTGATCAATCGCTTCCTCGGCGTACATGGTAACAGCATCAAATCCAATAAACGAGAAACAAACCACTGTTGCCCCTGTCAAAATGGCGCCGAGGTGGACATTGGAATGGAAAATCGGTGCCGTTGTGAAAATCGTTCCTTGTCCCATTCCTTTGGAAAGCTGAACTAAGGCAAG
>Ga0213823_1000765_pt1 | contig 23330 bp, 14 predicted proteins | sample MC6MC0907MG_FD_179887 | JGI IMG/M metagenome (GOLD analysis project Ga0213823, IMG submission 179887) | Enriched soil aggregate microbial communities from Iowa State University, Ames, United States - MC6-MC0907-MG | ecosystem: Environmental > Terrestrial > Soil > Unclassified | place: USA: Iowa...
CACACTAACAAATACCCCCTTCCAGGATTTTGCTAATGAAACATACAATAAAATTATGGCGAAATTAGAAGGACACCTGCCAAATGTCGATTAACAGCCTTAAGAGCCCGATTAGCAAAAATCGGGCTCTTACAATTGTCTAGGATTATTCTTCATTCAGTCCATCAATCAGTTGTTTCGTCCTTTTCGCATTTCCTTCGGCAAAGTTTTCGAAGAGTCCCTTTAGTTCAAAGTATAGGACAAGTACAAGAATGACAGATTTGTGAACAAGGTAAAATTTTCTAAAAAAAAGCTGTTCCTTTGTACGGCAATCTGCTTGCATACTTTGGAGACAGCATTGAGTTATTTTTTTGAAGATTAATGGTTTTACCTAAATGCCGGCATTGTAACAATAATCATCATAAGAAACAAAATTGTTATATAATTTACAGAATAAAGAAAAATCACATGGGCCCATTTAAGATCATTCTTAGTGAAAAATCCGTATATACTTACAGCCAACCAACCAATATTAAGCAGCGTTGCAAGAACAATAAACGTAGTTCCTAGTGGTGCTAGATAAAAAGGTAATGGAAGTAAACAGGCAACATAGACCACCATTTGCCGCTTCGTCATCGCTAATCCATACACAACCGGAAGCATGGCAACCCTTGCTGCTTTGTATTCATCGTATTTCTTAATGGCAATCGCAAAGGTGTGCGGCATTTGAAAAATAAACAAAATGAGTGCCAGTATAATCGGGATGATATGAAAACCAGATTCTATTGCCGTCCAGCCAATTAAAGGGGTAACGGCCCCAGAAACACTCCCGATAACGGTATTTAGAGTATATCTTCGTTTTGACCACATGGTATATAAAAAACAATAGGTAACCCATCCAACCAACGCATAAATAGCTGCTTCAATTGTTGTAAAAAGTAATAGAATGAAGCCAAGTACAGACAAAGTAATTCCTATCGTTAAAACCATCTTTAGTGAAAAATGCCCAGTAACCGTTGGACGATGCTTCGTTCTGTCCATTACGGTGTCAATATCAACATCGTACCAGTTATTGATCACGAGAGCCCCCGCCATAACAAGCGTACTGCCAATAACCGTTAGGAAAAACAGATCCCAATAATCATTAAAGGAAGCACCCGTAAAATATAGGGCTAACCAAAATCCTGTTAGCACAGGCAAAACGTTTGCGATTAAAACAGGCGCTTTAAATAGTGCCCTTATATCAGCAAACAAAGTAGAACTCGATAAAGCAGCTCCCCCACCATTTTGTGGAACAGCAATGCTATTCTTACTCATCCATAATCCTCCCCTAAAAATGGTTGAAAAAAATTCTTTACTCGTATACCATTTTTCCTCTCTTACATATTAACATAATTCGATGCAAGTTATGTGCTGGAAGCATAATGTAATTGAAGAAAGCCTCTCGCATAATGGAGAATTTATCGGAGGATATTGAATAGAGAATTTCGGAACTGACTTGAATTTTCTTTTTTAATATTAAAAAAATTTAAATACAAATACTCACCTGTATTAGGAGGCAATCTTTCTTTTAGGTACGATTACCTCCTACAAAACCCTTAATGGTCGCGGTTCACAATATAATTCAATAAATGCTTCAGAAAAGTGGTATTGCGTGGTACCTCTTGCAACGTTTCCATTGCAAGACAGTAATGTTCCCACATTTCCTCTCTTGCACCTTCCTTACCCAGGATTGACACAAAAGTTGAATTGTTATTTTCGGCATCTTTGCCAATGGGTTTTCCAAGTAAGATTTGATCTCCTTCAACATCAAGCAGGTCATCCTTAATCTGAAACGCAATGCCTGCATGATGGGCGAATTTTTTCAAAGCTTTCATTTCGAATTCCTTTGCATTGGCGAGAATTGCAGGCATTACGAGGGAAGCTTCGAATGCTATTCCAGTTTTATAAAAGCACATACTATTCAATTGTACCAGTGTCAATTGTTTTCCTTTGGAATCCAAATCCATCGCCTGTCCCTTACACATGACCTCTGTCAGTTGTGCCGAATATTGAATCAATTTAAGCACAGTTTTCGAATCGAACTGGTCAAGAGAAGCTTGTTGCTCAATAGCCTTCTGGCTTAGAAAAAGACCGGTTAATTCTGCTATAGCAATGTTATATACATTATGCAGCGTTGGACGCCCTCTTCGGGTGGAGGCATTATCCTGGGATGGCAGATCATCGAAGATTAAGGATGCAGTATGCATATATTCCAATGATCTCAGAAGCGGCACGACTGCCGAACTGTTTAATCCATATTCGTTAACGCCCATAACCCAAGTCATGATCGGCCTCAATCGCTTCCCATTACCTTCCAGACTGTAATTTGCTGCATCAATTATTGGATCTTCCATCAGAGAAACATTCTCTATTTTAGGGATTTTCAAAGTTTTGTTAATCTGATTGCGTACCGTTTCAATCGTGTCTAAAAAGTCTTCCTGTTCCTTCTTTTCATTTTTCAGATTAGCAATCATATGGTCTCGAAGCAGTTTATCAAAGAAATCCACATCATCCGCTTTCCGAACCATATTTTGGATAATACGATTGAATTTTGGATTTCCAGAAGCAAATAGCTCCATAACTTCGTTGTATTTTTTGGTTCCCACTCGTTCTTTATATCGTTTTAGACCGTTTATAGCACGATCCAGAACCACCTCACAGGTCTTGCTATCTGAGTGATACACGTTATGAATCAAATTGGAGATGACCGCCCAATATAATTCAAAAGGGTTTATAAGATCGGGACGCCTATCATGATATTTCAGATAATAGGTATAGGGTGTTACTGCACCTTCCTTCATATCATCAAACATATCCGCAAAATCATCAGCAAGCTGGTTGTATATTCCATAAAAGAATGTCCGGCTGTCAAAATCCTCATCCTTAGGAGCACTAATTACGGAACGGACAATCAATCGGGAAGAAGAGGATTTTAAAATGATCGGTATATAAAGCTCTTCATTGGTGTAATTGGCATTGGATAGATCCTTTAGACGGTCCACTTCCTGGGAATTAAAAAACACATAGGCTTGCTCGAAAAAGCTTTTCCTTGTCTCTCGTTGCTGATGGGTATTAATATACTCAAAGGCATCACGGAGTTCCAAATGAATAAATCGGATCAAATCTTTTGTTTTTCCACTCCACTTCCCCAATTCCGGCACAGATCCTGTGATAAGGGTGGTACGTATCATATCGGAATATTGTTTCTTCTCTTTATCGGATAAAACTTTGGCATCCAGAAGATCATCAACGAAGGGATAGGTTAGGCCGTAGGCATAGCCCAGCCTAATAGCTTTATCTAGTTTCTGAGTACGTTCTGCAGGGGATATTTCATCGTCCATCTCCTCAACCGTGTGCATTAATACACCAGCAATAATTTTGATAAGTTTTCGCTGGGCTTGCTCGGCATCCATCCCCTTAGGAATATTGTCAGCTACAGTCTTTAGTTTGTTTACCACCCAAATCATGGTGGATTCAACGCCTTCTTTTTGGGCTATCCGATACATCTTGGCCATGCTAAACATCTCATTTTTGTCTCCTCGATCTGTTGCGGTAGAATGAGTAAGATAATTTTTTAAACTATCAACTGCACGCCGAACCCTTGTCTGTGTGTCAGGTAAGTCCAGTGCTTTACCCAAATCCCGCATAAAAATATAAGAGATGCTTCTATCCAGGTAATTATCTAGTTTGCCCATACGATCAAGCCATTGAATATAATTGTGATAGCCCTGTTGATCCGATTTTCCCTTTCTACGAAAAAAAAAGGATAATAATGGATGACGATGAATATGGTTATGTTTCCACGATTGTATATCTTTTGTCAGGGTTGAGACATAGGTCTTTTGTGAGACCAGCGCATAAAGTGATTTAAAATAATGAGCAGCCTTCTGCTCAGCCAGTTGATAGCATGCATCGGCATTTTTTATTAACTCCTTATTCATATAAACATACCTCTACTTAATGTTCTCTTATCAATATTTTGGAAAATAATTCTAGCTTAGATGAATAATCCAAGCATGATCCCAATCTTTTCTCTTTAAATCTATCAAAATATATTTAAATATAGTACTAAAAAAACAACTTTATAACCAGAAAACTTAATATTGTATTTATAATGATTGCTCTTATTATTTATAACGCCTAAAACAAATAGAAGGTTCACTTTAAGAAAAAATCCGTCTACGTCATGAGCAGCAGCATCATAAGCAAATCCTTATGCCATACAAAACAAAAAAGTTCCTAATATTTTGTAACAAGACTCCACTACTTACTTTTTCCATACCTAAAAATAATAAATTGTATACTTGATAAAGAATTTGTTCTTGAATATAATTCTATCAAGGCTAATGGGACTATTAAGATATGCAGTTTTTTTGAGAAATATAGATTAATATAAGTATTTTCAGATGAGTTAATAGATGTTCCTGTTCGGATAAAATGAATATTTTTGTATAACGATAGAAAGTATTGAGTCTATTGAAAAAATCGAAGAACCAATTAAAATCCAGCTGCCTTAATTGGCTAACTGATGAAGGGGATATTGTTATGTATGAAGGTAAAATCATAAAGTTTTATCGAGAAAAATACAAACTAACTCAAGAACAGTTAGGGAAAGGTATATGCTCCGTAACACATATTAGTAAAATCGAATGTGCTCAAACAACGTACGCAACAGATACCATTACTTTATTATCCAAACGCCTTGGAATAAATATGGAGTTGGAAGTAAAAAAACTAATAAATATTAAACAGCAGTTATTTAAGTGGCATGAAGCAATAATTATGCAATTATTTGACGAAATGGATCAAATTAACGACGAACTCGAGCGTGAAGAATTAATTAAAATTTCAGAATATAATAATATGTATCAGTTACTACGGGCTAGGTATTTATTATTACATAATAATGCTCATGAAGCATTTAAGATTATTAAAAAAATTAAAAAAATAGAAAATAAGTTAACACCTTATGATAACAATCTATTAAAACATGTTTTGGGTATCTATTATATGTTAAACCAAGATTTCATCACAGCAATTCAAACATTAAAAGCAATCCAAAATGAGTTTTATAATAATCCAGAATATTACTATCAATTAGCAGTTGCTTATCATACTTTACAATCACCAGTTTTGGCTTATTATTATGCTGAAAAATCCCATCAATTTTTCGAATATACGAATAACTTCCCGAAAGTCATTGATTCAGAAATGCTTATGATCATTCAAGTTAAAGATGATGATGACTATGAAGAAATAATAAACCGGTTTAAAAATTTAATTAAAAGTTGTGAATTGTGTAATGCCCCTGATCGAAAAGCAAGAGTATTACATAACTTAGCTTATGAATACTTCCGAAGAAAAGAATATGATCAAGCAAGTTGGTATTATAAGGAATCAATGTCTCTTAAAGAAAATGAGTCTCCTCCATACTTACTATCTTTAGAAGGTTATATACTGAGTTCATTTCATGGTGACCTTATTCCAAATGAGGAATTAATACAACTTGCTGAAAAAGGATTAACTATTGCAAGTAATAATAATCAATTATTATATATTCATTTATTTAAACTTCTCTTTTATTTATTAAAATCTAAAGAAAAAGAATATTATCAATATTTATCCAATAAAGCATTACCTATGTTTATTAAATGTGGGTATACTTTTTGGATTCAACGTTCTAAAAAGGAATTGTTTGATTATTACTATAAAATGAAGTTAACAGATGAGGCATTGGAAATGGCTCAATTATTAATCAACCCATAAATCTTTCGTCCATAACTATTCTTAGGGCATAGAAAAACCCGAATAAAGGCACTTTTTATTAGTGTCCCTTATTCGGGTTTTTAATCTAAATAATGGCTTTTTTTGATTTGAAAAACCTTAAAACTTCTTATTAAATCCATACCCCGTCTTTACCAATTTTGTACTTTCCAATAGTTGTATTGGACGCTATATGGCCCTCACTATATTAAAAGTACCATTTCTTGTTCACTTTAATAGTTGTAGCCCCTATCTAAAATAGCATGGTCTTCCACTTTTTAAGGTTACACTTCAAAAAAATTGCACCATTAATGCAATACTCTAGCAGCACTGGAAAAAGCAGACGGATTATAAGAAGCAATTTTCACAACATCACCCGTTTGCGGGGCATGTATATATTGCCCGTTTCCAATATAAATGCCGACATGATAGGCAGGGGAACCCCTGAATACTAAATCTCCTGGCTGTACTTGACTAGGAGAAATTCTTGTTCCAACATTTTGCTGGTCTCGTGACACCCTTGGAAGACTAATGCCAACTGATCTAAACACATATGAAGTGAATCCCGAGCAATCAAATCCGCTTGGCGTTGTCCCGCCCCAAACGTAAGGAACGCCCAAAAATTGTTTAGCATACGCAATTACCGCACTTGCCGAATTAGAACTTGGTGGATTAGCTACTCCTGTAGGTGGTGTTGAGTTTGAAACATTTTTTCCTGAAGATTGCTGTTCTGACTGTTGTTGGGCTCTTTGGGCCTGTTGTTGGGCTTGCTCTTGGGCTTGCTGTTGAGCCTGTTGTTGGGCTTGCTCTTGGGCTTGCTGTTGGGCTTGCTGTTGAGCTAATTGAGCCTGCCGCTCTGCCTCTTGTTGAACCAGCTGATCCTCTTGGTTTTGTAATTTGTTTTTCGCATCTGCTAATTCTTTTTCAACTGCTTGTTTATCTTCTTCAATCTTTTTTTGTTCAGCAGCTAATTCATCCTGGCTCTTTTTTAATTTATCGAATTCATTATGTAATTTTGCCTCTGCTTCTCTTAACGCTTGTTCTTTTTCATTTAAACCATTCAGCAAGGCAGTGTCACTTTCCATAATTTGTGAAATCGCACTAAAACGATTGAAAAACTCAGAAAGGTTATTAGAAGAAAGCAAAAGTTCTGCGTATGTAGCGATTGACTGTTTTCCCTCTAACTGAATGCTTTTTAGTCGTTCAGAATAGACCTTTTTGTGAGTATCTAAGGACTTTTTGGCTTTTTCAATTTCGACCTCTGTTTCTTCAATTTTTCCTTGTTGTGTTTTAATTTGATTATTCAGTTTATCACTTTTCTCCATTGATAAGGTGATTCGGTTGTCTAATTGTTGAATCTTTGTTTCAAAGTCATCGATTTGTCCTTTTGTCGCATCGATTTGTCCTTTTGTCACTGGTGAATCTACTGGACTTGCAAAAGTAGGTGTTGCTTGAATCATAGTTGCGAGAACCGCAGCCGATACTGTATATTTTAATAATTTCCTTATCATAGAAAATCTCCTTTTTTTTACTTATTATTAATTCGAATTTCTCATATATTACTAGTTTATATTCCAAATGGACTAAAAACAATGAAACTGTCGGTAATGTAATATAATTGTAATTTTATGTAGAATAATCTGATAAAGAGTCGACTTCTTCTCCCTACTTGTAGAAACATGATTGAGGATGGATGGACATTCCTATAAATATCCCCCTTATTAGAGAAGCCTGTCACGACTCGATGTTTACTGGATTTTGTCGAGTAATCGCAGGCAAAGCAGCTTTATGAAACCTTACCGAAAAACAACCGAGGTAAAATCAAGTGAATACAGAAAAAAACACCTCTTCTTCCTTCGTGTGACAACATACATACTCCCGCTTAGTATTCTAGAGCATAATCTTATACCTGTATTGTTAAAATAAACAAAAAAAAAGAAACGGGACATCATCCCATTCCAAATTAAAACACATCTACGGTTCACTTTTTTGTTTTTTCCATTTTAAATTATTTGATTGAGTGTTACCTGCGATCTAAAAAGCGTTCGAATGAACGTAAAGTTAGACAATATCTTAAAGTTTGATTAATATTTTTTCTTATCCAATGACTTGTGTGAGCCGTCACAGTGGGGCTGCTTTTGAGATAGCCCACAAGTACAATCATTTAATCCCTTTCCATCGAGAATTTTCTGGATATATTTTCCAACCCTTGACTCTCGAGTTTTGGATTGTTTGGGTTGAGAAAAATAAAGAATGTATGCTCTTTGCCGTCCCGGTGTCAATGATTTAAAAGCAGTTTTAAAAGTAGGCATTTCATCGAATTTATTTTGAAGTTCTTCAGGAATTATGAATTCTTTATGCTCTTTCATTTTCACTTCCAAACCGGCTTTTTCAACTTCAATGGCTTCATAAATATAGTCCTTCAAGATGGTTTCCATTGCAACTATTTCTTGAACATTGGTGAACCGAATCTGGCGCGCCGCCTGTACATTCTCCGTTTGTTGGATTAGAATCCCATGGGCATCCTGTAACAAGGCACCTTTGTGAAACAGAAGCGCACAATATTCATTAAATCCATGTATTAAAACTATGTTTTTTTTCTCAAACGTGTAACAAGGATGCATCCACTTAAATTCTTCGGTCAGCTTACAGTCAAGAACGATATTTCTCAACTTCTCATATTCTTCCTTCCACTTTTTAGCTTTACTTAAAAATTCATCAACCTTAGGATTCATTCTACTATTTGTCATCAAGGAACACCCTTCTTCAATTTCTCTTAATAATCCGATTCCCGATAAATTTCATTTGCTTCAGGAACGCTTTTAAAATCAAATCCTAAAACCAAAGCAACCAAAAAAGTGGTTGCTTATACGCTCATAATTATTTCCGCCAAAAAGTTGAACAGTCTGCCTTATCCAAAATATTAAACTCGATCATTTTCTCAAGTAATGAGAAATCAACCGGACTATCCCACTGCATACGTACCAACTGCTTGGTGTGATCATAGCCAGCCTGCACAATTTTATCAGAAAAATGAATAATCCCTGCCCTTTCAGGGGCAACAGCCAAATGATTTTTGGCTACGCTAAAGCCAATAATAAATGTGCCGTGATCGGTAAACATAGGCTGATTCCACGCAATTTTTGGCATTAAATTTGGAAATTTCTTAGTTACCCAAGCCAAAACTTCTTCCGTTCGGGCCCGATGTTGCGGGTTATCAATATGCGCTAAATATTCTGCAAAAACTTCCATGTCGTTCCCTCCTATAATAAAAATTATGTCGTTCAGAGAAATTCCTCATACCCATTCGTTTGTAACTTTTTAAACTTCTACAAATAATACACGAACTCCTTCTTCCATAAAACTGCCCTTTAAAAATGATCAAGAAAAGAGATAAATCTGGCCCGGGGTGAGGGGGATCCTTTCCCAACTATTTTCACAAAATATTTACCGAAGCCATGGGAGTTACTCCAAATGAATTTGTTTCAAAAACTAGGCTTGATAAAGCAAAGGATTGCTGGTAAGAACTGATACATCAGTTGCAGAAATAGCAGTTCAATGCGGCATTGAAAACACACCTTATTTTAGCTATGTATTTAAGAAACAAATACATTTGACACCTGGAGAATTTAGAAATAAGTATAAATATTTATAAATTCTTCGAAGCTTAGGAATCTAGCATGTAATAACCAAAGGTAACTTAATTCTGAATAGTAAAAACTCGGGTAGCTAACCCGAGTTTTTTAAAATTAATACATCCTTTGGTTCAATTTCTATTTCATTTTCTAAAATCTCTCCATTGAATAAATCAGTGTATGAGTTTTTTCCAAGTGATACCTTTTGTAAAATATTGCTGTGGTTTAATATAAATATATATTCATTATTTTCCTTCACTCTTCTAGTTATCTCTACCTCTGCATCAGTTTTAAATATAGGTTTAATATTCTTTTCTCCGCAATATTTTTCAATTAATACTTTTATTAAATTGTCCTCTGGTTCCGATGCCACATATATGGCCTTTCCACTTCCATAAGAATTCTCTGTTATTGCAGGTAAGCCTTTATAGTAATCTTCTGTGAAGGTTCCTAGTACAATTGCATTTTCATTGTGAACTACTTCGCATATTAATTTACATTCAAAGGTTTTCTCATTTTCCTCCAGCTGCTTTTCTACCCTTATTCCATTCTTCATATCAGGATATAGTGCATCAACCTCTTCTACCCATATACCAAGCAGTTCCCTAAAGGCACCTGGATATCCACCAAGTCTTACAATATCATTTTCATCAACAATGCCACTAAAGAATGTTGTTATGAATGTACCGCCCCTACTTACAAATTTATTAATATTTTCTATAGAGGCATCACTAACCATATATAAAAGAGGAGCTATTACTATTTCATATTTTGATAAATCTGAGGTAGGTTCAACTATGTCTAACGGTATATTTAAATCATATAAGGCTTTATAATATTTCATTATTCTATCAATATATGTTAAATCTACACTAGGCCCACTTGAATATTCAACTCCCCACCAATTAGCCCAATCCATAATTATTGCTACCTTTGATTCAGTTCTAGCATCAATTATTTTATCCTGAAGGTATTGTAATTCCTTGCCTAATTTGCTTAGTTCTTTTCCAGTCCGCGTATTCTCATGTCCAACATGAGGCACCATAGCAGCATGAAATTTTTCACAGGCTCCTAGAGATTGCCTCCATTGAAAAAACATTATTCCATCTGCACCGTGGGCTATACATTGATAGCTTAACAGCCTCATTACCCCTGGTCTTTTTTGAGCATTATAGGCTTGCCAATTTTGCTGACTAGGTGTTTGCTCCATTAATAAAAAGGGTTTTCCTTGTTTTAATCCTCTTATCACATCATGTCTAAAAGCAATTACACTTGGATGATCTTTATTTGACGGATAACTATCCCAAGAAGCAACATCACATTGTTCTCCCCACCTAAATAAGTCTAACTCATGGCTTATACTCCATATATTAGTAGTAATAGATGTTTCTTTATGATATTTTCTTATTTCCTGCACTTCTCCATTAAAGCATTCTAACATACTATTTGACATGAACCTTTTGTAATCTATCGCCATGGGCTGAAAATAAGTTCCATCTCTTCCTGCTAAAGCACCTGGTAAAATCTCTGTTAAAGCAGATGGTACCTCAATTTCATCAAAGTCATATATTGTATGACCCCAAAAGCTTGTATACCAACATCTATTTAAATTTTCTAAAGTTATATATTTATTTTTTAACCATTGTATAAAAGCTTGTCTACAATTTTCACAGTAACAATAGGCACCATATTCATTGTTAACATGCCATAACACAATTGCTGGGTTATTTTTATAATGTTCAGCCATTTTTCCAGCTATAGTACTTGACAATCTCTTATAGTTGGGACTATTTGGACAAAAATTCACCCTTCCACCATGTTTACGTTTGCGACCATAAATATCCGTTCTTGTAATATCCGGATATTTTTTACTCATCCAAGCTGGCTGCGCTGCAGTTGGTGTAGCCATGTTTATGAAAATACCATTTTCATATAGAAGATTTACTATTTTATCTAGCCATGAAAAATCAAATTCCTCTTCACTTGGCTGCAATTTAGCCCATGAAAATACAGGGAGAGTTACAACATTTACTCCATGAACCTTCATCTGTCTTATGTCTTCTCTCCAAACTTCTTCATCCCATTGATCCGGATTATAATCCGCGCCATAAAAAAAACCTTTAATTTTATCATGAATCATTGAAATATCGCTCCTTTTAGCTCCATACAAATCCATTTTATTTCATAAGGTTTTAATGAAAGCTTTACAGCACTATTTTTATCTCTGTAAACTTCTGTTTCCTGTACTTTATCTGAATTATTTATAATTGCCACATTGCCTGTTTGCAGGTATGCTGCACACTCAGTATTGCTGTTTGAAGTATACCAAGTGAACATTTCCTCCTCTTTAGCTGCTGCCCAATATAAAGCTCTTAATAAAATTCTTACGTTTTCTGGTGTATAAGGAAGTCCTGAAATATACACTGCTCTACCCTTGCCAAATTCGTTCACAGCAAGATTTATATCTCCATTATCCATTGAAAGAATCTGTGTGCTATCGCTAACCCTAAATACATACTTCATTCCTTCGCCAAAATCTATCTCTGACTTTTGATCTTGTAATATAAAGTGGGTCTCCTCTTGAGCCTTATCATGTCTAGTGTAACTTAATGTATAGCCCATTTCTCTATCCACACCTAGTATATCTGAGAGCTGGAAGTACTTACCTTGATGCTGATATGCAGTTGGTTCACCTATACCAATGAATCCGCCTCCATTATGTACCCATTCTCTTAGCTTACCTGTTACTTCATCATCTACCCAATACCTATCTCCTGACCATGCTGTACCAGCATCACCAGCATTTATAATTACACCTATATCTTCCGGTATGCCCTTTTTCTTTATATCTTCAAAGCTCATAAATACCACATCAACTGGCATACCGCTTAAACATTCTATTACCCCTACATAAGAATATATTTTCTTATACCATAAAGCATGTGCCACCATATTAGTCTGCCAGCTTCTAAGCTTTCCCCAAGCATTTAACACAGCTACTTTAAATTTGGCAGTATAAGCTTTGGTTCCTTCCATCTTGTAATGGATTTCTCTAAACTCATTAGTGATTTCTTCTATCTTCTCTACAAACTCTGGAAACTTTAGCGCAAGACTCAAGTATCCACCATAACCCATTCTTTCCACTGGCTTTCTAAGTATTGCACGCCTTGCTTGTACCCAATTTTCTACTGCTTCCTTTGTTGGGTTTCCACCTTCATAAAAGGTATCTGGAAAGAAATATGGTAGAAATCTTCCTTCTGTATATTTTACGTGAGGAATATCGGAAATCAATCTTAAAGTAGCTCCGCTTCCCACAGAGCCTACCACTGAATCTAATCCAATGTTTCCAAAATAATCTCCATAAGGTTCTGTTCCAATCCAGTTATCACCTAAAAACATCATTGCTTCTTTTCCATAGCTATGACATAAATCAACACATTTTTTAGCATTTTCAGATACAAAACCTTGAACAAAATCAATCCAATCTAAAAATTCCTTAGAAGGTACTCTAAAGGGGGAATTATAATATCCTTCATCAACGAAAGCCTCTGCTCTCAGCCTGTAGCCTTTTACCTTTTCAAATTCATCCATGGCCTTTGGACTTACACTAGCACTGTATCCAAACCAATCAACAAACTTTTCCTTTGCTTTGTCATTATAAGCTATTGTGAAGTGGTAAAAAAATGTAGTAAATCTAACAACATCTACACTGGGATTCTCTTTAAGCCAATTATCTAAATAGCTAAAGATATGCTCCCTGGTTTCTTCATGGATTGCATCATAAGGCATCTCCGGTGCTGTAGTCCAATTATTTGTTAGATGATTATACATTTGAGTTGTATCCCAAACTTGATATGCTAAAAAACTCACAGTATATCTGTGCCACTTTTTAGCATTGTTGATTACAACCTTTTGAGTGTCGCAATCAAACTCCCATTGGTTCACATCTAACAACTCGCCACTAGTTCTATCTATAACCTCCCAATATCTTTTAATATCATGGTCTTTATCTATTTCAAATTGTTTATTAAAGTATCCATCTAAAAGGTCTATTTCTAATACCTCGTTTGCAGCGGTATTATGCTTAGACATTAAATACTGCATTTGCAGTTGATCTCTATGGGAATAGGCCCACTGTTGATCATTTCTAACAGTTAAATAGGTTGTGTATACCTTAACTGCCATATCCATTAATTCCTTTGATAGTATAGTACCATCACTATTTCTAATGGCATCTGCTCCCCATTTTTCTATAATTCTCTTAACCTCATTATCAATTCCTGTTTCCGCCGGTAAAGTAAATCTACCTTTTCTTAAATCTTCTATCACTGCCTTTTCCTCCTTTTACTCGGAACACTGGATTTTCACTACAACACACTATTCCTTCACAGCACCTGCAGCTATTCCACTAAAAATATATTTCTGGAATATAAAGTAGATTACTAGAGTTGGAATCATAACTATAACCGCTGCTGCACTTAGCTTTGGAATAGAAGAAGTTCTAGGATCAGTAATACAATTAAAAAGTAATGTACTTAAAGTTCTATGCTCCTCTCCTGGCATATATAAAAATGGTATATACATGTCATTTAAAACATCAACAGCTTTAAGTATGCCTAAAGTAGCTGTTGCAGGAATCACCATAGGAAAAATTATTCGCCAGTAAATTGTAAAGTAAGATGCTCCATCCATCATGGCACTTTCATCTACTGAAACCGGTATCTGCTGTAAAAACTGATTATAAATGTATATTTGCATTAAATCTGCACCGGCATATATGAGTATAGGTGCTAAAAGAGTGTCATATACACCAATATTAGTCATTAATCCAAATCTTGATATTTCAGTAACAATACCTGGTATTATTAATCCAACTAGGAATATAGCAAAATATGCTTTTTTTAACTTGAAATCAAATCTAGTTAAACAATATGCAACCATAGTGCTAAGTAAAGAATTTATAACAACTGAAGCTACAACCAATATCATGGAATTTTTAAATCCAACAAACACATTTGCACTTTTAAGAACCTCTTTATAATTTTCAAAATTAAGACTAGTAGGTGGTTTAAGTGCTGATTCTGAACCAATCTGAGGTAAGCTTTTAAATGATGCAAAAACTGTAATCAGTATTGGCAAAATTACTATAGCTGCTATAAATATAAATAGAAGTATTTTTAGTACTCCACCTCCACTGCCAGATCTCCTTGAAATATTAATAGTGGTTTCCTTTTTTATTTCTAAGTTAGCTTCCATTTTCTCACCCCTTTAAGTTAAATAATTTTTTTTGAATAATGGAGAAAATTATTATTATTATCATCAATACAATTGCCATTGCACAGGCTAATCCAAAATTTTGATATTGAAAGGCTGTATTTATTGTTTGTACTGTAAAAGTTTCGCTAGCATGATTTGGACCACCGCTAGTCATAACATAAGGAATATCAAATATCTGCAAGGCGCCTCTCACGTTCAAAAATAATACTATTTCAACAACAGGCTTTATATTTGGTAATACAATGTGATAAAACTGTTTAAAGGTGCTTGCTCCATCAATAATAGATGCTTCAATCATGTCCGTTGGAAGGGATTGAAATGCCGCTAAAAAAAGTATTATATGGATACCAGAAAATTTCCATAGAGAAACTCCAGTAAGAGAATAATTAACAATGTTCGGGTCGCTAAGCCATCCTATTTTATCCATATGAAAAAACTGCAGCATACTATTTAACACTCCATCTTGTGAGCTATAAAGAAAGATAAACATACAGCAAACTGCAACTGTGTTAATCATATAAGGTAAAAATGTAATAGTTTTGAACATCTTACTGTATCTCACTCTGTTGTTTAATAAAAATGCTAAAAATAATTCAATAGGTATAAAAAGCAAATGCCCCACAAAATATATACCGTTATTTTTTAGCGATACCCATACCTCCGGTGAATCAAATAATATTTTCTTGAAATTTGTTAATCCCACAAAGGTTTTTGTAAGACTCAGTCCATCCCAGCTTGTAAAGCTTAATGCTACTAGCCTTATTAATGGGTATATCATAAATAAACTTATTAAAATAGTGGGAATAAATAAAAATGTAACTAGCACTAAGTTCTTCTGCATCTTTACATTATTTTTAAACATAACCCGCCTCCTAGCCTGTAAATTAAAAGAAGAATAAAGTAGCTAAAGGCACCTTATTCTTCTTTTATTTAATTATTTTACTTTTTAATTACCTCTTGCTTTTTTCCATTGTGTATTTAAATCATTCATTATAGAATCTAAACTAGTTTTGCCTGCCATCATCTGTTGACCTATACCATTAACGTCAAATTTCATGGCATTCTTAACCTTGTTATATTTATCATCATAGAAAACAGTTACTGGCTTAGCATCAACACTATCCAAGGCTTGAGCAAAGAATTTATCATTATAACTTACACCCTTTATTGTTGGCTTTATATTAATAGCAGTAGCCATCTGGGTATAATAATCACCAAAGAACCATTCAAGGAATTCTTTTGCTTCCTTTTGATTTTTACTAGTTTTAGGAATTCCCCAGAAGAATTCAGTCATTGCAGTAGTGTAGAATGGATCGCTGGTAGTATTCCTTGTTGGTAATAAGAAAACTCCTAAATTCTCATCCTTACCTCCATTTTGGTTATAATCACTCTTATACCAGGAGCCAGCTGCAAACATAGCTGCTTTTCCGGCTACAAACATTGCTCTTTGTTGATCCCAACCATAGCCAAGTGGATCATCTCCAAAAACCTTAGCATCATACAATTTTTGAATCTTTGTATATGCATTGTAGAATGGCTGTCCTTTTGTAAAAGGATCATCCTTAGTAGCCATCTTGTTGTAGTATTTTCCATCTCCTGCTTCAAGCATTGGCATATATTCATTTAATGGATAATTTACCCAAGAATCCTTTAAGCCTAATGCAAGTGGTGTATATTTCTTACCATCTTTTATTGTTTGACTAACCTTTAAAAACTCATCCCAAGTCTTAGGTATTTCTAAATTGTATTCTTTGAAAATGTCCTTGTTGTAATAAACAAATTCATTAAACACTGCTTCTGGTAACCCTATTACATTTCCTTTAATCATAGTTTCCTTAGCATATATATTGTTTGCAGTTGCCTTTAAATCATTTAAAGGTACCATAGTATCACCATAGAGTGAAAGATTTGCTTGTCTAATTGGGAATACATCTGGCAGCTGATTTGCCGTGCTTCTTATCTTCATTGTATTATCATATTCAGTTTTTGCAATTTTTTCCACTTCTATAGTTACATTTGGATGCACCTTTTTATAAGCATCTGCGATCTTATTAGTTTCTGTAAAATACTTATATTCGTCGTCTCCCCAAAGAGCCATTTTTAGGGTTACCTTTTTATCGCTAGATGTTGATGCACTATTTGTATTTGAGCACCCTACAGCGGTGCTTAGTAGTGTTGCTCCTACTAAAGCTACGCTTAAACTTTTTAATAATTTCTTTTTAAGCACTTTTTTTTCCCCCTTCACATTTTATAGTTATACTTTAAATATTTTTACCATTTTATTGAATGATATATATTAATGTTTTTTTGATTTATATTATCCTCTTGATTTAAACTTGCATAATTGATTAAAGATACGCCCGAATTATAAAAATAAGCGCACCTTTCCGGTACGCATCACAAATAGCCATTTATTCTGATTTTTTCAATCGAATATTCAGCTTACTTCAATTATTTGCTACTTTCTCCCTGAATCTTTTTTGACCAGGGCATGTATTGATCTAAAATTTCAGGGTTTTGAAATCGTCACTATAGCTCACACCAATTCGTCCATTTTTGCTGTCTGCTTTCAGCCAATAACTACGAACATGCGCCCAACAATTTTCGAAGGTAACGCCTTCCAACTTATCTTAGGCAGAATAACCATCACAAACAATCGTTCCAGATTAGGGCAAAATAGCCCCCTAAGATTGAAAAAGACGACTCAAAATTCACATATGTGAATTTTTAAGTCGTCTTTTTGAGTTGTACGATAAAGAGCCCCTTTAAAAACCGGAGGTTTTTCAGTGCCCTCGCAAAAGTACAGGTGTTTTTATTACTAGGTTTAGATTTTAATATATCTTTTAAATACCTTCTCAATAAAATAGGTGGAAACTAGAGCATAAAAGCTAACGAAAAATAAACCAAAGGAAGGCTTATATATGGTAAACAATATTAGTGCTATAAGGAGTGCCACAGAGGTAGCACTTATAACTATGTGTTTATAAGCTAATATAAGTGAATTCTTAAGTATATCAATAAGCTTCATATTAACCCTTGCTATTAAAGGGAATATAAAAACACTTATAAGTAGTATTTGAAAGATAATAAATAGTTGAAAGCCCTGAAGCCATAGATAAGTACTGCCCATTTTATTCAATTTAAATATGTTATAAATACTGAAAGATAAAATTATTGTTATAACTGCTCCTATAGGTAAAGCTTGCTTAAAATTTTCTTTATATCCCTTAATAAAGTCACTATATATGTAATAGCCATTATCTCTTACCTTTTTTCCATAAACATAATATAGTGCAGAAGTGGAAACTCCAATTGTCACTATTGGCAAGCTTCCTATAAACCATAATAAATTTAACATAAAGGTTTCATAAACTAATACACAAAACTTGTACAATGGTCCATCTAAGTTAAATAATCCTTTCATTATTTTTCCTCCTTTCACTTGGAATACCCCTCATTCTGTCATTTTTATACTGCATAGGGCTAATGCCTACAAGTTTTTTAAAGGTTCTGCTGAAATGTTCAATGTTAGGATAACCGATTTCATCACATATCTCATATATCTTCATATCAGTTTTAGCTAAAAACTCCTTGGCCTTTTCTATCCTTATATTAGTTAAATATGTAGTAAAGTTATACCCTGTTTCTTCTGTGAATATTTTACTGAAATACGCCTTACTAAAGCCTATAGATTTACTTACCATATCTAGGGTAACTCTATCACCATAATTCTTATGAATAAAATCCTTTGCCTTTTTAATTGCTGCATTCTCCCTCTGGTTTATTTTTCTTAAAGAATTAATAACTCTTGTTAGAAGCATTAGTATCCATTCCTCAATTTCTAATTTAGTTTCAAATTTTCTTACTTCGCTATAAAAATCCAAATCTTCCCCAATAATAGCTTCAAGATTAACTTCTTCATCCTTAATTATGTAGTGAATTACCATTAATACTATCTCTAAATAATAAATATAAAAGGTTTCAATTTCACTTGCTCCAGATAGTTCATTCAACTGAAAAACCCTTTTCATCTCTTCTAAACACTTTTCTTCATCTAACCTATCCAACGCTTCTAAAAGCCCATTGTCCTTACTCATTTCTATAACAATTTGTTGAGTTATATTGTTATTCTTATTTTTCCTTATCTTATTAAACTCCTCTACATTCTCAGGATAAATATTTTTTCCCTTGCCATAAATAAATCTAAATCTAGCATTTTTCTGTGCTTCATCAATTAGTGAGCTTATCTTTGTAATATCGCTGCTAACCTCACTTATACCAATAGTTACTTCAATATTTAAGAAATTTAAAAGAGCATTTCTTATTTTATTTAAAATATCTGAAAGTTTTTCCTTTAAACAGTTAACATATGAATTGTCGAAGGCTAAAATAATCCCATATTCTTCTGGAGACATTGGTAGAATTTCTCCCATATTTACTACTTCAAACAGTTGAATAACAGCATTTGTTACAGAACTCATAAGTTCCTTAAGATCATTATCCTCATACCTTTTCTTAACTAATATAAAACTGTCAATAAGTAGAGAACAGCAAATATAATTTTCTCCTTTTAATCTTAGTGCACTATTCTCCAAATCCTTCTCAGTAAAATCTCCAGCAATTAATTTCCTAACTAGGTCATTTCTATTAACACTATGATTTTTACTACCTTTTTTTCTTTTTTTGTTCTCTAATGCAGCCATAACCATCTTAAGAATTTTATCCGGTTCCATTTCTGTTTTTAAAATATAATCATTTATTCCGAGCTTAAAGGCACTTCTTACAAGTGTATAATCATCATAAGCACTTAACACTAAAAACTCAGTATTAATGCCAAGCCGTCTACTTTCCTCAATAAGCTCAATGCCATTCATAACAGGCATATTAATGTCTGTTATTACTATATCAATATCCCCTCTAGCTTTAATTATCTCTAAAGCTTTATTTCCATTAGATGCCTCTAAAACCTCATCGAAACCATAATTATTCCAATCTATCAAGGACTTTAAAGCAAGTCTTACAATAGGCTCATCTTCAACTAAAAGCATTTTATACATACTTAGCTCTCCTTTTTCATTAGTATAGGAAGTATAAGTTTTACTTTTGTGAATTTATTCTTTTCACTTTCTATTTTTATTCCATACCCTTGTCCACAATTCAGTCTTATCCTGCTTTCAATATTTTTTATTCCAATATGTTTAAAGCTTGTGTTGCTTTTTTCTTTACTTGTAAAAATACTTTCAAGTTCTTCTTCTGTGATCCCTCTACCATTATCTTCAACTTCAAAGATAAGATTTTCCTCTGACACATATCCAGCAATAATGATATTTTTTTCTCCATCAATTTCATTAAATCCGTGAACGATAGCATTCTCAACTATAGGCTGTAATATCAATTTTATAATATAAAGATTTCTTACTTCTTCCTCCACCTTAACCACTAAATTGAAATCATCTCCAAACCGAACCTTCATTATATCTGCATAATTATCAAGATATTCCAATTCTTCTCTTACAGTAATAAAGGTGGATTCACTTCTAAAGGTTGCAGATAAAAGCTTCATAAAGGAATCTGTTACCTTTCTAATGCTCTCTGCCTTTGAGATCATAGCCATTAATTTAATTACATTTAAGGTATTATAAATGAAGTGGGGATTTATTTGAGCTTGTAAGACCTTCATTTCTTCCTTAGAACGTTCTCTTTCCTTCAAATCCCTCTCTACCATAAGGTTCTTAATATCATTAATCATCTTATTATAGTTGCTTCCTAACTCATTAATTTCTTCCAAATTAGTATTTATATTTGTGATTTCATCAAGCCTTCCATCTTTAATACCTTTCATTTTTTTTATAAGTTCTTTTATTGGCTTTAAAATATCTTTAAAGAAGGTTTTACAATATAAAATAAATAACAAATTGAATACTACAAATATGGCAAATAGTATTTTCATAATGTTAGTTGTATCCTTTGTTAGTGCCTTATCGTCAATTATATTGATAACAGTCCATCCTGACTTTTCTGAGGTGTATTTCGATATATTCTTAGTGTCTTTTTTATAATTATATTTATAAAAATTATTGTCCTTATTGTTAATATCCCTAAGATATTCTACTTGAGAAACATTTTTTCCAAGCAAACTTTTATCCGGTGATATTACAATTTTCCCCTTAGGATCAGCGATAATCATTTTTCCTACAGAATCATTCGTAAATCTTGAATAGATAGAATTTAGTGCCTCTGTTTTAATTTCACAATATATAAACTCAGTAGCTGTATTGTACCAACTGTATTCTGGACTAATTCCAACTAAAAAATCAATTCCTTTAGCATTTACATCATCAGAACTATTAAAATTATTTATACTAAATACTTTGTCTTTATTTTTTATACTTTCCTTATACAATGAACTGTCTTTTACATTAGAATCATTTTTATATAGAGAGTCTTTATACTTAAATATCTGGCCATTCTTTGAAAAAAATACTATTGTATTTATCATCCCTTGATAGGCAAATAAATAATCAAGCTTTGATTCTATCTTTGTGGAAATTTCAAGCTTTTTAACAGAATCCTTTTCCTCATACCAACTATTTACAAGGAGTAATAGTTCATTTTCATTTGAAACCTTTGCTACATTGAGGTATATCCGCCTTAACTCAAGCTCAATATCCATTGATAGCTGTTCCATATTTTGCTGAGTCTTTTCATTGTAGTGAGAAACCAAAACTCCTTCATAAAGCTTATTAACAACAACACTAGTGATAATAAAGGGTATAACTATAAATAAAATAAAGCTACTTATAAACTTTTTCGACATATTTCTACTCTTTATCATAATTACCACCTCATTTAAATAATAGTATAAAATGGAATATATAATAAATATAAATATTAAAGAGCATCTACGAAAAATGTAAATGCTCTTTATAAAGAATTATCTCACTATAGTTTTTCTTCTTCTGAATTAACCAATGACTATAGTGCTGATGATTAGTCCAAGCCCAACTAACATATTAGTATCTGCAAAGGAGCCGGTCTTAGGAAGTATTGTCACATTTGCAGTATTTTTCTTCAATACAAATTCATCAACAGCCTTCCTCAAAGCTAATATATGACATGAAAAGAGCCAGCAAGTTTAATCCTGGCTCTTTTTATTCACGTAATCTAGCATTGAAAGAGAGAAAGTCATCCTCTTTCCTCTACAGTATTATCTATTTGAGATTAATTTGAACAGGATATGATTTCCATCATCAAGAGTGATGTTTATCTATAAGTACCTGCGGTGAAACCTCTTTTTTACTTCAAGCATGCTTAGGAGTATTGGTTTTTTACCAATTACTATACTTACTTTACTTTAGGAATTTCAGTGATTGTAGCCCTTGGATCTGTAACTATAACAATAGCCTGAGCTTTTATTTTAGTTCCTGTTACCCTACCCTTTACGCTGAATGATCCAACATTCTTATAGCTATTTTTAGCTATTTTATCCCAAGTTACAGGTACATTTATAACTGTACCATTTGATGTGATCATCTTCGCAGTTTCTGGCATAACAGGTGAAGTTCCTACTGTAGTGTAAACATTCATCACTTTTGCATCTACTATATCAACTTCTTCACTAGCCGTTACAGTTACAGTAGCTGTAATAGCTGCAGCTTCAACGCCATTAATGTGTCCTACTACTTCAAATGATCCTTCTTCAGCATATTTTGAAGGGTCAATTGCTGGCCATTGAACTGGCAATTCCATTTCTGTGTTATTACTCAAAGTTGCCTTTACTGTTGAAGGCATTTCCGGGTGCATTCCCACTGATGTGCTAACTTCAACTGTATCTGGTCCAGTTAGTGTTGGAGATTCTTGAGCAACTCTCATCTCAGCTACACTCGCCCAACCATTAATACCTTCTAACGCTGTTAACTTAACATGAGTTATTGGCTTTGAACTATCAATTGCTACTTGTTTTGTAGCAACTGTTCTTTCCCATGTTCCATTTGAAACAACTTTTACAAAGTCTTCAGCATCTGCATACTTAACATATAGGTCATATTTTGTAATGAAGCCATTACCACTTGCTTCTCCTTTACTATTCGTCTCCTGTCTTGGAGTTACATCTAATCTGTTAACATTATAAGCTTTACCTAAATCAAGAGTAATGGATTGTGGTAATCGGTCACTTCCATCCCAAGCTGTGTGCCACAATGAACCTGTGTTTCCATCAAGAACATTTTCAGGGTTATCACCTTCTTGATAACCAGTTGCACTTACTTTGATACCATCTACAGGTATAACAGATAAGTCAACAGGTACAATTGGCAGCGGTTCAATTGTAGCATCCTTTGCTTCCTTAACCACTAGATCATCAAGGATAAAGTCTCCTACTGAACTTCCAGCCGTATTTCTTGTTCCGATCCAGAAATCTTCTGTACTTGCTGTAAATTTAACAGTGAACTGTGTAGGAACGGTTGCCTGTGGCATTGGTACATTCATCACTTCCTTAGTACCGTTACCAACAACGAAATTAATCTTCTTATCAAACTGACTTTCATATTTGAATGATACTTCGTAAGTTGTTCCTTTATCGAATCTTAAAGTCTGCGGTAATGTTCTCATGATGAGACCGCTACCAGTTTTATG
>Ga0213823_1000770_pt1 | contig 23218 bp, 22 predicted proteins | sample MC6MC0907MG_FD_179887 | JGI IMG/M metagenome (GOLD analysis project Ga0213823, IMG submission 179887) | Enriched soil aggregate microbial communities from Iowa State University, Ames, United States - MC6-MC0907-MG | ecosystem: Environmental > Terrestrial > Soil > Unclassified | place: USA: Iowa...
AGCCCCGCGCAGGCGGCGGAAGCGGCGGAGGCCGCAGGGGCGGAAACGCCAGCGTCGGTGGCAACGAATCCTGCACCGCATGTTCCATCCGCCGCGTCGCCTGCACCCGGCTCGCGCGAAGACCCGCCGGAAACACGCGCGCCACGTGATGATGACGCGCCTGCCATTCTGGGCGAGCCGGGGGTAGCCCCGCGCTAAGTTCGGATCTGGCCGGCGGCCTGGCGTTGCATGATGTCTTCGACCAGCACCAGCGCCGCCTCCAGCGTGAACTCGCCGTCGGTGATCTGGCGCACCACCGTCGAAACTTCCGCGACCGCGATTTCCATGACTTCGCCGTCGCGGTTGGCCGGCCGGGCGTCCGCCGCCAGCACGCAGGTGCTGGTCAGCACGTCTTCCACCTGATAGCCCTCGGGCAGCCGGCGATGAATGCGCAGAATCGTACGCAACGGCGTGCGCTGCGCGAGATCCGGCGCGTCCAGGCCCGCTTCTTCGCCGCATTCGCGCACCAGCGCAAGTTCCAGGTCTTCGCCGCTACCGGCCAATCCGCCGACCAGCGTGTCCCACATACCGGGATCGGTGGACTTGCTGAGCGCGCGCCGCGCGACCCAGATGCGGCCGTCGGGCGTCCAGGCGTTCAGGTGCACGGCCTTGGTCAACAGCCCCAACGGACGGACCGCCGCGCGTTCGATTACGCCCAACGGCTCGCCGCCATCCATCACGTCCAGCAATTCGTCGCGCCATCCGCGCAAGCAGTTGGCTTGGCGCAACAGTTCGGCCGCCTGTTCCAGCACGGCATTGAGCGCCGCGCCGGGTGCGAGCGCCGCACCGATATGCAAAGCGGTGTCGTCGCAGTCGATGCCGGGGGCGCCGCGCAGCGCATCGCACGCGGCATGCGTCGCCCAGCCGCAGCGGCGGCCCGCAATATATAAAGCGTGCGCGCCATCGGGAGCGGGTTCTTGTGCGCGCGCGCACAGCTCGGCATACAAATCGGACAACTGCTTGGGCATGGGTGAGCGTCGTGAAGAGGTTGCCGCTGATTTTATGCCACACGGTTTACGGCGGGCGTCAAGGGGCGGACAGGGGGGCGCGTGCAGATGGGGGCGGGCGCCATGAATTCAAGAGGCTTGTCTTACATCTGTTTGCGTGTCCGCTATAATCCGCCAGTTTCTTTGTGATTTCGAGTGGGAACGCGGGGGCCGCTCTATCTTCCCTGCTTAACCCTGCCATCTAATAATTGCGCGTAGTCCTGTTGAAGTGACACTCGTGCCACTAGGCGACAAGGGCCCTCGCGCCGTGTTTCGAGGTAAGCATGAAGAAGTGGAGAGGGATACTGGGGGCTTGTGCGATGCTGATTGGCAGCGTGGCCAGTGCTCAGGTGCAAGACATGCCCGGCGGCCCGAAGGTCAATCAGCTGAACCTGCATGAAGGCGTGACAGCAATATCACGCGACATCATGTGGCTGCACTGGCTGTTGCTCACGATCTGTATCGTGATCTTCATCGGTGTGTTCGGGGTGATGTTCTACTCCATCTGGGCGCACCGGAAGTCACGGGGGCACAAGGCCGCAACCTTCCATGAGCATCTGGGCGTGGAAGTTGCCTGGACGGTCATCCCCTTCATCATCGTCATCGCCATGGCGCTACCGGCCACCAAGACGGTCGTGGCCATGAAAGACACATCAAGCGCCGACCTCACCATCAAGGTCACCGGCTATCAATGGAAGTGGGGGTACGAGTACCTCGACGGCTCCGCTGCCGGCGTCAAGTTCCTGTCCACGTTGTCCACGCCCCGCGCGCAGATCGAGAACCGCGAGCCCAAGGGCGAGTTCTATCTGATGGAAGTGGACAACAACTTGGTGGTCCCGGTGGACAAAAAGGTCCGCATCGTACTGACCGCGGCCGACGTGATCCACTCGTGGATGATTCCCGACTTCGGCGTCAAGCAGGATGCCATCCCCGGCTTCCTGCGCGACACCTGGTTCCGTGCCGAAAAGCCCGGCATCTATCGCGGCCAGTGCGCGGAACTCTGTGGCAAAGACCACGCCTTCATGCCCATCGTTGTTGAAGTGCTGGCGCAAGCCGACTACGACAAGTGGGTAGAAGACCAAAAGAAGAAGATGGCGGCGAACGCCGACGATCCTAATAAAGAGTGGACGGAAGCCGAACTGGTTGCCCGTGGCGAGAAAGTCTTCGCCGCCAATTGCGTAGCCTGTCACCAGGCCAACGGCAAGGGCATTCCGGGCAGCTTCCCACCGCTTGACGGAGACAAGGTTGTTCTGGGGCCCAAGGCCGAACAGATCAACACCGTGCTGAAGGGCAAGCCCGGCACCGCGATGGCGGCATTCGGCGGGCAGCTCAATGATGTCGAGATCGCAGCGGTCATCAGCTATACGCGCCATGCCTGGAGCAATGCAGGCAAGGGGCAGGACCCGACGGTTCTACCGAAGGACGTCGCGGCTGCGCGTTGATTGCGCACCCACGTTCCTCCACCGATAGAACCGGTTCCGTTTAGTTAGAGATACCCTGCCGGTCCCGTGGATCGGGGCCGGCACTCAGCAGGAAGGAGTCCATCATGAGCAGCGTCACTGTAGACCACGTGTCGCCGGGCCACGGCCACGGTCACGATGACCACCATCACGCCATGCCCACGGGCTGGCGCCGCTGGCTATTCGCCACGAACCATAAAGACATCGGGACGATGTATCTCATCTTCTCGTTTGCCATGTTGCTGGAAGGCGGCACGCTCGCCTTGCTGCTGCGCACCGAATTGTTCGAGCCGGGCTTGCAGTTCTTCCGCCCAGAACTGTTCAACCAGTTCACGACCATGCACGGCATCATCATGGTGTTCGGCGCCATCATGCCGGCCTTCGTGGGCTTTGCGAACTGGATGATCCCGATGCAGATCGGCGCATCCGACATGGCGTTCGCGCGCATGAACAACTTCAGCTTCTGGCTGCTGCCGGTGGCTGCGATCATGCTGACGGCATCGTTCTTCGTGCCGGGCGGCGCCACCGCCGCGGGCTGGACGCTGTATGCGCCGCTGTCCTTGCAGATGGGTCCGGGCATGGACCTGGGCATCTTCGCGATGCACTTGATGGGCGCGTCCTCGATCATGGGCGCGATCAACATCATCGTGACCATCCTGAACATGCGCGCGCCCGGCCTCACGCTGATGAAGATGCCGCTGTTCTGCTGGACCTGGCTGATCACCGCCTTCCTGCTGCTGGCCGTGATGCCGGTGCTGGCCGCCGCCATCACTATGGTCCTGACCGACCGCCACTTCGGCACGGGCTTCTTCAACGCAGCCGCAGGCGGCGACCCGGTCTTGTACCAGCACGTGTTCTGGTTCTTCGGGCACCCCGAGGTCTACATCATGATCTTGCCGGCGTTCGGTATCGTGTCGGCGATTGTGCCGGCCTTTGCCCGCAAGAAGCTGTTCGGCTACGCCTCGATGGTGTACGCCACCGCGTCGATTGCCGTGCTGTCCTTCATCGTGTGGGCGCACCACATGTTCACGACGGGCATGCCGGTGACCGGGCAGCTCTACTTCATGTACGCCACCATGCTCATCTCCATCCCGACCGGGGTGAAGGTGTTCAACTGGGTCGCCACGATGTGGCGCGGCTCCATGACGTTCGAAACCCCGATGCTGTTCTCCATCGGCTTCATCTTCGTGTTCACGATGGGCGGCTTTACCGGCCTGATCCTGTCCGTGGCCCCGATCGACATCCAGGTGCACGACACCTATTACGTGGTGGCGCACTTCCACTACGTGCTGGTGGCGGGTTCGCTGTTCGCGCTGTTCGCCGGCGCCTACTACTGGGTGCCGAAGTGGACGGGCCGCATGTACAGCGAAAAGCTGGGCAAGCTGCATTTCTGGTCGACGCTGATCTCGTTCAACGTGACCTTCTTCCCGATGCACTTCCTGGGCCTGGCCGGCATGCCGCGCCGGTACGCCGATTACGCCGCGCAGTTCACGACGTTCCACCAGATGGCCACCATTGGCGCGTTCTGGTTCGGCTTGTCGCAACTGATTTTCCTGTACGCGATTCTGCGTTGCTACATGGGTAAGGGCGAACCTGCGGCCGCCAAGCCGTGGGAAGGCGCCGAAGGGCTGGAATGGACGGTGCCGTCGCCCGCGCCGTTCCACACCTTCGAAACCCCGCCCGAAGTGAAGTGAACCCGTCTTTCATGTTCCAGGTAGCACAGCAATGACACCCGAGCAGCGCCGCCGTAACAAGATTGCAGGACTGGTCCTCGTGGCCTTTGTCATCGCTGTGTTTGCCTGGACCGTGTTGCGCGGTTCAGCGTTGCTGACAGGAAACGCGGTCAATTAGGCCCGAACCATGAGCGACGACCTGCACGAAACCACCCGGCGCAAGCTGAGTTTCCTTCAGACGATGAAGGCGGTGGCGTGGGGGTTCTTCGGCGTGCGCAAGGGCGCGGGCTACCGGGAAGACAGCGCCAAGCTGAACCCGGTGCACGTGATTCTGGCTGGGCTGCTGGCAGCGGCAATCTTCGTGACTGTGCTGGTATTAATTGTGCGTTGGGCGGTTTCAAGCCTGACTTGAATCACTTAATCTATAAATCTGTACCAGGGAGAAAGCCATGAGTGCAAGCCACTCGGTTCAAGGTAAAGAGGCACCGTACTACTTTGTGCCCGCCGACTCGGGTCACCCCGTGCGTACGGCGGTGGCGCTGCTGTTCATGGGGCTGGGCGCCGCAGCCTGGATCAACGGCGTCAGCTGGGCCAAGTGGTCGGTGCTGGCCGGGTTCATCGGCTTGATCGTGGTGCTGTACTACTGGTTCGGCGACGCCATCCAGGAGTCCGAAGCCGGCTTGAACAGCAAGCGCATCGACGGCTCGTACCGTTGGGGCATGAGCTGGTTCATCTTCTCGGAAGTGATGTTCTTCGCCGCGTTCTTCGGCGCGCTCTGGTACACGCGCACCATCACCACGCCGTGGTTGGGCGACATCGACCACCGCCTGATGCTGTGGCCCGACTTCAAGGCCGCCTGGCCCAACTTCGGCCCGGCCGGCGTGGTTGAGGAATTCCAGACGGTTGGCCCGTTCTGGCTGCCCACGATCAACACGGCGCTGCTGTTGTCGTCCGGCGTGACGCTGACCATCGCCCACCATGCGCTGCGCGAAAACCATCGTGGCAAGACGATGTTCTGGCTGGCCGCAACCGTCATCCTGGGCTTCATCTTCGTGGCCTGTCAGGCCGCCGAATACCATCACGCCTATACCGAACTGAACCTGAAATTCAATTCGGGCGCGTACGGTTCGCTGTTCTACATGCTGACCGGTTTCCACGGCTTTCACGTGATTTTGGGCGCCACCATGCTGACGGTGATTCTGGTGCGGCTGATGCGGGGACACTTCACCGCCGACCACCACTTCGGCTTTGAAGGCGCGGCGTGGTACTGGCACTTTGTGGACGTGGTGTGGCTGGGCCTGTACCTGTTCGTGTACTGGTTCTGACGCCTTGCGTGTCCGCTTGCGGGCACGTGTGATGGGTAACGCGCGGGAACTCCTCGGCAACAACGCTGTCGATTAACCCGCGCTACCCATCCTGCCTGGGGCCGATCAGCGCAGCCCCGTGCTCTCGATCCAGCCCATGTGATGGGCGAACAGCACGAACAGGAATAGCGCGACCGATAGTCCGATGCGCACGGTCAGCGCATTGACGGTGCGGCTGGTGGACCCTTTGTCCCGCATCAGATAGACCAGGGCGGATGCCAGACTGGCCAGAATTCCGATGAAGGCCAGTACGACGAAAACGCGCATGGTGGTCTCCGGACAAAATAGAGTGATTAGCAACGATACATGGCCCGACCGCACTCCACCCGCTACACGGTAGCTGCCCTACTTCTGCTTGGCATCGCCGTGGTGATTCTGGCGTCGCTCGGGCAATGGCAGTTGCGTCGCAGCGATGAGCGACGCGCCATTCTGGCCGCTATCGAAGCTGGCCGCAAGCAAGCGCCGGTGCAGCTTACCCCCGCCACCCCCTCTGATTCGTTGGTACCTTGGCGCGTGGCGCAGGCGACTGGCTCGTGGCTGCCGCAATTCAGTGTACTGCTCGACAACCGCAATCACGATGGCCGTCCGGGCTACTGGCTGGCCACGCCGCTGTTGCTGGATTCAGCCTCGCGGCAGGCGGTGCTGGTGCTGCGCGGCTGGCTGCCGCGCGTGATTCAGGGTCAGGGCGAACCCGTGTTGCCCGCCACGCCAGAAGGGCCGCAAACCGTCACCGGCGAATTATCGGAACGCGTGCCGCGCATGTTCGAACTGTGGTCGTTGGGCGGGCAGGATCAATCCGCCCTGCCGGCGTTACCGGCGGCGGATGGCAAAACGCCGCAAGTGCAGAACCTGCCGCTGGACACCTATGCGCGCGCCACGGGCCTGAACCTCTTGCCTGTCGTGTTGAGCCAAACGGGCCAGGCAGGCGCCGACGGCCTCATACGCGACTGGCCGCAACCGCCCGTGGATTTTCAGAAGAACACGTCTTACGCCGTGCAGTGGTTTGCGTTTGCTTCGATTGCCGCCATCGCATGGCTGGTGGTGCTGGGGGGCGCCATCAAGCGCATGCGCCAGCGCGCGGAACCTGGCCCTCGGGCCTGATCGCGCGCATCAATGAACGACTCTTCCAGGATATAAAGTGGCTCGCGACATTTCATCCCACCCGCCCGCGCGCAAGCGTTCGCTGATGCCGATGGTGCTGGTGTTTCTGTGTTCGCTGGCGCCGATTGTGGGCGCCTTCGTGGTCTACATGAATCCGCAATGGTGGCCGTCGGACTCCACTAACTACGGCTCGCTGGTGTCGCCGCAACGGCCGATGCCGGCCGCCAATGAATTGAAGCTGACCACGCTGGACGGCAAGCCGTTCGACCTGCAAAGCCTGAAAGGTAAATGGCTGCTGGTGGCGGCCGACGGCGCGGCGTGCCCGGAAAGCTGCGCCCGCAAGCTCTACATTACGCGTAACACGCACGCCAGCCAGGGCAAGAACGTGGATCGCCTGGCGCGGGTCTGGTTCATTACCGACGATGCGCCGGTGCCGGAAAAAGTGCTTGAAGCGTATCAAGGCACGGTCATGCTGCGCGTGAATCCGGATCAGCTGGCGCACTACCTGCTGGCGCGCGATTCGGCCGCCGGGCAGCCCGCCCTGCAAGACCCGATCTGGGTGATCGACCCGCTGGGCAACTTGATGATGCAGTACCCTGCCGACGCTGACGGCGTGAAAGTCCGCAAAGACATCAGCAAGCTGGTCTATAACTCGCGCATTGGTTAAGGGAGTCGTTCCCGGCGAGTGCGCACGTGTGTGCATTTTTATTTGGTTGACATGGAACGCATCAAAGCGCGTTATCGCAAGCTCGTATTTTTCACCTGGTTCCTGACGCTGGACCTGATCATGTTCGGCGCCTTCGTGCGCCTGACGGACTCCGGCCTGGGCTGCCCCGACTGGCCCGGCTGCTACGGCAGCGTGACGCCGCTGGGCGCCATGGGCGACATCCACGAAGCGTCTCAAGCCATGCCGTTTGGCCCGGTGACCTTGTCCAAGGCCTGGATCGAAATGATCCATCGCTACGTCGGAACGATTCTGGGCATGCTGATCATCGGCATCGTCTACATGGCGTGGCGCTATCGCCGCGAACTGGGCCGCTCGCCGGCGCTGGCCATCACGACGCTTGTCGCCGTGTGCGTGCAGGGGGCGTTTGGCGCCTGGACCGTCACGCATAAGCTGATGCCGGCCGTGGTGACGTCGCATCTGGTGTTCGGGCTGTCGGTGTTGGCGCTGATGACCTGGCTGTCGGCGCGTGAACGTCCGCATCTGGCCATTGCCGCGGCCGCGGCGCGCTGGAAGCCCTGGGTGGCGGTGGGCTTCGGCTTGCTGCTGGTGCAAGTCACGTTGGGCGGATGGGTCAGCACCAACTACGCCGCGCTGGCCTGCATGGACTTTCCCATGTGCCACGGGAAATGGGTGCCCGACATGGATTTCCACGGCGGGTATTCGGTGATCCGCGGCCTGGGCGAACTGCCATCCGGCGAGATGATTTCCCAGCCCGCGCTGACCGCCATCCACTGGGTGCATCGCAATTTCGCCTTCGTCGTGTTCCTGTACCTGGGCACGCTGGCCTGGCGCCTGCGGGCGGAACCCGGCTTGCGCGGCCCCGCCACGTTGATGCTGGCGCTGCTGGCCGCGCAGTTGTTCACCGGCCTGACGACCATCTTCTTCCAGTGGCCGCTCTTGATCGCGGTGCTGCACAATGGGGGCGCTGCCGGCCTGACCTTGGCCGCAGTCGTGCTGATGGTGCGTTTGTCCACGGCGGGACGCACGCCGGCGGGGGGCTATGGCCCCAATTCGGTGCGCGTTTAAAATAGGGTCCACTATGACCAGTCTTGCCGCCCCTCAACCCGGATTGTTCCGCCAATACCTCGTACTCACCAAGCCGCGCGTGACGCAGTTGGCGGTGTTTTGCGCGGTCATCGGCATGTTTCTAGCCGTTCCGGGCATTCCCGATATGCGCCGTGTGCTGTTTGGCACCATCGGCATCTGGCTGCTTGCCGCAGCCGCCTTTGCCATCAACTGCCTGATCGAACAGGAAGTCGACGCCCGCATGCTGCGCACGGCGCGGCGCGCCACGGCGCGCGGCACGATCTCGGCGTTCCAGGTGCTGAGCCTGTCGGGCCTGTTGGGCGGCGCGGGCATGTTCGTGCTGTACACGCTGGTGAACCCGCTGACGATGTGGCTGACCTTCGCCACCTTTGTGGGCTACGCCGTCATCTACACCGTCATCCTCAAGCCGCGCACGCCGCAGAACATCGTGATCGGCGGCTTGTCGGGCGCGATGCCGCCTGCGCTGGGCTGGGCTGCCGTGGCGGACTCCGTGCCGGCGGAAGCCTGGGTGCTGGTGCTGATCATCTTCATCTGGACGCCGCCGCATTTCTGGGCGCTGGCGCTGTATCGCAACCACGATTACGCCAAGGCCGGCCTGCCCATGTTGCCCGTCACGCACGGCAACCAGTTCACGCGCCTGCACATCTTGCTGTACAGCGTGGCGCTGGTGGCCACGACGCTGTTGCCCTACGCCATCCGCATGAGCGGCTTGCTGTATGTGTTGTCGGCGTTGGTGCTGGGCGGCATGTTCCTGTCGTATGCGTGGCGCCTGTACCGCGTCTACAGCGACGAACTCGCGCGCAGCATGTTCCGTTTTTCCATTCTCTACCTGGCGCTGCTGTTTGGCGCCCTGCTGGTGGACCACTGGGTCGCGCTGCTGCGCTGACCCCCTGGAGATTGTTGATGTCCATGTTTTCCGCCGGCCGCCGGCTCGCTCTGCGCTTGACCGTCGCCGCTGCGTTCACGGCTGCGCTAGCCGCTTGCGGCGAAAGTGCGCCCACGTTCAAAGGCAGCGACATCAGCGGCACCCAGCTTGGGCGCGGCATGGAACTGACCGACACCAACGGCAAGACCCGCCAGCTGTCCGATTTCGCCGGCAAGGTTGTGGTGGTGTTCTTTGGCTTCACGCAATGCCCCGACGTCTGCCCGACCTCGCTGGCCGAGCTGACCGAAGTCATGAAGAAGCTGGGCCCGGACGCCGACCGCGTGCAGGTGCTGCTGATTACCGTGGACCCGGAACGCGATACGCAGGAAGTGCTCAAGCAATACGTGTCGGCGTTCGACCCGCGCTTTCTGGGCCTGACCGGCACGCCGGACCAGATCAAGAAAGCGGCCGCCTCGTTCAAGGCGTACTACGCCAAGGCGCCCACCAAGGATGGCAGCAACTACACGATGGACCACACGGCCGCGTTCTATTTGCTGGATGGCAAGGGCGAATCGCGCGTGCTGGCCAACAACAACCTGGGTGTGGACGCGCTGACGCACGACATCAAGGCGCTGCTGAAAGGCTAGTCCGCGCGGGCTAATTCGTAATCGGGCGATTCAGCCAGAAGTGATCAGCGGGCGCCGCCGCCCGCCGCAGCCCAGCCGGCCAGCGCCGCCTGGGCTTTTTCATTCAGTTCGGAAATGGCGATGTCGTGGCGGTGCGTCATGATCATCAGCGCATAGGGCGTGGCCAGCGCCGAGGCTTCGGGACACAGGCGCGATTCTTCACCCACCGAGGGCGACACGTTGCGCCAATAGTTGATTGCCTGTTCGAGTTGGGGCAGAGAAATAGAATCCATTCGGCTATTGTCCACGAATGCGCGCGGGTGTCCATCGCCTGCCCTTTGGCCGATTCCCCCTGCAAAGAAGCGTCACCATCGCAACATGCCGAAACCGCGCCCGGGTGCTATACCGATGCCGGTTAGTTACGATGGAGCATCGTCATGAATACATCTACCCGAATTGAGCACGCGCGCCGCGGCCTGCATCCCCTGGTTGCCGCCGCGTCGATCGCAGTCATCGTCATGTGCGCCGTGGGCGTTGCCGCCGTGATGGGCTGGCTGCCTTCGCCGTCGGCCAATCCGCATGCGGACACGCCTGTGGCCGAGGCTGGCCCGGAAAGCGCCAACCTGGCGCCAGCGCCGCAACCTGCGGCACAGCAGGCCCAGGCTCAGGCTCAGCAGGCTCAGGCGCAACAAACCCAGCAAGGCCGGCCGGCATCGGCTTCCGCGCCGCGGCCCGCCGCGCCCGCACCCGCGCAACAGGCTTGCCAGAGCTGCGGCGTGGTGGAAACCATCCGCCAGGTGCAGGTGCCTGTAAAAGACAACAGCGATCACCTCGTCGGCACCATTGGTGGCGGTGTGGTGGGCGGCGTGGTGGGTAATCAATTTGGCGGAGGCAGCGGCAAGACGGCGCTGACCGTGCTGGGCGCTGTCGGCGGTGCTTTGGCAGGCCGTGAAGTTGAGCGTAATATCAGACAGCAACAAACGGTGACGCACTATGAACTCACGGTCCGCATGAGTGACGGTAGTGCGCGCCAGTTCCGCAGCGCGCAGCCCTTCGCCTTTGCATCCGGCGATCACGTGCGCGTTGAAAATAATCAGCTGCTGCCGGGTTGACCGGCAGCCAGCGGCAACCATCCTTACGCGGGGAGATCTGGCATGAGCGACTCATTCACCAATCCGTTCGTCCTACCTGGCATGGGGCAGAACTCGGATCTGTCGGGCAACCCTCTTCTGGCCAGCATGGAAATGATGCGCCAGGCCTGGGCGGGCTTGACCGGGCCGGGCGGCCTGGCCAGCAGCCTGCCCATGGCTCCCCCGATGAACCTGGAAGACCTGGACCGCCGCATCGCTGAGCTGCGTTCGGTGGAAAACTGGCTGCGCATGAACTTGTCCATGCTGTCGTCCACCATCCAGGGCATGGAAGTGCAGCGCTCCACCATCAGCACCCTGCGTGCGTTTGTGGATAGCGCGGCCAACATGGACTTGAACATGGTGCGCGAAAGCGGCGCCGCGTCCCCGCTGGAAGTGGTGCTGGGCTTGAAGCCCGCGCCCAAGTCCGCACCCAAGGCGGCGTCCACGTCCTCGTCAAAGGATACCGAGGCAGCCAAGGAACCCAACGCAGACAATGCCGCCGCGCCCGAAACCGGCATGGCCGGCATGAGCGAACAGATGGGCGCTGCGGCGCAATCGGCCTCCAAGGCCTGGTGGGATCTGCTGCAACAGCAGTTCAACCAGATCGCGGCGGCCACCGCGGCGTCGATGCCGTCCAACCCTGCAGCACCGGGCGCGGCATCCGCCCCGCAATCGGGCGAATCCAAATCGGGTGAGTCTAAATCCGGCGAGTCCAAGGCTGCCGCCCGCAGCGAGGCCAAGGCGTCGACGCCTGCTGCGCGTAAAACGGCCGCCAAGGGCGCAGCGAAGACCGGCGCCAAGAGCGCCACCAAATCCGCGCCGCGCGCAAAGAAAACCGGGCCTGCCGACGGCACGCCCTGATCCTTTTTTCAATCTCGACGGGCGAGTGGCCGCAAGGCTGCTCCGCTGTCTCTCAACCTTTTAGAACTTATGCTTAATGTAGTGATCCTCGCCGCCGGACTGGGCAAACGCATGCAGTCCGACCTTCCCAAAGTGCTGCACACGCTGGCCGGCAAACCCATGCTGGCCCATGTGCTGGACAGCGCGCGCCAACTGAAGCCGGCGCGCATCATCGTCGTGGTGGGCCATGGCGCAGACCGCGTCAAACAAGCGTTCGAAGGCCAGCCGGATCTGCACTTTGTGTTGCAGCAACCGCAGCAAGGCACCGGCCACGCCGTGCAGCAAGCGGTGCCGCTGCTGTTGGAAGGCGAAGGCAAGGATGACGTGACGCTGGTGCTGTACGGTGACGTGCCGCTGGTGCAGCCAGACACCCTGCAACGCCTGCTGGACGCGCGCGGCGCGGGCGCGGCGGTGCTGACCGAAGTGCTGGATGACTCCACCGGCTACGGCCGCATCGTGCGCGACGCCCAAGGCAATGTGTGCCGCATCGTCGAGCACAAGGACGCGTCCGACGCCGAACGCGCCATCAAGGAAGTGAACACCGGCATCCTGACGGCACCCACGGCCAAGCTGAAAGACTGGCTGACCCGCATCGACAACAAGAACGCACAGGGCGAGTACTACCTGACCGACGTCGTCGGGCTGGCTGTCGTTGACAGCGTGCCGGTGGGCGCGGCGCAACCGGCCGCCGGCTGGGAAACGCTGGGCGTGAACAGCCGCGTGCAGCAAGCCGAACTGGAACGCCGCTGGCAAGGCGAGCAAGCCCGCCGCCAGCTGGAAGCCGGCGTCACGCTGGCCGACCCCGCACGCTTTGACGTGCGCGGTTCGCTCACGTGCGGCCGTGATGTGTTCATCGACGTGGGCTGCGTGTTCGAAGGCAATGTGACGTTGGCTGATGGCGTGCGCGTCGGCCCGCATTGCGTGCTGCGCGATGTCGCCGTGGGCGCGGGCACGCAGATCGAAGCGTTCAGCCATCTGCAACAGGCCGAAGTGGGCCGTGATGCGCGCGTGGGCCCGTATGCCCGCTTGCGTCCGGGCGCCGAATTGGGCGACCGCAGCCACGTTGGCAACTTCGTCGAAATCAAAAAGAGCGTGCTGGGCGCTGACAGCAAGGCCAATCACCTGGCCTACATCGGCGACGCCGACATCGGCGCACGCGTGAACGTGGGCGCGGGCACCATCACCTGCAACTACGACGGCGTGAACAAGCACCGTACCGTCATCGAAGACGACGCCTTCATCGGTTCCGACACGCAGCTGGTCGCGCCGGTGCGTGTGGGCCGTGGCGCCACCTTGGGCGCAGGCACCACCCTGACTCGTGACGCGCCGGCTGAGAAGCTGACGGTGTCGCGTGCCAAGCAGCTCACCGTTGAGGGTTGGCAGCGTCCCGTCAAGAAGTCGTGATGGCGGAGAACGACCCCGCCCAGGCTGCCGCTCACGGCGCCGCCCCAAGCGGCGGCGCCAAGCCCGCGCAGCCGGACGGCCTGCCCACGCCGCGCCGGTACTGGGCGGCCGCTACGGTGATGACAGGCATCAGCCTGTCGGTGCTGGACACCACGATTGCCAACGTGGCGCTGCCCACCATCGCCGTCGACCTGGATGCGTCGCCCGCGCAAGCGGTCTGGATCGTCAACGCCTACAACCTGGCGGTGGTGATGATGCTGCTGCCCTTGTCGGCGCTGGCCGAGCGCATCGGCTTTCGCCGCATGTTCACCTTCGGCCTGATGCTTTTCACGTTGGCGTCGCTGGGTTGCGCGCTGGCCGGCACGTTGTGGCAGCTGACGGCGGCGCGCGTGTTCCAGGGCGTGGGCGCAGCCACCTTGATGTGCATGTTTGGCGGCCTGGTGCGCAACATCTATCCGCTCAAATTGCTGGGACGCGGCATCAGCATCAACGCCACCACGGTGGCCGTGATGTCGGTGCTGGGGCCCACCATCGGGTCGGCCATCCTGTCGGTGGCGCCGTGGCCCTGGATCTTCGCGGTCAACTTGCCGATCTGCGTGCTGGCCATGTTCGGCCTGCGCCATCTGCCCGAAGTGCCGCGTAACGACGTCAAGCTGGATTGGGTCAGCGCGCTGCTCTGCATGGTGACGCTTGGCGTCTTCATTTCCGGCGTCGACATGATGGGGCAGGATCTGCTGCGCGGCATCGGCCTGGTGGCGATTGCGACGGTGGTGGGCTTGGTGCTGGTGCGCCGCGCCAGCCGCCAGCCCGCGCCGCTGGTGCCGGTGGACCTGCTGCGTATCCGTCCGCTGGCGTTCGCCGTGGGCGCGTCGGCCTGCACGTTTGCGGCGCAGATGGCGTCGTATGTGTCGCTGCCGTTCTATTTCCAGCAGGTGCTGGGCCGGCCGTACCTGGAGGTTGGCATGCTGATGGGCGCCTGGCCCGTGGGCACCGCCATCATCGCCCCGCTGGCGGGCCGGCTGTCCGACCGCTATTCCGCCGCCACGCTCAGTGGCGTGGGGGCGGCGACCATGGTGGCCGGCATGTTGTCGCTGGCGTTGCTGCCGTCGTCGGTGTCGAACTGGCCCATCGTGGCGGGCATGTTCGTAGCGGGCGTGGGCTTTGGTTTCTTCCAAACGCCGAACAACCGCGCCATGTTGTCGGCCGCGCCCCGCTCGCGCAGCGGGGCTGCGGGCGGCTTGCAGGCCACGACCCGCGTGTTCGGCCAGAGCTTTGGCACCGCGCTGGTGGCCATTGCCTTCAGCGTCAGCGTGGCGCACGGCCCCGGGCTGGCGCTGGTGTTGGGGACGATCTGCGCGGCGCTCGCCGTGGTCGTCAACACCGTCCGGTTCAGCAAATTGCGGGTCTAGGGGCCATTCAGCCCCTGGTTCCCGGCCGCTTCTATAATGGCGGCCGGCGCCTGGTTCTTAAAGCCAGGCGCGCAAGATTCCCTATTTTGAAGGCGGGCAGGCATGAAAATCACGGTCGTGGGTACCGGTTACGTGGGGTTGGTGTCGGGAGCGTGCCTGGCCGACATGGGCAACGACGTCATGTGTCTGGATGTCGACGCGGCGAAGATCGCCCTGTTGCGCCAAGGCGGCATCCCCATCTATGAACCCGGCCTGGAAGACCTGGTCCGCCGCAACGTGCAGGCGGGCCGCCTGCATTTCACGGACGACGTGGCGCAAAGCGTGGCCTTTGGCGACGTGCAGTTCATCGCCGTGGGCACGCCGCCGGGCGAAGACGGTTCGGCCGATCTGAAGTACGTGCTGGCCGCCGCGCAGAACATCGCGCGCCACATGACCACGCGCAAACTCATCGTCGACAAGTCCACCGTGCCGGTCGGCACCGCCGACAAGGTGCGCGCGGTGGTGGCCAAGGAACTGGCGGCGCGCGGCGTCGACATCCCCTTCAGCGTGGCGTCCAACCCCGAATTCCTGAAGGAAGGGGCCGCCATCAACGACTTCATGAGCCCGGACCGCGTGGTCGTGGGCGCTGATGACGACTACACCATCGGTGTGATGCGCCGCATTTACGAACCCTTCCAGCGCACGCACGACCGCCTGATGGTGATGGACGTGCGTTCGGCGGAACTGACCAAGTACGCCGCCAACGCCATGCTGGCCACGCGCATCTCGTTCATGAACGAGATGGCGAATCTGGCCGAAGCCTTGGGCGCCGACATCGAGCAAGTGCGCCGCGGCATTGGCGCCGACCCGCGCATTGGCTATCACTTCCTGTATCCCGGCGCGGGCTACGGCGGCTCGTGCTTTCCCAAAGACGTGCAGGCGCTGGTCAACACTGCTGCCGAAAATTCCCTGCCTATGCGCGTCATCGAGGCCGCCGAAGCCGCCAACCACGCGCAGAAATTCCGCTTGTCGGAAAAGCTGGTGGAGCGCTATGGCGAAGACCTGCGCGGCCGCAAGATCGCGCTGTGGGGCTTGTCGTTCAAGCCGAACACCGACGACATGCGTGAAGCGCCCAGCCTGACGGTCATCGCCGAACTGACGCGCCGTGGCGCCGATGTGCGCGCCTATGATCCCGTCGCCATGCACGAGGCCGCCCGCGTGCTGGTCGGCCAGCCGGGCATCAGCTTCGCCACCGACATGTACGACGCGCTGGACGGCGCCGACGCGCTGCTGATCGCAACCGAATGGAAAGTCTTCCGCGCACCCGACTTCGACCGCGTGAAGGCGCTGCTGAAGACGCCGCTGATCATCGACGGCCGTAACCTGTACACGCCCGCCGACGTGCGCGGCCTGGGTTTTGAGTATTCGGGCATCGGCCGCGCATGAAGATCCTGCAACTGAACTTCGAAAAGGGCTGGCGTGGCGGCGAACGGCAGACGCTGTATTGCATGCGCGCCTTCCGCAAGGCGGGCCATAACGTCGAAGTGATGTGCCGCGAAGGCGCGCCGCTGGCCGAGCGCGCGCGCCAGGAAGGTTTCGTCGCCCACACCTGCCGGAATGTGCCGGGACAGCTGGCGTTCCTGGCGGGCGCCAGCCGCTACGACATCATCCACGCGCAAACCGCCAACACCATCACGTGGGCCGTGCTGACCAAGTGGCTGCATCGCCGCCCCGTGGTGTTCTCGCGCCGCACGTCGTTTGTGGTGAAACCGGGCGACGAATGGAAGACCGGCTACAAGTGGCGCCACGCGAATCTGTTCGTGGCGATCAGCGAGATGGCCGCCAGCGAACCGCGCCGGCTGGGCATCGAACCCGTCATCATCCGCAGCGCGGTGGAACCGCACGCCATCAACGCCGAGAACGTCGCCAACCTGGTGCGCGAATTCGAGCTGACCGGCAAGAAGGTCATGGCGACCTCCGCCGCGCTGATCCGCGACAAGGACCCCGTCACCTTGGTGCGCGCCGTGGGCGAACTGGCCAAGACGCGCCGCGACTTCGTCTTCCTGCACTTCGGCGCAGGCGGCGACCGCGAACAGCAGGCCAAGGACGAAGCCAAGAAGCTCGGCATCGAAGACGTCTACCGCTTCGCGGGCTTTCGCAAAGGCGTTGAAGACTTCTACAGCATCCTCGACGTGTTCGTCATGAGCTCCGAGGAAGAAGCGCTAGGCAGCAGCGTGCTGGACGCCTTCCTGCAACGCGTGCCGGTGGTGTCCACCGACGCGGGCGGCTTGAAAGAAAGCCTGGCCGACGGACGCGGCGTGCTGGTGGCGGTAGGCGACCACCAGGCCATGGCCGCCGGCATGGCGCGCTGCCTGGACGACGCCGCATTCCGCCACGACGTGACGGAACGCGCATACGAGTACGTCAAGAACGAACACGACGTGCAGAAAATGGGCAACCGGTATCTGGCGCAGTTCGAGCGGCTGCTGGGCGGGCGCTGACCCTTGCGGGGGCGCTCACCCCCGCACATCGATCCTCGTTTCAAACTTTGCACGATGCACCGAGAAGAACGTGCGCACGTTGCGCACGTTGGCTTGCGCCGTGAAGGCGCGGTGCACCAGTGCGTGGTAGGCGGGCATGTCTTTCACCTGGGCGATCACCACGAAGTCCGGGCCGGGCGACACGCGGTAGCACTGCAGCACGGCGGGCTCGGTCAGCATGCTTTGTTCGAACGCATCCAGGCTTTCGGCCGCTTGCACATCCAACGTGATTTCGACGATTGCGGTCAGCGTGCTGCCCAGCTTTTCGGCGGCCAGGATGGCGACCTGGCGGTCGATCACGCCTTCATCGACCAGACGCCGCACCCGCCGCAGGCAGGTGGGGGGCGAGGCGTGCACGCGTGCGGCCAGATCCTGGTTGGTCAGGGAGCTGTCTTCTTGTAACTGTTCAAGAATACGCAGGTCCAGATCATCGAGTTCCGGCAGCGGATTTGGCATATTTTGCATGATTAATTCAAAAACTTCGTTTTGAAGAAAGATTATTTAATCACAAATATGTAAGGGAATTAACTTCCAAATATAGACGTATTAAGAAATCAAATTTCTTTGCGGGTCGCGCACAATGCGTCGGTACACGAACTTAGCGGAGTCTCTCCTATGTGCGGCATTGTTGGCGCCGTCGCCCAGCGCGACATCACCCCGATCCTTGTTGAAGGTCTGAAGCGGCTGGAATACCGCGGCTACGACTCTTGCGGCGTCGCCGTGTATGCCGACGGCCATCTGCGCCGTACGCGCAGCACGCAGCGTGTCGCTGAGCTGGCCGACCAGGTTGCTCAAGACAAGGTGCAGGGTTTCACGGGCATCGCCCACACGCGTTGGGCCACGCACGGCGTGCCGGCCACGCACAACGCGCATCCCCACTTCTCGCATCTGGGTAACGACGAGCCGCGCATCGCGCTCGTGCACAACGGCATCATCGAAAACCACGACGAGCTGCGTGCTGAATTGCAGGCCGTGGGCTACGTGTTCGAAAGCCAGACCGACACCGAAGTGATCGCGCATCTGGTGAACCACCTGTACGCCGGTGACCTGTTCGAAGCCGTGCAGAACGCCGTGCGCCGCCTGCATGGCGCCTACGCCATCGCCGTGTTCTGCCGCGACGAACCGCATCGCGTCGTGGGCGCTCGCCAAGGCTCGCCGCTGGTGGTGGGCGTGGGCCAGAACGAAAACTTCCTGGCTTCCGACGCGCTGGCGCTGGCCGGCACGACCGACCAGATCATTTACCTGGAAGACGGCGACGTCGTTGACCTGCAGCTGTCGCGCGTGTGGATCGTGGACGCCAACGGCAAGAACGTGGATCGTGAAGTGCACACCGTGCACGTGCACACGGGCGCCGCTGAATTGGGCCCGTACCGCCACTACATGCAGAAGGAAATCTTCGAGCAGCCGCGCGCCGTGGGCGACACGCTGCAAGACATCGAAGCCATCACGCCCGAGCTGTTCGGCGATCAGGCGTACAAGGTCTTCAAAGAGATCGATTCGCTGTTGATCCTGGCTTGCGGCACCAGCTACTACGCCGGCCTCACCGCCAAGTACTGGATCGAATCCATCGCCAAGATTCCGGTGGCCGTCGAAATCGCCAGCGAATACCGCTACCGCGACAGCGTGCCGAACCCGCGTTCGCTGGTGGTCACGATCTCGCAGTCCGGCGAAACCGCCGACACGCTGGCCGCGTTGAAGCACGCGCGTTCGCTGGGCATGGAGCACACGCTGACCGTCTGCAACGTGTCCACCAGCGCCATGGTGCGCGAGTGCAAGCTGTCGTACATCACGCGCGCCGGCGTTGAAATCGGCGTGGCCTCGACCAAGGCGTTCACCACCCAGCTGACCGCGCTGTTCCTGTTGACCCTGACGCTGGCGCAAGTGCGCGGCCAGTTGACGGACGAGCAGGAAGCCGGCCATTTGAAGGCGCTGCGTCACCTGCCGGTGGCCATCGGCTCGGTGCTGGCGCTTGAGCCGCAGATCATGGCGTGGGCCGATCGTTTCGCGTCCAAGGAAAACGCCTTGTTCCTGGGCCGTGGCATGCACTACCCAATCGCGCTGGAAGGCGCGTTGAAGCTGAAGGAAATCAGCTACATCCACGCCGAGGCCTACCCGGCCGGCGAGCTCAAGCACGGCCCGCTGGCCCTGGTGACCGAGCACATGCCGGTTGTGACCATCGCGCCCAAGGACGAGCTGCTGGAAAAGCTGAAGTCCAACATGCAGGAAGTGCGCGCGCGCGGCGGCGAGCTCTATGTGTTTGCCGACGCCGACAGCAAGATCCAAAGCGCCGAAGGCATGCACGTGATCCGCATGCCCGAGAACTACGGCAAGCTGTCACCCATCCTGCACACCATCCCGCTGCAACTGCTGTCGTATCACACGGCCTGCGCCCGTGGCACGGACGTCGACAAGCCGCGCAACCTGGCCAAGAGCGTGACGGTGGAATAACGCCGCTGTTCGTCTTTTATATCAAGCACTTGGCCCACCGCATGCGGTGGGCCAAGTGCTTTGAAGACGGCGATTTTCAGGGGCATTATTCAGCGGATTATGACAGGCATGTACACAACGATTTTGCAATACGGAATAATTGCTTTAGGCTATTAATAAATACCCGCTGAACAAACATTATGTTTTTCAGTATGGTTAAACAAGAATAAGAAATACCCTTTTTTATATTCGTTAACAATTACCCGGCCACTCTGTGTTGCGGTTTGTGTAATGAATGTAATTATTTGAGGGAATTCCCGGGGTTTATTACGGACGCCCTGACTCATTTCCACAGCAATAAAAATTTTTAGAAAGAATATTGCTGTCTGGCCCATCTACGATTCGTTGGCTCGTCATCCCACACGTATGTGTAGGTATCGAGACGAAACATTTCTTAAGCAATAAGTCCGCCCAATGGGGACACTCGTATATCGATTTTGAATCGATTTACGTGTCTTCGGGCGTCGATTTCTAGTGTCCACGACACGACGAAAACAGTGAGGCCCCCGTGGTAAAGAGAATCGCAGTGTGTGGCCTTGGATATGTCGGCCTGCCCGTAGCCGTCGCATTTTCCAAGCGCTTTGATGTCATCGGCTTTGATGTAGATAAGCGGAGAATCGCACGACTGAAAGAGGGACATGACTGGACCGGCGAGATTGACGACGACGCCCTGCGTGCCTCTGCCATGATTTTTACCGACCAGATTTCGGAACTGGAGGGCTGCGACTTTTTCGTGGTCGCCGTTCCCACGCCGGTCGACGAAAAGAACAACCCCGATTTTTCCTTGCTGGTGCGCGCATGCCAATCGATTGGCCCTGTGCTGCGTCCGGGTTCCATCGTGGTCTTTGAATCCACCGTCCACCCCGGCGCCACCGAGGAAATCTGCGGCCCCGAGCTCGAAAAGGTGTCCGGCCTGCGCTGCGGTGTCGATTTCAAGCTGGGCTACAGCCCCGAACGGATCAACCCGGGCGACCGCGAGCATCCGCTGGAGAAGATCGTCAAGATCGTGTCCGGCCAGGATGAAGCATCGCTGGAGATCATTGCCGGCGTGTACGAGAAGATCATCGACGCCGGCGTGCATCGCGCGTCGTCCATCAAGGTCGCCGAAGCCGCGAAGGTGCTGGAAAACACCCAGCGCGACATCAACATCGCGCTGATGAACGAGATGTCCAAGATCTGCGATCTGGTCGGCATTCGCACCTCGGAAGTCCTGAACGCCGCCGGCACCAAGTGGAACTTCCTGAAGTTCTCGCCCGGCCTGGTGGGCGGACACTGCATCGGCGTTGACCCCTACTACCTGACGTCCAAAGCGCAGGAACTGGGCTATCACCCGGAAGTGATTCTGTCCGGCCGCCGCATCAATGACGGCATGGCGAACCACGTCGCGCAGCGCATCGTGCAGACGCTGGCCCGCAATGGCCGCCTGAATGCGTCCACGCGCGTCGGCATCCTGGGGATGACGTTCAAGGAAAACGTGCCCGACATCCGTAACTCGAAGGTTGTCGACCTGTACCAGGCGCTGGGCAGCTACGGCATTACGCCGGTGGCCTGCGATCCGATGGTCGACCCCGAACAGATGGAACACGAATACGGCATCAAGCTCGTCCCTCGCGAAGCATTCGCTGGCATGGACGTGCTGATTCTCGCGGTCCCTCACCGCGAAACCATGGAGACCATCTGGGAAGACCTTCCCGGCCTGGTTAACCGCGGAGGCATGGTGTGCGACCTGAAGTCGGTGCTGGACAGCAAGCGCCTTGCCCCCGACCTCTTGTACTGGACTCTCTAAGTTCAGGCTCGCTATCCATCACTACAGGAGAGACCCTGGATGACTGCATTTACTATCGCTCCGATCGGCACCTGCCGAATTCATACACCGCTGCGCGACGCCGTGGGACGCTACCCGATCAAGCTGCAACTCGGGCGCAACTACGGTTTTGTGCACACCAGCGCCGAGGCGCTACAGCAGGCGCGTTTCATGTTTGGCCAGGCGGACATTCCGGCCGACGTGCAGCGCCTGATCTTCCGGCCTTCGAATGGCGAGCAGGCTCGCCGTGGCACGCACAAGCCGGCCGACCTCTACATGGTCGAGCTGTCCTCGCGCAAGCTGCTGACCATCGACGGCCATCCCATTCAATCCAACTATCTGGTTCGCTACTTCAGCGAGTTCTTCGCCGACCGCGCGCGTACCCGGATGTTCTGGCAGCTGGCCAGCACTGACCGGCTTGCCGAACGCCGTGTGCAGCTGGACCAGGACGCCGTGTTCAGAAGCCTGTCGCGCGATGATCAGGACCTGCTGTCGCGCATCGTCAAGCGCGATCAGACCGACGAAGAAATCGAAGCCGAAATGCGCGAGCTGGTCGCGCTGCTGGGTCACGACAAGGTGGTGTTCGTCACGCATGTCAACGCACTGACGCCGGACAACGTGCCGATCGACCAACGCGCGCAGCTGATCGCCGCCGTGGCCGCCAGCGCGCAAAGCATCGGCGTGCCGTGCTATGACCCGACGCCGCTGATGAGCAAGATCGGCCAAGCCGACGCGATGGAAGACGGCGGGCTGGACTTGACGCACTACACGCAGGTCTTTGCCGAACGCCTGTGCCACGAGTGGTTCAAGAACTACATGCGCCCGCGCATGAGCGCATCGACCACGCAGGTGTCCGTGCCCAAGCTGGGCGCCGACGACAGCGCCGAGCGCATCGAAAAGATCTGGGATTCGGGCGACCTGCGCGAAGCATCGCGCCGCGTGCGCGACGTGCTGCGCCGCCACCCCGGCCTGCCCGAGCACATGCTGCTGTTCGCACGCATCCAGGCGGAACTGGGCGATTACGAAGGTTCGCTTGAGCTGCTGGGCAGCGCGGACGGCGCGCTGGCTTCCGGCAGCAAGGCGGAACAGATCCTGATGCGCAACCACTTCAAGCTGGGCCGTCACGATCTCGCGTACTCGCTAGCGGCCGGCTTGCTGGGCGACGAAATCGAGACGCCCGAAATCGTCCGCATTGCGGCGGTATCCGCCGGCCAGTTGGGCTACGTGGACGAGTCGCTGGGCAACTGGAAGCAGCTGTTCCGCATTTCGTCACCCGCCGACGCCACCGCGCTGGAAGCAGCCGACACCGTGTTGTCGCTGTTGCAGACCAGCGGCGACATGGAAGCCGTCATCCGTTGGGTCAATGAAGTGCGCGAAGCCATCCCGACGTACGGCCGGGGCTTTGCGGTGCTGTGGCGCGACCGCCTGCTGGCGGGCGACCGCGCCGGCCTGCGCGCCCTGGCGTCGGAATCCCCCGCGTTGGAAGACGTGGACGCGCTGGAACTGGTCAAGGAAGCCTCGTGGCGCGGTTGCATCATGGCGGCCGCCGCGCTGGCCGTGTCTTGCGGCCTGGCCAAGAGCCAACATGAAGACATCAGCGCCTGGTTGCAGTCGCAGTCGACCGCATGGGCCGAGGAAGGCACCCGCGCGCTGGAAGAAGGGCGCCTGCGCGACGCC
>Ga0213823_1000776_pt1 | contig 23058 bp, 18 predicted proteins | sample MC6MC0907MG_FD_179887 | JGI IMG/M metagenome (GOLD analysis project Ga0213823, IMG submission 179887) | Enriched soil aggregate microbial communities from Iowa State University, Ames, United States - MC6-MC0907-MG | ecosystem: Environmental > Terrestrial > Soil > Unclassified | place: USA: Iowa...
GCGGCGGCCTGGGAGGAAGATGTTTCGGACTTATTGGCTAGCACAGCAGGTTCCGGCTTGGCTTCTTCAGCCAGAGGCTCGGTGGTTTCAGTCTTGATTTCGGGCTTGGCCTCTTCGGCCACGGGCTCGGCAGGAGCAGGCGCCGGCGTCGGTTCGGGTTCAGGCTGAGCCTGGACTTCAGGCGCTTGGGCCTCGACGGGGGCGGGCGCTTCGGCCGCGACGGATTCGGTTGCCGCGGGCGCTTCTGCCGGGGCGGCGGCTTCGGCTGCGACGGGCTCCTGCTGCGGCGCTTCGGCCTGGGCGGGAGCTTCGGCCTCTACAGGCGCCGTTTCGCGAGCTTCTGCGGCGACAGGCGCCGCGGGAGCTGCGGGTGCAGCCGGTGCGGAAACCTGCGGAGCGGCGTCTGCCGCGACTTCTTCTTCGGGACGGGCCGAGGCGGCCTGTTCGGCGGCGAGTTCGGACGGGTCGCGCTTGACGAAGACGCGCTTCTTGCGCACTTCGACCTGGATCGTGCGCGAACGCCCGGTGGCGTCGGCTTGCCGGATCTCGGAAGTCTGGCGGCGCGTCAGCGTGATCTTCTTGCCTTCGGTTGCGCCGTGCGCGCGACGCAGCGATTCGAGCAATTTCGCCTTGTCGCTGTCGGTGACGGAGTCGTCGACCGATTTGAGGTCAACGCCAGCCGAACGCAGCTGATCCAGCAGCACGTTGGCAGGCATTTTCAGCTCGGTAGCGAACTGGGCGACGGTATTACTCGACATTAGGCTCTCTCTTCCCTATAGGCAGCTATTACAAACAACGTGAACTTGCGGTGGATGAAGCGGCTGCAGCGCCCACCGCAGACCCGTGTCCTTTTGGTTATTCTTCGTCGAACCAATGGGCGCGGGCACGCATGATGAGATCGCTGGCTTCCTGTTCGGTCAGACCGGCGATTTCCGCCAGTTCGTCCGTTGCCAATTCGGCCAGATCATCACGCGTATGCACTTGACGCTCGGCCAGCTTGGCGGCCAGTTCCGGCGTCATGCCTTCGAGTTCAAGCAAATCCTGTGCGGTCTCAAGGCGCTCTTCCTGGGCGATTGCCTCGGTCAGCAGCGCATTGCGGGCACGGGCGCGCAACTCGTTGATGGTGTCTTCGTCAAACGCCTCGATTTCCAGCAGTTCCTGCATGGGAACGTAGGCGATTTCCTCGATACCGGTAAATCCTTCGTCGATCAGGATGTCAGCGACTTCCTCGTCGACGTCCAGCTTGCTCATGAACGTGGTGCGCAGACCCGAACGCTCGACTTCCTGGCGGTTCAGGCTTTCTTCCGGCGTCATGATGTTGATCTGCCAGCCGGTCAGTTCGGACGCCAGGCGCACGTTCTGGCCCTTGGCGCCGATGGCCTTCGGCAGGTTTTCCTCGTCCACCACGACGTCCATCGCATGCTTGTCTTCGTCGACAACGATGGATTCGACGTTGGCCGGCGCCAGCGCGCCGATGACGAACTGCGCGGGGTCTTCGGACCACAACACGATGTCGACCTGCTCGCCGCCGAGTTCGTTGCGCACGGCGGTCACGCGCGAACCGCGCATGCCCACACACGTCCCGATGGGATCGATACGCTTATCGTATGCCACGACGGCGATCTTCGCACGCACGCCGGCATCGCGGGCGGCAGCCTTGATCTCGAGCAGACCCTGCTCGATTTCGGGCACTTCATTCTCGAACAGCTGGCGGATGAACTCGGGCGACGTGCGCGACAGGATCACTTGCTGGCCACGCGCGGCGTGGTCAACACGCAACACGAAGGCACGGACGCGGTCGGCAACCCGCAGGTTTTCCTTGGGAATCATTTCGGAGCGCGGCAGGCGCGCTTCGATCTTGCCGGTTTCGACGATGGCGTCGCCCTTGTCCATGCGCTTGATCGTTCCGGACACGATGGTTTCACCACGGTCCAGGAAGTCGTTCAGCACCTGTTCGCGTTCGGCGTCGCGGATCTTTTGCAGGATGGCCTGCTTGGCCGCCTGGGCGCCGATACGGCCGAACTCGATGGGTTCGAGGGGCTCTTCGATGTACTCGCCTTCCTTGATGCCGGGGACGATTTCCTCGGCATCCGACAGCATTTCCTGCTTGTCGGGTTCTTGCAGACCGGCCTCGTCGGGCACGACCAGCCAGCGGCGGAAGCCTTCGTGGTCTCCCGTTTCCCTATCGATGGAAACACGAATGTCCGCATCATCCTTGAAGCGCTTTTTCATGGCCGAGGCCAGCGCACTTTCGAGAGCGCCGAACACGACGTCACGCGTGACGTTTTTTTCACGCGCCAAGGCATCGACCAACAGAAGAATTTCGCGACTCATCGCTTTTTGCCCTTGAAATCCAGAACGGGATCCAGTTTTGCACGCTCGATATCTTCGACCGTGAAATTCAACACCTGGACTTCGTTCTTTTTTGCCTCAAATTCGAGACCGAACACGGTCTTGTGCATCCCAGCAGCTGCGTCGGCTGCGGCCTCGTCTTCCGGCACGGTCAACGTGCCCGAGAAGACCTTGCGGCCGTCCAATGCCTCACGCAGCTTGATTTCGATGCGCTCGCCTGCGAAACGGCGGAACTCGGCCTCGGTGCGCAGCGGGCGGTCAACACCCGGCGAACCCACTTCGAGGCGCTTGTAGTCGATGTTCTCGACCTCATAGACCCGCGACAATTGGCGGGACACCTGCTCGCAGTCTTCGATGCGCACACCGCCGACCCGATCGATCGTGACGCGCAAAAGGCCCAGGGCGGCACGTTCCACGTCGACAAGTTCGACGTCCATGCCGGCCAGAGCCTCTTCGGTCAATGCGAATAAATCAGCCATATACTCAAAAAAAATGGGCTGTACGCCCAGCCCACCGATATTGCACAGAGCCCAGCCGCTTCCCTACTACACGTAAGGAGCAATGCTGGGCAGTGCCCTATATTGCGACCTAATTTTTGGCTTGCGCCGCCCTGATTTCCCGACCCGGTGCCGAACCCGGCTTTCGCCGGACTTGGCTGGGTACTCAGGCGCCTGTGCGCCTTCCGCGAAAAGCGGCACGCGCCAAGGAGATTGCTGCAAACAGCGCCCGGCAACACGCCAGCCAGCAACACGCCAGCACAAGGCCGTGCGCCCGATCAGCCCAAATGCAGCCAACAAGCATGCAGCCGACGTGCTTTTTGCGGTAAAGCGCACTTAAAGAATCCAGTGCTTCCAGCAAAAAGCCATGACGCGAAGCCATGAAAACCATTGATTTTACCAGATAAACGGGAAAATCGCCTGATTCGTCACGGGCTTACGTTTATATGGGACGGATGCGAGGCGGCGGCGCAGTCTGCGGGCCGCCCTGCGGGGATCAGCGACCCTGACGTCCCCGGCCACCGCCCATGACGCCCAGCCGCGATTCGTGAGCCGAAGCGCTGCGGGGTTGCCAATCGTCGCCACGCTGGCCGCCGTCGGCGCGGGGACCGCCACTACGCGGCGCACGCGGCTTGCCACCGGCGCCCGGACCCTTGTTGTTGCCGCCGGTGCGCGCGCCTTCGGCCTTGTTGCCGCCGCGACCGCCCGCAGCGGGTTTGCCGCCACGACCCGGATTGCCGCTACGCGCGCCTGCCGGTTTGCCGCCAGCCGGCTTGCCGCCGCCAGGCTTGCCACCGGACTTGCCGCCAGGACGGCGGCCAGCGCCAGCCGGCGCATCGCCCATGCCGCCCGCTGCGGGATTGCCGGCCACCGGACTGCCGGCCACCGGATTGCCGGCCACCGGGCTGCTTGCCATCGGATTGCCGGCCGCGGCGTTCGCTGCGGCGCGGGGACCGCGTGCGTTGCCGCCCGCGCGCCCACCCGGCTTGCCACCGGCCTTGCCGCCCTGCTTGCCACCGGACTTGCCGGCGCCCACGGAGCGCGGACCCGATTTGCCCTTGCGATTGCCCAGGCCGGGTTCGCCCGAGAGCGGGTGGCCGTTGGCGTAACCACCGGCGATCATGAGGCCGGTGCCGAAAGGATCAGAAGGACACGCCGCAGCCTGCCCTGCACTGCCCAGGCCGCCGCCCTGCAACTTGCCACGGCGGCCGATGCGGGCGCCGTTCATGCCGTTGCGGTCGAGCGTGCCGAATCCGGGAGGCAAGGCGCTGTCGTGCGATTGCGGCTGCTTGGAGCGGCGACGGTTGCCCGACGAATCGTCGTCATCGCGCAACAGTCCCAACTGGACCATCAGCGCGGTCACCAGCGAAGCGTCCAGTTCGTCCCAGCGGCCACGGCGCAGCGTGCGCGGCAGCACGACATCGCCGAAGCGCGTGCGGATCAGGCGGCTGACAGTGACGCCGACCGCTTCAAACATGCGGCGGACTTCGCGGTTACGACCTTCCTGCAGCGTGACACGGTACCAGCGGTTGCTGCCGTCGCCGCCCAGGTAGTCCAGCGCGCCGAACGCGGCCAAGCCGTCTTCGAGTTCGATGCCGTCGACCAGCGACTGGCGCTGCGCCTCGTCCATTTCGCCCAGGACACGAACGGCGTACTCGCGTTCCGTGCCGTAACGGGGGTGCATGATCCGGTTGGCCATGTCGCCCGACGTCGTGAAAATCAGCAGGCCTTCGGTGTTCAGGTCAAGGCGGCCCACCGAGAGCCACTTGCCGGTACGCAGCTTGGGCAGCCGGGCAAACACGCTGGCGCGGCCACCGGGGTCGTCGTGGCTGACGATCTCGCCGGCGGGCTTGTGATACAGGATCACGCGCGGCGGCTTTTTTGTGTTGGTACGCATGATGGGCTTGCCATTGACACGCACCTGATCGTTGGGCCCCACGCGCTGACCGATATGCGCCGGTTCGCCGTTGACGGACACCCGGCCCGCGACGATCAGCTCTTCCATTTCGCGGCGCGACCCGATGCCTGCGTCGGCCAGCACCTTGTGCAGCTTGGGCATGACCGCTTCGCTGTTCAGGTATTTGCCCAGACGCTGCTCCATGCGGTCAGCCGTATCCAGGTAGGACAGCGCCTGCTCGGCTTCCTGCTCGCCACCCCGGGAGTCCACGGACTCGACCGGTGCGGCGGGCGCAGTGGCCTGCCCTTCGGCGGCGGGCGCCTGTTCGGCGGCAGCGTCGCCACGGCGGCGGCGGAACGGGGTCCTCAGCTTGCGGCCGCGGCTGCGGGCGCCGGCTTCGCCTTCGGCGGCCGGTTCGCGCGCGGCGGAGGATTCCGGCTGCGCGCCGGCAGCGGCGTCATCCGAACGGGGGGTGTCGTCCTGCATTGCTGTATTCGTTGTCACTGGGACAGCTCCGAATTTCAAACTTGGGTAGGCCTGCCGGGAGCAGGCTCGTCATCATCTGGGGACGCCGAATCCGGTTCAGACCCGGACCGGTCGGGGTCCGCCTGTTCCGAAGCCGCGGCGGCAGCATCGGGTTCGGACTGAACAGCCTCGTCAAGACCGTAAACGGGCTCACGCCTGGCGTCGCCAGGGGCCTCGGCATCGGTCTTGTCAGTCGGGTCAGTCGGTTCCGCGTGTTTTGCGTTCTCGACTCTTTCCTTTGCAGCACCGGCCTCGGAGGCATCGGCGGCCATATCGGAAATGTCGTTGCCAGCTCTGTCGTCGGGAAGATCGGACGAGAGCGGCGTATTGGACAAGCCTTCGGCTTGCTCCCGGACGATGGATTCGTCGGCGGGATCCGCGCCTTCTTCTGTGCGCGAAAGCTGGGATTCTACGCTATCGATGGCCGCTATGGGGACATCGTCTTCCGAAACAGACAATTCCGCAACGGGGAAAATCTCGGAGGATTCAGCATCAGGATCGGCGGCAGGCGGATTTTCGTCTTCTTGCGACGCTTGTTGTGAGGCGTCCGCCCCGTCCTGGACAATGTCGCCCGCCCCGGAAACGGACGCTTGCGCGCCATCTTCCGTCGGCGACGCGTCCGCACCACCCTCACCATCAGCCGGCTCCGGCGACGCGTCCGCACCGCCCTCGCCATCAGCCGGTTCCGGCGTCTCGCCCAGCACCTGCTGCACTTCGCCCAGATCCAGCCCGGCGAGCGCGGCGGCAGCGTGCGCGGTTTCCAGCGGCGGCAGCTCGTCCAGCGCACGCAGCCCCAGATCGTCAAGGAACTGGCGCGTAGTGCCGAACAGCGCGGGACGACCCGGCGCGTCGCGGTGGCCAATGACTTCGATCCAGCCGCGGTCCTCGAGGGCCTTCACGATCTGCGACGAAACCGTCACGCCGCGGATATCTTCGATGTCGCCGCGCGTCACGGGCTGGCGCCAGGCGACGATAGCAAGCGTTTCCATCACGGCGCGCGAATACTTGGGCGGCTTTTCAGGGCTGAGGCGCTCAAGGTAGCGCTGCATGCTGGGGCGGCTCTGGAAACGCCAGCCGGAGGCGAGCTGTACAAGCTCCAGCCCGCCGTCGGCCCAGTTGCCTTGCAAGGTCTCCAGAAGCCGGCGCACCGTGCTGCTGTCGAATTGTTCATCATCCCCGAACAGCTTGCGCATATCGGAAATCTGCATCGGCTGAACCGCGCACAGCAGCGCGGTTTCCAGCACGAGTATTGCCTCGCTATCGTTCATCGACATCCAAATTCAAAAAGGGGCTAACTTGCGCTTGGTTGGAAATAAGGTTAATATTCTTTTCTCAGACGCGGGGTGGAGCAGTCTGGCAGCTCGTCGGGCTCATAACCCGAAGGTCGTAGGTTCAAATCCTGCCCCCGCAACCAATTTGATGAAGGCCTGGCATTCGCCGGGCCTTTTTCATTTGCGGCGCCGGATTCAAAATAAATAAACGAGCGATCGGCGTGGCAATTCAAACCCGCGTGGCACTTCGAACCCGTGCCGCGATTCAATCGCGCACCGCAACTCAAATCAACGACGTGATTCGTTTCGACGCCACCGGCAGCGGTGCCGCGGAATCCAAATCCACGCATCTCGGCGCGGCCACCCGCGGATCTCCCAACGCGACGCTCGCCCGCAAACGACCGAGCCGCCGCAAAAGCGGCGACGCAACAGTCAATGTTGGCTTGCGAAATTGTCACTGGGTTCCTGTTTACCGCCACGCCCACACCTCATGGCGCTGCCCTGCGCTAAAACCACCACGCCGGCGCCCGTAAGGCGGAATGCCTGCCGCGGCTGCGCGGCTGCGGCAAAACGTCTGAGCAAATTCTGGAAAAGCTGGCGCCAGCAACGCTGACGCCTATCGCCAATATGGCCGCGGAACGCGCCGGAACCTCCGGCACCAACCCTTTCCGCGAAGATTGATAGCAAAGACTAGAACCGACGGGCATCGGCCATTGCCGTGCGGCCGAACGCCGCTGCCAGACCGGCTCGCCCCCTTGCGCAAACCGAGCCGGGCTCTGGATTGCGCCGGCCTGCCACCAGGCCGGAACGATTGTTAGGTATTTTTTGGGTCAAAAGCTGGCAAATTATACCGCCATCTATTCAGGCCTCAAGCTGCGGCGTACCCGTTATCGGCCCGCCAACCCGCCGCGCCGGCCTACCCCTCACCCGTCCGCCACTCAGCCCGCCGGCTTGTCCCACGGCGCCGACCCCAGCCGCTCGGCTAGATAATCCATCATCGAACGCAAAATCAGGGGCATCTGCCGGCGCGAGGCGTACACGCCATAAATGCCCAGCTCCTGGGGTTTGCATTGGGGCAGGATGACCTGCAGCTTGCCTGACGCGATGTATTCGGCCGCATAGTACGTGGGCAACATCGCGACACCCGCCCCTTCCACGGCGGCACTGCACAACACCGAGACTTCGTTGGCACTGATGCTTCCCCCCACGGGCACGTCGACCGGCTCGCCATCGCGCTCGAAACGCCACAGGCTCTTGCCGAAATACGAATGGGTCAGACAGTTGCGCAATGACAGATCCTCGACGCGCGCAGGCACGCCTTCGCGCGCAAGATATTCCGGAGAGGCGCAGACCACCGATCGGCACACCGCCAGCTTGCGCGCAATCAGATTGGGATCCAGATCATTGGTGATGCGCACCGCGAGGTCGACCCGCTCTTCCACCAGATTGACCGCGCGCTCGACCAGCATCAGGTCCACGGACGTTCCGGGGTGGCGTTTGACGTAGTCGGTGACGGCCGGCGCCAGATGGCGGGCGCCAAACGACATGCTTGTCGTGATGCGCAGCAGGCCGCGCGGCGTATCCTCGGGTGTGGCGACGGCGCTGTGCAGATCGCCGACCATATCCAGCATCTGGCGGCAGCGCGGCAGGGTTTCGGCGCCAGCTGGCGTGAGGCTCAGGCGCCGCGTCGTGCGATGCAGCAGGCGCACCCCAACCCATTGCTCCATCTCGGCCAGGTATCGCGACACCATGGCGCGAGACATGTCCAGATGCACGGCGGCCGCCGACAGGCTGCCCCGATCGGCAACCTCAACGAACACCTGCATGGCTTTCAGTCGATCCATCACTGTCTCGGCAAGTGCATCAGACCGTACCGGTTATACCGTATTTCCGTGCAGCATCCGCAACGGAATATCGATCAATGAAACGGGGTCCTTCGGCGCAATCACGCGGACGATTGGCCCAAAGCGTGACGCACAGCGGCAGCCACCTCCGGCACGGCCAAGCCGCGAACGATGAACACCAGCCGCGAGACGCGCACATCATCCGGCCATTCGTTCAAGGACTGCAACGGATACAACTCGCCATGCACGCCATGCACTTCACACGGACTTGATTCACCGGCGAAACACACGATGCCTTTCATCCGGAGCACGCCCGGCCCGTAGCGCTCCTGGATAGGCGCGACGCCTGCCAAAAACGCCGCTCGGCTCATCGGCGTTTCCAGCGTGAGTGAAAAACTGCTTACGTCCGCATGCCGTACAGCGGCCGATGACGAGAATGCGCCAAGCCACTTTGCCGTGACCTTCCCGTCGCGACGAGCAAGCAAGTCCGGCCCTTGGAGCAAGCCATCGGCCAACGGGGCATCCGGGCGTTGCACGTAGCGCCGCGCGCCAGGATTGATGGCCTCGATCGCCAGTTCGACTTCGTGCAGTTGCGCCGCATCGACAAGATCGGATTTGCTGATTACGACGGTATCAGCAAGCGCAAGCTGCCGGGCCGCCTCGGGCTGCGCGCGCAGCTGTTCCGCGCCGTGCGCAGCCGACACCACGACGATTGCGCCGCGATACGCGTAGCGCTCGGCCAGAAAGCGTTCGTGCTTCAGTGTGAAGAGGATGGGCGCCGGATCGGCAAGACCGCTAGTCTCGATGATGACGCGCCGGAACGGCTTGATCTTGCGCGCGAGCGCCTGCATGAAGAGATCACGCAAGGTGTCGACCACCGAACCGCTGACCACGCAGCACAGACACCCACCCTCGACCAGCACGACCTTGTCCGGCGCCAGACGCACCAGATGATGGTCCACGCCGATATCGCCATATTCATTAACGATGACCACCGCGTCGGCGTACTCAGGCGCTTGCAGCAGCCGGTTCAAGAGCGACGTCTTGCCGCTGCCCAGAAAGCCCGAGATGACGGTGACACCGATGCGCTTGTCTTGCACCGGCCGGTCGCCCTGCCCGCCTTGATCGCGGCCGCGCTTGTCGTCATTCATGCCGATCGCCTTAGTTGTCGATGCGCACTTGGTAAATACCCATGCTGTGGACCTTTACGCACAGAGACGCGAACACCACCGCAAAAACCAAAAGGGCCACTCACTTGCGTGAGCGGCCCAAAATTCTTTTGGCTCCCCGAGCTGGGCTCGAACCAGCGACCTGCGGATTAACAGTCCGTCGCTCTACCGACTGAGCTATCGGGGATCTGCCAAGACCGAAATTATGAACTAAAAATTCGGCGCATGCAAATCTCGTTTTTTTCTGAATTTTTTGCGCTTCTTGTTGCCCATCGCGAAAAAACTCTGATATAGTTTCGGTCTTTCCAGATCGGGCCCTAAAAAAGCCGACGAACTGGAAGAAAAAAGATGTTTTGCTAGCGCTTTCCGGCTTGGTCCAGAAACAAAAGCAAATGGTCTTGCCGGCATAGCTCAGTTGGTAGAGCAGCGCATTCGTAATGCGAAGGTCGTAGGTTCGACTCCTATTGCCGGCACCAGATTTCCAAAAAGGCAGCCCTCTCGGGCTGCTTTTTTCATTTCACCCCTGCCCGCCCTCACCCCCACCCCGCCACCCCGGCCGGGAACTCGCGCTGATCGCCACGCGTCCAACCCCCTTGGACCATCCCAGCGGAATAAACCATGCGCATTCTTCTCGTGGAAGACGACATGATGATCGGCGAAAGCGTACTGGACTGCCTGCGCGCGGAACACTACGCCGTCGATTGGGTTCGGGACGGCAGCGCGGCGGACTCTGCGCTGCGCACCGATCCTTACGACCTTGTACTGCTCGACCTGGGCCTGCCCAAGCGGGACGGACTGACGTTGCTGCGCGACATGCGCACCCGCAAGGACCGCACGCCGGTGCTCATCGCCACTGCGCGCGACGCGGTCAGCGACCGGATCGCCGGGCTGGACGCAGGTGCCGACGACTACATCGTCAAACCCTATGACGTGGACGAACTGCTGGCGCGCATGCGGGCACTGATCCGCCGCAGCGCGGGCCGAGCTGAGCCCATTTTTGAACACGACGGCGTCACCATCGACCCGCAATCGCACGCCGCCATGGTCGACGGCGCGCCGGTGGCATTGACCGCGCGCGAATGGGCGGTGCTGGAACCGCTGATCGCGCGGCCCGGCATGATTTTTTCGCGCGCCCAGCTCGAGGAAAAACTCTATAGCTGGAAAGACAGCATCAGCAGCAATGCCGTTGAGGTTTATATTCATGGCCTGCGCAAGAAACTGGGTCCCAACCTGATCCAGAACGTCAGAGGCGTCGGCTATGTCATCCCCAAAACATGAGCATTCCGCTTAGCTATTCGCTGAGAGCCCGGCTGCTTTTCTTTCTGCTGGCCGCCATCGCGGTCGGCGCGCTGGTGCAAGGCGCAATCGCCTACCGCAGCACCCTGGCGCAGGCCGACGACATCTTCGACTCGCTGCTGCAGCGCACCGCCCTGTCGTTGGGCACCGGCGACGGGCTGCTGAGCACCGGCCCCACACATGCGCGCGGCGCCGGATCGCCGGTTGCCGATGACCTCATCATCCAGATCTGGACGCCGGACGGCTTGCGCGTCTTCAACTCACGCTCGCGCCTGCGCCTGCCCAGCCAGATCGTATTGGGGTTTTCCGACGCGAAGCTGGAAGGCGAAACCTATCGCGTGTATTCGCTGGCCACGCCCTTCCAGGTGATTCAGGTGGCGCAGGACATGCGCGTGCGCAAGAACATGGCCAGCGCCCTTGCGCTGCGCACCGTCGCGCCGATTGCCGCCGCCGCGCCGCTGCTGATGCTGATCATCTGGTGCGTCGTCAGTTGGTCGCTGCGTCCGGTCAAGCGCGCGCGCGCCCAGGTGGCCGCTCGCCAGCCCGAAGATCTGTCGCCCGTCAGCGTACGCGGGCTGCCTGATGAAATCCGCCCGCTGGTGCAGGAACTGAACCTGCTGCTCGAACGCATGCGCGGCGCTTTTGCGCAGCAGAAGCAATTCGTGGGCGACGCGGCGCACGAACTGCGCTCGCCGCTGGCGGCGTTGCGCCTGCAGATGCAGGCGCTGCAGCGCGCAGCAGACCCCGCCGCGCGCCAGCTTGCCGAACAGCGCCTGACTGCCGGCATCGACCGCGCGACGCGGCTGGTCGAGCAGTTGCTGTCGATGGCGCGCCAGGAAGGCGCCCAGGAGCAGACGCCGCTGGCGCCGGTGGATCTGGCGGACGTGCTGCGGCAGGCGCTGTCCGAGACACTGCCCGAAGCAAACGCCAAATCCATCGACGTCGCGCTGGACGGCGATACGCAAGCGCAGATGCAGGGCAATCGCGATGCGCTGGTGCTGCTGGTGCGCAATCTGCTGGACAACGCGATCAAGCACTCGCCTGCCGGTGGCCGCATCGGGATGCGTCTGGAACACGGCCCGGGCCGCATTTCGCTGATGATCGACGACGAGGGACCCGGCATCCCGGTCCATGAGCGCGAACGCGTGTTCGACCGCTTCTACCGGGCCGAAGGCAACACGACGCATGGCAGCGGATTGGGACTGGCCATCGCACGCACCATTGCCGACCGCCACGGCGCAACCATCACCCTTGAAGACGCGCCGTCCGGCCAAGGGCTTCGTGCGCGCGTCAATTTTCCCGCTTAGCCTGGATTTTTCCCGCTTAAGTTTCCCCTAAGTGTGCGGCCCGAAGATAGCGCCATGTTCCCAACATGATCGCAGGAGCCGACATGAAGACCACGCAAATCAAACCCTCGCGCCTTGTCCTGGCGCTGCTGGCAGCCGGCGCCATTGGCGGCGCAGGCGCAACCGCCTTGACCGGCAGCGTTTCGATGGCTGCCGAAGCCCCCGCCGCCACCGCTGCGTCCCAGCCGATCAGCGCGTCCGTGCCGCCCAACTTCGCGCAAATCACGCGCGAGTCCGGTCCGGCCGTCGTCAACATCAGCGTCAGCGGCACGCGCAAGGTGTCGGCCGCCGAAAGCGACGACCCGTTCGCGCAGTTCTTTGGCCAGGTGCCCGGCGCTCGTGGCCGCGCGCCGGCTCGTGAAGTCCCGATGCGCGGCGAAGGCTCGGGCTTCATCGTCAGTTCCGACGGCATCATCCTGACCAATGCGCACGTGGTCCAGGACGCCAAGGAAGTGACCGTGAAGATGACCGACCGCCGCGAATACAAGGCCAAGGTCCTGGGCGCCGACCCGCAGACCGACGTCGCCGTCATCAAGATCGAGGCGAAGAACCTGCCCGTCATCAAGGTGGGCGACGTGAACAAGCTGCAGGTGGGCGAATGGGTGCTGGCCATCGGCTCGCCCTACGGCCTCGAGAACACCGCCACCGCCGGCATCGTCAGCGCCAAGGGCCGTTCGCTCCCGGACGACACCTCGGTGCCGTTCATCCAGACCGACGTGGCCGTGAACCCCGGCAACTCGGGCGGTCCGCTGTTCAACGACCGCGGCGAAGTCGTGGGTATCAACTCGCAGATCTACAGCCGCACCGGCGGCTTCCAGGGCCTGTCGTTCTCGATTCCCATCGACCTGGCCTACAAGATCAAGGACCAGATCCTTGAGCACGGCAAGGTGCAGCATGCGCGCCTGGGCGTGACGGTGCAGGAAGTGAATCAGGACCTGGCCGACTCGTTCAAGCTGGATTCGCCGTCGGGCGCACTGGTGTCGAGCGTCGAAAAGGGCAGCGCCGCCGAAAAGGCCGGCCTGCAGCCGGGCGACGTTGTGCGCAAGATCGACGGCAAGACCATCGTGTCTTCCGGCGACCTGGCTTCGACGATCACCATGGCCGCCCCCGGCGAGAAGATCAAGCTGGACGTATGGCGCAACGGCGGGCAGAAGGAGATGGTCGCAACGCTGGGTGGCGTGCCCAAGGACAAGACCCAGGCGTCGGCCGACGGCCAGGAAGTGCAGCGCGGCCAGCTTGGCCTGGCGCTGCGCCCCCTGAGCCCTCAGGAGCAGCAGGAGTCGGGTGCGGAAGGCCTGCTCATCGAGCGTTCTGCAGGCCCCGCCGCCAAGGCTGGCATTCAGCCCGGCGACGTGCTGCTGTCCCTCAATGGGGTGCCGGTGCACAACGTCGGCCAGGTGAAGGCCGAGTTGTCGAAGGCGGGCAAGACCGTAGCCTTGCTGGTGCAACGCGGCGAAGACAAGATCTTCGTGCCGGTGCAGATCGGCTGATCAGCCGGGTCTGATCAGCCGGGCATCACTCCGCGTCGGGCTGGTTGCCCGGCGCGGCCGCTTCAAATGCCGGCAGGGCCCGGCACGCCGCGTCGATGCGCAGCACATTGGGCATGGCCGACAGGTCACACTCGAAGCGCTGCGCATTCGCCACTTGCGGCACCAGGCACAGGTCCGCGATGGTCGGCGTGTCGCCGTGGCAGAACTGACCCGTGGCGCGGGAAGCAGCCAGTTGGGTTTCCAACGCTTCAAGACCCTGATGCACCCAGTGCTTGTACCAGGCCGTCTTGGCCGCTTCATCCACGCCCAGCGTGTGCTTCAGATACTTCAGCACGCGCAGGTTGTTCAGCGGATGCGTATCGCAGGCGATGCCCAGCGCCAGATCGCGCACACGGGCGCGGCCGATGGCGTCGGCAGGCAGCAGCGGCGTTTCCGGGTGCGTTTCTTCCAGGTATTCGATGATGGCCAGCGATTGGCCGATGACCGCATCGCCGTCGACCAGCGTGGGAACCAGCGCAGTCGGGTTCACCTTGCGGTAGCCGGCCGACAACTGCTGGCCGCCCTCCTTCAGAAGATGAACCGGCACGGTCTCGTACGGCAGGCCCTTCAGGTTCAGGGCAATGCGTACGCGATACGCGGCCGAGCTGCGGAAGTAGCTGTAAAGCTGCATGGTGTCTCCTCGGTATTTTTGTGGCGCCGCCCGCGTGGGCGGCGCTTGTTCATTCCAGCGATTCGGTCTGGGCCGCCTTGCGCGACAAGCCCTTGGGCAACGGGAACGCGACGTTTTCTTCCAGCCCCGGCATCTTGCGCACCGAGACGGCGCCCAGTTCCTTGACGCGCGCGATCACCTGCTGCACCAGCACTTCCGGCGCCGAGGCGCCCGCGGTCACGCCAATGCGCTTGCGGCCGACGAGCCAGGCGGGGTCGATGGATTCCGCGCCGTCGATAAGATAGGACGCGACGCCCTTGCGCTCGGCCACTTCGCGCAGGCGATTGGAGTTCGAGCTGTTGGGGCTGCCCACGACCAGCACCAGATCGCATTCCGGCGCCAGGATCTTGACCGCATCCTGCCGGTTCTGCGTGGCGTAGCAGATGTCGCTTTTCTTGGGCTCGGCGATGCTGGGAAAGCGCGCCTTCAGCGCCTGCGACACCGCGGCCGCATCATCGACCGACAGCGTGGTCTGCGTGACGTAGGCCAGGTTTTCCGGATCGGTGACTTCGAGGCTGGCGACGTCTTCGACGGTTTCGACGAGGTACATGCCGCCCTGCGCCTGGCCCAGGGTGCCTTCGACCTCGGGATGCCCCTTGTGGCCGATCATGATGATCTCGCGGCCGGCGGCGCGCATGCGCGCGACTTCGATGTGAACCTTGGTGACCAGCGGGCAGGTGGCGTCAAAGACCTGCAGCCCGCGCGCTTCCGCTTCCGCGCGCACGGCCTTGGAGACGCCATGCGCCGAAAACACCACGATGGCGCCCGCGGGCGCATCGTCGAGCTCGTCGATGAAGATGGCGCCCTTGGCGCGCAGGTCTTCCACGACGTAGCGGTTGTGAACGATCTCGTGACGCACGTAGATGGGCGCGCCGTGCAGTTCGATGGCCCGTTCGACGATATCGATGGCGCGATCCACGCCTGCACAGAAGCCGCGCGGCTGCGCCAGCAGGACTTCGGCGTCGGAGGCGGTGACAGCCTGGCTCATCAAAGCACTCCCAGCAGCGCCACGTCCACTTTCAGGCTGATGCCTGCCAGCGGGTGGTTGAAATCGAATAGCGCGGATTCGTCGTTGATTTCCTTGAGGACGCCCGAATAGCGGCCGCCGTTGGGCGCGGTGAATTCAACGAGGTCGCCGGGTTCGAACGTGGCGTCCTCGCCGGCGTGCTGCGCCAGCATGGTGCGCGTCACGCGCTGGATCAGTTCGGGATTGCGGTCGCCGTAGGCGTCTGCCGGCTCGATGGTGACGCTGAACTTGTCGCCCTCGGCGCGGCCGACCAACGCGGCCTCCAGGCCAGGCGCCCACTGCCCGCCGCCCATCTGCAACGTGCCGGGACGGCCGTCGAAGGTGTCGGTGAACACGGAACCCGCCCCCGGGCCCGAGGCCAGGGTGATGCGGTAATGCAGCGTCAGGTAGGAATCCGGACGGACCAAAACGTTCACTTCATTAGAGGCGATGCTCACGATCTGCCACCGTATGGGTATTTGAGTAAACCCTGATTTTAGAGCCTCTTATGAAATTGTCCGTCCGGCTGCCAAAACAAGACCGTCCCCGAGAGCGTCTGCTCCGTCACGGGGCCGCATCGATCCAGGATGCCGAGCTGCTGGCCGTCGCGCTGCGCACGGGGATTCCAGGGCTGAATGTAGTGGATCTGTGCCGTCAATTGCTGGACCGGTTCGGCGGGCTGCGCGGGTTGCTGAGCACCTCGCCCCAGGACCTGATGTCCATCGCCGGATTGGGGGCGTCCAAAGCCTGCACCCTGGCGGCGCTGCTGGAACTGGCCCGCCGCGCCATGGAAGAAGACCTGGTCCGGGACACCGCCATGAACCACCCCACCCGAGTGAAACAATATTGCAAGGCGGCGCTCGGCCATCTGCAAGTGGAGCACTGCATCGCCCTGTACCTGGACGCCCAGCTGCGCCTGATCGCCACGGGCGAACTGGCGCGGGGCACGCTCTCGCAGGCGGCGGTCTACCCGCGGGAGGTCGTGCGCGAGGCCTTGCGCCACCACGCGGCGGCTCTCATCGTGGCGCACAACCACCCGTCTGGCGTGGCGTCGCCCAGCGCGGCAGACCACGGCTTCACGCGGCACCTGAAGGAAGCCCTGGCGCTCGTGGACATCAAACTGATCGACCACCTGATCGTCGCGGGAGGCTCGGCGGTGTCGCTGGCTGAACTGGGCTGCCTCTGACCGCAACAAGCGCCGGAATTCCGTTAGACTACCGCCCGATATTGTTTTAGGCTTAACCTAATTTCGGACCTCGCGACCTTTCCTTGCCCGCCATGAAACGCCTGTGGGACATTTCCCCGCCCGTCTCGACGGCATCTCCCGTCTTTCCGGGCGACACGCCGTACCGCCAGCAATGGAAGTGGACGCTCACGCCCGGTTGTCCGGTCAACGTCAGCGAAATCACGATGTCGCCGCACATCGGCGCGCATGCCGACGCCCCGCTGCACTACCAGAACGGGGCCGCAGCCATCGGCGCGGTTTCGCTTGAACCCTTCCTGGGCCCTTGCCGCGTGATCCATGCGATCGACTGCGGCGACCTCATCACGATCGACCATCTAGCCCATGCGGCGCACAACCTGCCGCCCCGCGTGCTGGTGCGCACCGCCAAGCACGCCGCGCAGGACTGGTGGACGGATGACTTCTCCGCCTACGCGCCCCAGACCATCGAATGGCTGGCCGAACGCGGCGTCATGCTGATCGGTCTGGACACCGCCAGCATCGACCCCGCTTCCAGCAAGACCCTGGACAGCCACCATACGATCTTGCGGCACGACATGCGGGTACTGGAGAACCTGGTGCTCGACGACGTGCCGGAAGGCGATTACGAGTTGATCGCCTTGCCGTTGGCGCTGATCCAGGCCGATGCCAGCCCGGTCCGCGCGGTCCTGCGCGAACTGTAGGCTGATTTGCCGGCCCGGGCGCGGCTGCCCGACAGCAGCCGCCCCGCTTGGAGAATCGACCATGCAATTCCTATTCGCGCCCCACTGGCGCGCCCTGCCCGCATCCGCCCGCCGCGCTGCGCCGCCCTGCCACGGAGGCCGCGCATGAGCCAGAACGAACGCCCCGAAGACATCGTCCACCAGGAAAAGGCGCAACTCGATTTCGCGCGCGACATGACCTACGGCGATTATCTGCATCTTGATGAACTGCTTGGCGCCCAGCACCCGATGTCGCCCGAGCACAACGAGATGCTGTTCATCATCCAGCACCAGACCAGCGAGCTCTGGATGAAGCTGATGCTGCACGAACTGCGGGCCGCGATCGCCAGCGTCGCAGAGGACCGCCTGCAGCCGGCCTTCAAGATGCTGGCGCGCGTCAGCAAGATCATGGAGCAGCTCGTCCACGCCTGGGACGTGCTGGCAACCATGACGCCGCCTGAATACTCTGCGTTGCGTCCCTACTTGGCGCGCTCCAGCGGATTCCAGAGCTACCAGTACCGCCAGGTCGAATTCCTGCTGGGCAACAAGAACGCGGCCATGCTCAAGCCGCATTCGCACCGCGCCGACCTGCTGGCCCAGGTGCAGAGCGCTTACGAGGCCCCGTCGCTGTATGACGAGGCGCTGCGCCTGCTGGCGCGCAACGGCCTGGATATTCCGGCCGATCACCTGGAACGCGACTGGACCCAGCCGTATCAGGCGTCGGCGGCGGTCGAAGCCGCCTGGCTGACGGTCTACCGCGACACGGACCGCTATTGGGCGCTCTACCAGCTTGGTGAAAAGCTGACCGATCTGGAAGACGCCTTCCGGTTGTGGCGATTCCGCCACGTTACGACGGTCGAACGCGTCATCGGCTTCAAGCGGGGCACGGGCGGCACGTCTGGCGTGGATTACCTGCGGCGCATGCTGGAAGTGGTGCTGTTTCCGGAAATCTGGAAACTGCGCACGGATCTCTGACATTTGCGTCGCGCTGAAACCCGGGCTGCATGACAGCCCGGGCGCCCATTTGCGGCTGGCCGCAGGCAGCATCGCGTGCTAGAATGCGGGGTTACTTTTTGGATACGTGGCTAGCGCCTGTCGCGCCAAGATTTGGTAGCGAACCGCGGCAGCGGAACCAGGCAGCTGTAGCTGGCGACCCTAACTCTTGAAAAAGACTCGACCGAGTCTAGGAAAGCACCATGAAAGAAGGCATTCACCCCGAATACCGCGAAGTCGTCTTCGCCGACCTGCAAACGGGCAACAAGTTCATCACCCGTTCGACCGTCCAAACGCGCGAAACCGTTGAACTCGACGGCAAGACGTACCCGCTCTTCAAGTGCGACGTGACCTCCGAATCGCACCCGTTCTACACTGGCGCCCAGACCCGCATCGTCGAAACCGGCCGCGTGGAAAAGTTCCGCGCCCGCTTCGCCCGCACGGCTGGCACGGTCAAGTCCGCTTCCTGATCCTGTTGCTCCTACGGGAGTCACAGCAAAAAGGCAGCCTTCGGGCTGCTTTTTTTTCCCCCCTCGACGCCAGAAGGCCGGTCAGGGGGTGGCGCATCCCGACCACTCGGTTACATTAACGCCCGTGTCCCCACTTTCCATTTCCACGCCGGCCCGGCTTACGTCGGTAGCCACCGCAAAACTGCCCCGCCTTATCCTGCTGGGCCTGTCCCTGGCCTACATCGTGGCCGGGCTGTTCATGCGCGACCCGTGGAAAACCGACGACGCCGTCGGACTGGCGACGATGATCACCGCGATCCGCGAAGGCGGCCTGACCTGGCTGCTGCCGCAGGTGGGGCACCTGGCCCACGCCGAGGAAGGTCCGTTGATCACCTGGGTGGGCGCCATCAGCATCTGGCTGTTCGGGCCGTTCATCGGGGACATCACTGCCGGCCGCCTGCCCAATCTGCTGTGGTTCGGCATCACGGCCTCGAGCGTCTGGTACGGCACGTATCTGCTCGGCCGCCGGGCCGAAGCCCAGCCGCTGGCGCTGCCTTTTGGCGGGGAACCCGAACCGCGCGACTACGGCCGCATGCTGGCCGACGCCGCCCTCCTTTTGCTGCTTGCCACGGTCGGCATCCTGCAGCGCACCCACGAAACCACCGTCATCCCCGCCATCATGGCCTGCCAGGCGCTTGCGTTCTATTCGCTGGCGCGCACGGTGGATCGTCCCGTCACCGGCTCGACCACGCTGGGCATTGCGCTGGCTGCCAGCTTCCTGACGCGCGGTTGGGTGGGCGCCCTGCCCATCATGGTCGGCGTGGCACTGGCCTTCTATCCGCGCAGCCAGCTCTGGAAGTGCAAGCGCTGGATGCTGTGGGCCGCGGTGCTGGCTACCGGTCTGATCCTTGCCTGGTGGATTCCCGCCAGCCAGGGCAGCGAGTACTGGATCCGCAATTGGAAGACCTGGAATCTGTCGTCCTTCGCCATCCCTGGCCTGCACGACGCCGCCCGCACGCTACGCGACCTGCCGTGGTACCTGTGGCCGACCTGGCCGCTGGCGCTGCTGGCGATCTGGCGGTGGCGCGCCTGGATCTACGCGCCGCACATCTGGGTGCCGCTGATGCTGCTGGTGTGTTCGGCGGTGATCCTGTTCTTCGTGGATGAGGCCAGCGATTCCGAATTCGTGCTGCTGGCCGTGCCGTGCGCGGTGCTGGGCGCGTTCTCGCTGCCCACGCTGCGCCGCGGCGTGGTGAACACGCTGGACTGGTTTGCCGTCATGTGTTTTTCGCTGACGGTGGCCACCGCCTGGCTCGGCTGGGTGGCCCTGCACTTCCATTGGCCGGCGCAGATTTCCCGCAACATCGCCCGCCAGACCACCGGTTATGAACCCGTGATCTCGTGGGTCGCCTTTGCGCTGGCGCTGCTCTTCACCCTGGGGTGGATCGTCCTGGTCGTCTGGCGGCTGCGCGTGCGTCCCCAGGCGCTGTGGCGCGGCACCGTGCTGTCGGCCGGCGGCCTGACCGTAACGTGGATCCTGCTCGTGCTGTTGTGGCAACCTGCCGTGGACTACGCACGCAGCTATCGCACGGTGTCCGGCCAACTGGCCCAGGCCATCGCGCAGCACAAGCGCCCGGGCGAGTGCATCCGGGGGCTCAGCCTGGGCAGCGGCCAGCGTGCCTCGTTCCTGATCTTCAACAACCTGTCGTTCCCGTTCGACACGCGCTGCACGCTGGTCCTGCAACAGACCACCAACCAGAGCCTGCGCGACGGCACGGCCGCGTACAGCGAAGGCGCCGAAGTCCTCTGGCAAGGCGGCCGCCGCGCCGACCGTTCCGAAGTCTTCCGCCTGCTGCGAACCGGCGTCAAGCCATGACCGCCGCGATCGGGGCGCCGATGACCTTCGGCGCCACCCTGCGCGGCATCGCCAAGCAGGCCTGGCCCGTCCTCATCAGCCAGTGGGCCAGCATCTCTTTCGGGGTGCTGGACACCGCCATGACGGGACACTCCAGCCCCGACGATCTGGCGGCGATGGCGCTTTCCGCTTCCATCTACATCACCGTCTTCGTCGGCCTGATGGGCGTCGTGCACGCCCTGATCCCGATCCTGGCGCAGCAGTTCGGCGCCGGCAACAACGCGGAAGTCGGAAAGAGCTGGGGCCAAGGCGTGTGGCTGGCGCTCGGCCTGTCGGTCGTGGGAGCCGCGCTAATGCTGTTTCCGGACATGTGGCTCTTCATGTCGGGGGACGTCGCCCCGGGCGTACGCGACCGCATCGCGTCGTACCTGCAGGCACTGGTGCTGGCCCTGCCCGCCGCGCTGGTGTTCCGCACCATCTACGCGCTGGGCACCGCGGTGTCGCGGCCCAAGCTCGTGATGGCCATCAACCTGTCCATCATCGGTTTCAAGGCGCTGTTCAACTGGCTCTTCATCTACGGCAAGCTGGGCCTGCCGGCGATGGGCGCGGCCGGTGCGGGGCTGGCGACGGCCGTGGTGTCGTGGATGAGCCTGGGCCTGGGTCTGTGGGTGATCACGCACGATCGCTATTACCGCCGCTTCCAGCTTCGCATCGGCAAGCCGGACTGGAAGGCGCTCAAGGAACTGCTGCGCCTGGGCATCCCGATGGGCGGCTCGTACCTGGTCGAGGTCTCAGCGTTCACGTTCATGGCGCTGCTGGTGGCGCGCGAGGGCACCTTCGTGACCGGCGGGCATCAGATCATGTCGAACCTGGCCGCGCTCTGCTACATGATGCCGATGGCGCTGGGCGTGGCGACCGCCGCGCTGACGGCGCAGGCCATCGGCGCGGGCAATTATGCGCACGCCCATCGCACCGGCATGGCCGGTCTGGCGCTGGGTCTGATCGGCGCGCTGCTGACGGCTGCGGTGCTGCTGATCGGCCGTCCGCTGATCCTGGCCGCGTACACGGACGACGGCGCGGTTGCCGCCGTCGCAACCACGCTGCTCGCCGTGCTGCCGCTCTTTCACCTGTTCGATTCGATGCAGTGCATCAACTCGTACCTGCTGCGCGCGTACAAGATCGCGGTCGTGCCGCTGATCCTGCAGACGGTCGCGCTGGCGGGCGTGGGGCTGGTTGGGGGCTGGTGGTTTGGGTTTGGTCCCGGCCGGGGCGGCATCGACGGTCTGCGCGAAGTGCTGGTGCCGGGCTCGCCGCAGGGGGCCGGCAGCATGTGGCTGATGGCCATGTTCGGGCTGGCTTTGTCGGCGGTCCTGCTGCACCTCTGGTATCGGCGCATACTGCGGACGGTGGGGCGATAAAGGTCGCGAAATGAAGAAAGGCAGCCGGTTGGCTGCCTTTTTGCGTAGGGACGCGCCCTCTACTTCGGACGCTTGTCGATCACCCGGCGTGCCTTGCCGGTCAAGGTGCGTTCGACATGCCCGGCATCCGACACCTGGATCCGCGCGCTCACGCCGATGTGCGTCTTCACGGCATGCTGCAGCTGCTTGCCCAGATTGGCGCGTTCGGCGTCGGACAGGCCCGAGAACTCCGCGCGCACTTCTGTCAGGATTTCCAGTTCGTCCATGTTGCCCGAACGGGACAGCACCAGCTGATAGTGCGGCGCAAGCTGCGCGATCTTCAGGACCAGTTCTTCCACCTGCGTGGGGAACATGTTCACCCCACGCACGATCAGCATGTCGTCGCTGCGGCCGGTGATCTTGCCGATGCGGCGCATGCTGCGCGCGGTGGGCGGCAACAGGCGGGTCAGGTCGCGCGTGCGGTAGCGCACGATCGGCATCGCTTCCTTGGTCAGCGACGTGAACACCAGTTCGCCCGGTTCGCCGTCGGCCACCGGTTCGCCGGTATCCGGGTTGATGATCTCGGCGTAGAAGTGATCCTCCCAGACCACCGGACCGTCCTTGGTCTCGACGCATTCGCTCGCCACGCCCGGGCCCATCACTTCAGACAGCCCATAGATATCGACCGCGTCGATGCCCGCTTCGGCTTCGATGTCGGCACGCATCTGGCCGGTCCACGGCTCGGCGCCGAAGATGCCGATGCGCAGCGAGCTTTGACGCGGGTCGATGCCCTGGCGGCGCTGCTCTTCCAGGATGTTGCAGAAATAGGAAGGCGTGACCATGATGATGTCCGGACGGAAATCATTGATCAGCTGCACCTGCTTTTCGGTCTGCCCGCCGGACATCGGAATGACCGTGCAACCCAGGCGCTCGGCGCCGTAGTGCGCGCCCAGGCCGCCGGTGAACAGCCCGTACCCATAGGCCACGTGCACGGTATCGCCGGGCTTGCCGCCTGCGGCGCGGATGGAGCGCGCCACCA
>Ga0213823_1000780_pt1 | contig 22920 bp, 24 predicted proteins | sample MC6MC0907MG_FD_179887 | JGI IMG/M metagenome (GOLD analysis project Ga0213823, IMG submission 179887) | Enriched soil aggregate microbial communities from Iowa State University, Ames, United States - MC6-MC0907-MG | ecosystem: Environmental > Terrestrial > Soil > Unclassified | place: USA: Iowa...
TGTAGAATACGGTACGATTTTTTCGCCTCACTACGACATACATGTAATGCAGCAGCAGCCTCTGTTCCTTGCGGTAATACAAAATTCTGAATCTCATCTTTCACATGACTAACATAAAAATCATAACGATCACTAAGCCACGCTAAATCATCTTCAGTTACTGCTAATTTCCCTCGGACGGAGCCATTTACATGGTAAGCCATTGGCAAAATAGCTAATAAATCATCTGCCACTACCCTTACTGTCTCTTTATTTACTGCTACTAAAGCGACACCCATATGTGTTGTAAGACTATCTGTTCGAATTTCAAAATCTACTGTTGATGCCTTTTCACGCATAAATGGATAGCAAGAATAACGTGCATCTTTTTTCAAATCTAGTCCCCGCTTTCCTTCGTGAAAAATTCTTACTAAAAGTGAGTATACATAAAAAAACGTCGACCCTACTCCTAAGGGACGACGAAAATAGCATAAATAGTGTCGCATAGACACGACAAAGCCTATGTATTTGCCGCATATCCTCCTAGCTTCCGAAGAGTATCTATACGTTCAAATAAAGGTCGGTCTCCTGGCTTGTACATCCAATCATGTCATGAGTCATAAAAACTTTCCCATCCGATATTCCGACAGTGGTATATCTTTTATGATTCCTGTACTTACAGTTGCGGAAACAGCTTCGGTCTTTCACCGAATTCCCAATTATGCTTGTTAACACCTTTATTTTGCAAGAATAATTCACTTGTAAAGCAGTTTAACACATATTGATAGGAAAAAATAGCTTTGAAATGAACGGAAAACACATGAATACGAACAATAGTAAGCCTATTTCTACATAGCTATACAAAATGATTCTCTAATCTATATTCAAGAGATTTATAGTTATGGCTCTTCAACTTGACTGCACATTCTGCGAGGGAACGCTCTCTGCAAACGTATCCTCCCTCCACACTAGGTGCTATCATCAGCATACTTCTTTAATCAAGAACAGATTCTAGTATTGATTCAAAGTTTTATAAAATTTTTTCAATAGCTTGCTCAACATCTAGCTGTGAATCTGTAGGTTCAAAGCGGGCAACTGTCTTACCATTTGTATCTATTAAAAATTTCGTAAAGTTCCAGCGAATATTACGACCGTCTAAAAAACTAGGCGCAATTTGGATAATTGCTTCCGCTAACATTTTTTCCTGCATACTTGCCTTGCCAAATTCGCGATAATCTATCTCGTGCTTTAAATAATTGAATAATGGGTGTGTCGTATCTCCATTTACCTGCACCAGTTCAAAAATTGGGAATGTTACACCATAGTTGATTTTACAAAGGTGAGTAGTTTGTTCGCCATCCTCAGGATTTTGATTATCGAATTGATCACAAGGAAAACCTAAAACGACAAAATTATCCTTCCCATATTTATCATACATTTTTTGTAAGTCTTCAAATTGATATGTAAAACGGCACTTGTTTGCTGTATTAACGATTAACAGCGTTTTTCCTCGATAAGTTTCCATTGATAATATCTCACCGTTTGGCTTCTTGACTAAATAATTATAAATGCTCATTGTTTAACTCCTTTTATTTTTTCCTATTTGTCAGGTGTGGTGATGGGCCTTAAAAATAGGCATACGTTAGCACAAAAAATCCTATTATCGGTCAATAATAAACCTATATTTTCCTACTCAGCACGCCTGATATATTATAAACTATTTCTCTATTAACGAAAGAATTTTCACAAAAAAAATAGCCATTCCACGTCTTTAATGGATGGCTTTCATATATTTCTTTTTGTATTTAACATCTTTTTCTTCCGCAATTAAACGCTCCGCAATTTTTAATAGCTTCGGGTCTTTCGTTTCATCAAATAGCTTTTTAAAAGATACAATAATATCATAGCGCATTAATGCCGGTTGCTTTTCGTCTAAGCATGTTTGAAATCTTTTTGCCAAATATGAAACGACTAAATCTCTTTGTACCTGCCCCGCTAAACCTATTTTCCAAATTGCCTGCAAAGTAAGTCTCGCCGTTTCTGTTTTTTCATCATACGTCACTGCCCAAATCTTTAAGAAATCCTCTAATACTCTCTCTTCTGGATCACTTTTTGCTGCCAATGCGCATAAAAATTGTGCCGCGCTTGCACGAACATGCCCATTTTTGTATGTAAGAGCCTGAATAAGTTGTTCCCAAACTGCATATGTCCAATCAACTGGTTCCTGCATTATTTTCATCAATTCTTCGAAAGATTCATATTGAATATCGCGGTCACGTTCTGTTAAATTACTAAAAAGTTGCATAATCCCTTTTTCCATGATTCATCCCTACCTTTATTGTTTCAGACCGTAATAATATTTTTATGTTTTATGGTACACTAAACTTACTTTGCGCAAAGAAGGTGAGTTTATGAATAAAATTAATTCTAGGAAACTGATTTTTAGAATGATTATGATTATTACTTTAATTGTAGCTGCATATTTTATTATCCCAGTTTCCGTTCCCGTTATATTAGCTGGTGTTACTGCATTTTTTTTAGAGCCAATTGTTATGTTCTTTAAACGGCGATGGAAAATGTCTCGAAAAATTGCAGTTGCGTTTATTTATATAGTGAGCGTTATTTTAATTTCCATTATTTGCTATTTTACTATTACACAACTTATGTCGCAAATAATTTCAATTTCAAAGCAAGCTCCCTATTATATTTCAAAACTATCAGAAATGTGGCTTAGTATGCAAGAAAACATTTCTAAATACACAGAAGACTTCCCTCCTGAAGTAAGTGCCTCGCTTCAAAATACAACAATGGATTTCATAAAGAAAATCGAAGAATCTTTTTTAAACTTTTTTAATTATACTAAAGTTACAGCCTTCTTTGCTGAAATCCCAAGCCTATTTATCAGTCTTCTTGTTTATACGATTGCTCTATTTTTATTTATGTTAGATTTACCCAAGTTAAAACAGATCACCTATAAATATTTAAAGCCTAGCACTGCAAATAAATTGAAAATCGTCGCGAATCGTTTAAAGGATGCTATTTTCGGCTATATGAAGGCACATTTACTCGTTAGCTTTATTATCGGGGGCGTCACACTTATTGGGCTGTTACTAATCCAACCAAAATACGCAATAACGATGACAATTATTATATGGCTAATTGATATTATTCCTTTTCTCGGTTCTATTATTATTTTGGCACCATGGGGGCTTTATCACCTATTAGTAGGAAATATATCTATAGCTGTAAAATTATTCATCCTAGCTGCTATTTTACTCATTATTCGTCGAGTAGTCGAGCCTAAATTAATGGGTCACCATATCGGTTTATCAACTTTACCTACATTAATTGCCATGTTTATTGGTCTTCAGTTATTTGGTGTGATCGGTTTACTCGCAGGACCTTTTGTCATTATTTTCTTTATTGCATTAAAAGAAACAGGTATTATCAAGCTGAATTTTAAAATATAGCATTTTATCTAAACATCAATTCAATCATCCTCAAACAAAAAAGGTCATCTTTGTATTTTTTCTTTACAAAGATGACCTTTTTGTCATTTCAATCGTCTATATAATGTAAGGCTTATTGAATACGACCGAAGCCTACTAAATATTGATTCCACCAATCAAGTGATTCAATGACAACACCTTTATTTTGAGCATCAATCATCGTGTTGTTACCTAAGTAAATACCTACATGCGCTACGCCTGAACCATAGCTGAAGAATACTAAGTCACCTACACGTGCTTCGCTTGCTGAAATACGTTGTGTTGCTGAATATTGTTGTGATGCTGTACGCGGTAAAGATACACCTGCTTGCTTGTAAGACCATTGTACAAGACCTGAGCAGTCAAATCCTGTCGATGGGTTATTGCCGCCCCAAACATAGCTAGTGCCTAGGAATTGTTTCGCAGTGGAAATAGCATCACCTGAAGATGCAGTACCTGAGCCAGACCCAACAACGACTTTTTGTGAATTACCTTTGTTACCTTTGTTATCATTGTTACCGTTGTTGTCATTGTTAGCATTGCTGTCATTGCTAGCATTGCTGTTTGTTGCTTGTACAACTGGAGTAACTGCTTGAAGTGCACGTAAACGAGCTGCTTCTTCCTCTGCTTTTTTACGTTCTTCTTCTAAACGTTCTTCTTCTTGTTTCGTTGCAATTTCTGCCTTTAATGCAAGAGATTTTGCTTCGTTTTCAGCTTTTTTTACTTCCATTTCGCTTTCCTTTTGTTGAAGCTCTTGGAATTGCTTTTGAAGCTCTTTTTGTTTTTCATCTAAAGTTGCTTTTTGTTTCTCTAAGTTAGCCTTATCTGCTTCTTGTTGATCTACTAATTCTTGGTCGGCATCCATTAATGTTTTTACCGCTACGACACGGTCCATTAAATCTGCAAAGCTTTTTGATTCAAGAACAACATTTAAATAAACACCCACAGTGTCATCTTGCGCTTGATACGCAGCCATACGCTCACTTAAAATTTTTGAACGTTGCTCAATACGCTTTTTAGTTTCTGTAATATCCGCATCAACGTCTTTAATATCTGTTTGTACCTTGTTAAATACTTTTACTTTTTCATCGATCTCTTTTTGTAAATTTGTTAATTCTTCTTGTAGCTTTTTAACTTCTGCATCTATTTTAGCTTTCTTATCAATCATTTGTTGAGATGTTTCTTCTGCGTGCACTTCTGTCGGTTGAACTGTGTTAAATAATAAGCCACCAGCTAGCGCTAATGCTAGCACCATCGACTTACGCCATTTATTGCGCTTACCCACGTTACTTCTTTCCCTTCATTAGTCAATTTCGCTCTTGGAGTTTTAATGTAATCAATTGAACGATTTATTTTGTAATTTCTTATATTTATATTAGCCTTTTAAAGTTTAGCATTATCAGCACAACTTTTATACTATTTCACACCTTTTTAATCGTTTAGTAAAACTCGAAATATATTTGTAACATTCGTGTAAAATCTATAATATTCTACGAAATACTGTTTTTTTCTACAAAATATCATTTTCAGCTACTTCCCTGTTAGATTCACTCACTAATTTGTAATGTTTTTGTAATATTTCTCGACAACGTTTTGAACATAAAAAAAGGTAAGGGAACATCTCCCCTACCTATTGCTTCATAGAACGTAACGCTTGAATAGAAAGCCGAACTAACAGAATAGCACACAAAAATAAACCTATGTATGCAGCTGTATTTAAGTAAACGGCGTATGAATCGTGAATAAATTGTGAGATTGCTAAAAGTGCTACAGAAATAATGCCAAAGGTAATACCAACGAGAAGTAAGACCAAACGGGAAAACAGATTTGTAATAAAACGAGCATTATGCTCATCCGAAAAAACATCGTGATGTAAAATAATTTTTCCGCTCTCTACTCGTTGAATAAGCTGATCAACCCGTCTTGGCATTTTGCGTAATGTCGGAATAAGCATTGATAGTTCTTCTTGCAAGCGTTCCTTTGTTGCCATCGGTTCTTTAAATGGCTTTAGGAGAGATGCCCGCATATACGTGGATGAAAAATCTTTCGCTTCCATAAAAATATCAAAACGCGAATCAATTACACGTAATGTCCCATCCAATGTTACTAATGATCGTAACGCTAAACCTACTGCGGGATAGAAAGCAAGACCGAAATCACGGACAACCGTAAATAACGCATGTATTAATTCTTCTGTTGGAATTCGATCCACGTAAGAAATTTTCAACAAAATTTGATCAATGGCTTGCTCCATCTTTGCACGCTCTGCATGATCAGCATTTTCAACCAATAGTGTTAGACCATCATATAAAATATTTGAATCATTTAGCTGAATCCCCATTAAAAATAGCTTTAAGCCCTCTTGTTGTGTAGCCCCCAAACGACCAACAGCCCCAAAATCAAGGAGGATTGGTGTACCATCCTTCTCATCAATATGAATATTTCCCGGATGTGGGTCTGCATGAAATATACCCGAAAAAAGCATCTGCTCAAAGAAGGAATATAAAACAGTACGCGCAAACTGCCTACGATCAATTTCTAAACTATTAAAAACAGCCGCACCATCTGCAACACTTTTCCCCCGTACGTATTCCATGACAATAATATTTTCATCACAATATGCTGTATAGATTTTAGGAATACGCACCTTATAATCGCTTTTAGCAAGGGCATTAGTCACTTGCAATGTATTCCGAACCTCAATATCTAAATGAATTTCCTCGCGTAATCCATCTGCAAATCCTCTAGCAAGTTCTCGAAAGCCCAGCGATTCAGCCCATGTAGACTTGCTTGTTAGCCAATTAGAAAATTCCTCCAAAATCTCAAGGTCGTCTCGCATGATCCCCTTTATCTCTGGTCGCAGTAGCTTCACCACGACTTCATCATAATTCTTTAATCGCGCCTTATGTACTTGTCCAATAGACGCTGCCGCAATAGGCTCCATTTGAAAACTTGCAAATATCTCATTCACCGGCTTAGGAAGTGAACCTTCTAAAATTTGAGTTACCTGCTCTGACGGTAAAGGCTTCACACGATGCTGCAGCCTCTCCAATTCGTCAATAAAGATAGGTGAAAACAGTTCCTTACGTGTAGAAAGCACCTGACCAAATTTAATAAATATCCCACCGCATTGCTCCAAAGTAGACCTTAAAGCAATCGCAAGCTCCTTTTCATTTTCTCGTTGTCTTGCGTATTTAATCGTTTGCACAACACCATTTGTCACAGCTATTTTTAACACCTGTCGTAAGCGCTTTTGTTGTCGCCAGTAGCTACGAAGGCGCAACAATAAATTTTTTTGGTCATTACGACGTTCCCCAGCTGTAATACCACTTGGGTCAAAAAGCTCAAAAACAAGGTAGAGCAGCATAGAAATTAGCAGCATGCTACCAAGCCAAATAAGTGTACTGACCTCTGTCACCGTTTGCATCACTGTTTCAGATAAAAAATCTGTATGGCGCAAATAAGAATACCAGTAGACAAAGGATGTCAGCGTCACACTAATAACTACAGAAAGAACCCTACGAACAAAATTGATATTTGAGCCAATTAATCGACCACTTACAAAATAAATAATCCCTGATACGGCAATGATTTGGATTAAAAATTTCAAAAAAATCAACAGCGTCACCTCCGATGCTACTTCCTAATACTGCTAGTATAACAAATTACGATCTGTACTTCTTTTAATATAAAACGAATCCATTTTGAAAAAAGATCTCTCAAAATGGATTCTGTATTTTAAATATCTGTTTTTACAAAAAATTAATCACTCTTGTTACTTACTGTGTCATTCATCGGTTTGCGGCTTTATAATTGCATCTTTTTTCGGCATTGAATCACCATCTATATCTTCAAAAAATAGAGGCAGTCCTTCTGCTAAGACAGGGTGAATAACTTTAGTCGGATCTTGTCTTTGATGATGGATATGTAAATGAGGTTCTGAGGATGAACCGCTATTCCCAACACGCCCAATGACATCTCCTGGCTCTACAGTATCTCCCACTTCAACAGTGACGCTATCTTTTTTCAAATGATTAAGTAAAAGATAAGTGCCTGTTTCTTTTATCTTTATGTACACATAATTTCCTTCTATCGACGTAAAATCTTCTGTCCCTGGTGTAATGTCAGCTTCATCATTTGAAACAGCAACAACAATTCCAGAAACCGGTGCATTAATTTCCTTATTCCATATTCCGTAATCCTCATTGCTATCACTGTTAATGTTATAAGGCTCCATTACTAAATCATAGGCCCATCTCTCTGATGCCCATACTGCATGAGGTAAATTATCTTTAACATGATTACCACCCCACCCAACAACAGTTTCTTCAGTTAAAGGCCAACCTACAGTTATAGATGGTTGAGTACGTTCAATAGTGTTCGGATAAGCACAAAGAATAATATTCATAGTCATTAAAATTGGAAAGATGAATATGATGTTTATCACTATATTCATAAACAACTTAACACTTCTTTGCTTTTTAACAATTAATATGATTAACATGACAAAATTAATCATCAATCCTATAGCCCCTACTACTGGTAAAATTAATTTAAGTATTGTCCATGAATATACACCGAATATACCACCAATAAAAAAAGCACTGATCCATAATAATAAAATGAGCGCTATTAACACACCATTTGTATAACCATACTTCCGCAACAATTTTTTAAAAATAAACTCGTTCCTCCCTATGTCAAAATCTTTATCAACAATTCTATTTACTAAATTTAGGCTCATCACCATAACATGTGGTTGATTTCCGTTCCGACTGGGCGCTTTCCTGGGGGCGTCCGATGAGCCGCTTCACTCGCGTTGCTCGCTCCAGGGTCTCATCTGTGACGCTGATCCCCAAGGAGTCGCCCAGTCTCCACTCCAATCAACTTATATCAATTTCGCCTTGGCGTAATTGCGTCCGGATTTTGAATTGTGCTCGCACAATTCATTCCTTTGAAAATCCGTGACATCCGCCGGAGGCTTTATCTTCATTCAGTAGGGGGTATGGAACCTATTGACAGGGAACCACATCCGTATTTATCTCACTACCTTCAGAGGTAGGAGTCTTCTACTGAATGAAGATAAAAGGCATACGTTTTAGCAAATGCTATACACAACTTTCGGTGATCATTCTAAATATATCAATTTAAGGATAAGATGCCCATAGACCTCAGACGTAGGTGTAGTAAGCAATAAAAAAATACCTTTAGACAAAAATTATCTAAAGGTATTAAGCATTGACAGGTTTTTAAGTGGACACTAGCACTGTACCGTTAATCATTGTATTCATTTCTTTAATTTTCGATATAGCTTGTAAGAAGTTCTGTCAGTTCACAGCATCCTTTAATTTGTTGAAAGGACCTTCTCCCAATCTATTGTGCCATTTTTAACTTGTTCCCGTTTTTCTTTATTCATAATATCATTTGGACGTCCACCGTTTGGCCAATCTTTATCATGATTAGCCCATTCAGGTCGATCCTGCGATAAAATATAGGCTGCTAAATCAGCGGCATCTTGATCTGTTAAAGTTCCAGCTGCTCCGATTGGCATATTGGTTTTAATGTAGCCAGCCATTTTTGACATACGTGCCATACCCGCTCCATCATTAAATGAATTTTCACCCCATAATGCCGGACCTGTATTAGCACCAGTACCAGAACCATCAACTGCGTGGCAAGTAATACAAGACTGGGCATATAACTCTTCACCGTTCGTTACGTCCGGTATAGGAACGTTTTTCATAGTACTTGTACCTGCCCATTCACGCTCCGCTCCAATAGGTACACCTTCTGAAATATAGGTGAAGTATGAGACCATAGCTTCTAACTCTTCGCTGTTCATGTCAAATTTTTTACCGTTCATACTACGAACCATACAACCATTAATACGCTCTTCAATCGTTACAACATCTCCTGATCGTGCAATATATTGCGGATAATTCGCTGTAACACCAACTAATGACGCAGCTTGCTCATCATTGCCTGCTCCTGCATGACAGCTTGTGCAAGACAATTGATTCCCAACATATTCATCTGCAGCAACATGTGTATTATTGACAAGCTCATAGCCATTTAATATCGTTTCTTTCATAGGTCCATCTGGTACTTCTTCAATACTCGGCGGTGCATAGACAGCTGACTGAGCAGCTGCTGTTGTTGGTATTTTTGTCTGTTCTGCGGCTTCTTTGCTTTCTCCGTTAGCATCACCTAAAATTTTATCACTAATGACTGCCCCTACAAAAAGTGTACCTGCTAATAATACTGTCCCCGCTACTCCTGCTACTATAGGTTTCATCTACAATACCCCCCTTTGTATAATCACCTACATTTTAGCAAAACAGCATATTTTTCGATGTGATTTTCCTCACACCTCGCGCAAATAGAACCATTCAGATGATAAAAATGGATAAATTTTGTAGTAATTATTGTTATATAACACAATAAACACAACTTAATACCTGTTGCAGTATGTATAATTTCCTCCAAAAATGCCGAGCACAGCATTGTACCCGGCATTTTAGAATTGCTTCATAATTTACATTCATCATCAGCACAAGTAGCTTCACCGTCGCCTACCATCTTTAATACCGGCTGAATACCCGCTATCTCTGCCGCTTGATGCAAAGTTCGTACGAAAACCTCATTCGGCTCCGCCCCTTTAATTCCGTAACGATTTTCAAAAACAAAGAACGGTACACTTTGTACACCTAGCTGTCGGGCATCATATCGATCCTTATCTAAATCTTCACTGAAGTCCTTTGATAAAAGAACACTCTTCGCTATTTCAACATCTAAGTCTAAATCTTTTATGACTGTTAATAAAAATGTATCCTCATTTAAGTCTTCTCCTTCTGTAAAATAGCCACTCATAAGTGCTTCTGTATAGGCTCCCTCTTTGTCAAACTGCTTTGTCCACTTTGCCAATCGATGCGCTTTTTCAGTATGCGCTGTTTTCATATTTTGAAAATTGTAATGTAACCCAACCTCTTCAGCACGCTTTGCTATACCCTCAGTTAGTTCCTTTACTTCTTCTAAAGTTGAATCATATTTTACAGCCATACTCTCATATAAAGTTGGCGCATTTTGCTTAGGCGTATCTAAACCAATTTGATATACTTTGTATTCAATTTCTACTTGCCCTGTATAACCTGCTATGTCAATGGCACGTTCCAATTCTCGTTTGCCAATGTAGCAGAACGGACATGTAAAATCCGAGAAAACCTCAATTTTCATTTACTACAACCCCCTACAATATATCCATCCAAATTTTAATGGCCGTTGCTAAAATAAGCACCGCTAAACTGCCTTGTAAAACTTTTGTATTTAATTTTTTCCCTGCCTTTGCACCTAATGGGGCTGCTATTAAGCTAGCTACAATCATAATGAATGCAGGATAGTAATCAACTTGACCCGTCATCAATTTTCCAATTGTCCCACCTATTGAGGATATAAAGGTAATAGCAAGGCTTGTAGCGATTGTCATGCGTGTTGGTATCCCTAATATCACTAGCATTATAGGTACTAACAAGAAGCCACCAGCTGCCCCAACAATCCCCGACCCAATACCAACAATAAACGCTAATATGGCTGCTATTGGCTTATTGAACGTCACTTCATCCAACGGCTTGTCGTCAATTTGCTTCTTAGGAATAAACATCATCACCGCGGCAATCAATGCCAACACACCATAAACGACGTTAACCCCTGCTTCTGATAAAAATTTGGAGCCATAACTACCAACGAAGCTTCCTACTAATATGGCACCACCCATATAAATAATCAGTGATTTATTTAAATAGCCACCTTTTCGATATGCCCATACCCCAGCAATAGAAGCAAAAAATACTTCTACTGCACTAATACCTGATACCTCATGTGCCGAAAATGCAGCAAAACCAAATAAAGGCGGGATATATAATAACATTGGATATTTTATAATCGCCCCGCCAATCCCTAGCATTCCCGATACATATGAACCCACAAAGCCAATCAAAAATATTGTAACGACCCATGCTAAATCCATCTTTTTTCCTTCTTTCTAGCCACTCATCCCTACCAATATCAAATGAAAGGAGGGTTGTTCTAAACTTCAAACCGAAGAAACAACCCTCACTAGCCTTAAGCTTTTTGAATAAAGAATGTAATAACACCAGCTTCTTCACATTTATCTAAAATTGCATGACCGCCAGCTTTTGCCCAAGCAGGGATATCCGCCAAAGATCCCTTATCTGTTACTTGAACCTCTAAAATTTCACCTGAAGCCAATGTATCGATAGCTTTTTTTGTTTTCACTATAGGCATTGGACAAGATAAGCCCTTTGCATCTAATTGTAAGTTTGATTTCATATTTTTCTCCTTTGGAACAGCAAAGGTTGTAAACCATTTTGCCGGTTCTAATTGTTTTCACACGACTTTACAAAAATAAGATATAACATACTATCGAACTGCACAGCGATTCGGACCAATTTCCATCTCTGTTTGCTCATCTTGCGCAGGGGTCAGCTTCCCCATATTTACTTGACGAATTTCTTGATAGGCATTTGGCTGCGGAGGCAAATGATCTGTCACAATGCTACGGAAATTAACTCCATCTTTAATATTTAAACCGTGATTTTCTGCAAATAATTGCCCAAGACGTTTTGCAACAGTCCCATCTCCATTTAATTCATCAATAATCATAAAATGAGCCGGTAAAACAATAAGTTCATCCGATAATTCTCTATATCGCTTGTAAAGTGTTTCGCGCAAATCACCCACCCAATCTTCAGCAAGACCCGCTAAATCAGGGCGTCCAATTGAATCAATAAATAAAATATCTCCGGTTAATAAATACTTGTTGTCCACAACGAATGACGTTGAACCAATTGTATGACCAGGTGAATAAATCGCTCCTACATCAATTTGGGATGCGCCAATTTGGACAGTTGTTCCATCAATTAAAGGTGCATAGTCAAACACAACCTCTTCTGCATCTTTTGGCGGTAAATAATACGTTGCACCCGTTGCAGCTGCGATATGGCGTCCACCAGATATATGATCCGCATGCAAATGTGTATCATATACATATTTAATTTTTACGTTTTTATCATCTGCAAAGCTTGTGAATGCGTCTGTAAAACGCACAGCATCGATAATAGCCGCTTCGCCACCAGAGATGACCATATAAGAAAGACAGCCCTTCCCTAAACGAACAAATTGATAAAGCTCACCACCACCTGTTAAATCCCCCACTTTAATCGGTTCTAAATATTCACTCCACGTTTTCATTCCACCTGCTAAATAAGCAACTGTACGTCCTGCTTCTGATAGCATCTCAGCTACCATCATCGATGATCCTTCTTTCGCACAAACGACTAACACATCTTTATCCGTTGGAATCTTCGGTAAAATATCCTCGACACCATCTAAAAGCTCAAAATACGGAATATTAAGATACTCAAATTTACGCCCATCAATTTTCCAATCTTCGAATGCATCCGCATTTCGAACATCTAAAATAAATAACTCCTCATTGTTAATTACTTTTTCCGCCACTTGGGCTGCGCTCCATTTTAGAACTGACACTTCACTTACCCCCCGCAGTATTATTCTATTGATTTTTTTAGCGGGTGTTTGGATACCCGCTAAAAGAAGTTAAATTAGAATGTTAATGATGGTGCTGCATCTTTAGCAAACTCCAAGAATGTCACTGCTCCCCCAACTTCGATACCATCAATAAAATCCTCTGTCGTTAAACCCATTACATCCATCGTCATTTGACACGCGATAAATTTCACGCCTAATTCCTGTGCCAATTCCACTAATTGCGGAATTGCTGGTACATTGGCTTTCGCAAATCCTTCTGCATAATGCTCCGCCCCCGCAGGCATCGGCAATGCATACATTCCTTGTTTATGAATTAAATTCAACCCTTCGAATGTGAAGAAAATAGCCACTTCTTTCTCTGAAGCTGCCGCCGCCGTTGCAATATTAAACACCTTATACGCATCAAAAAGACCACCGTTACTTGCAATTATCGCTACTTTATTTGACATAATAAAATTCCTCCTAAATGTTTTTTATTAAAGTGCCCTTCCAGGATGTCATACCTGGCAGAACGTTATATACCTTCGCAAAGCCATGTGCCGAGAGCCTTTGTGCAGCTAAATCACTGCGCTTCCCAGTTCGACAAATAATATAAATCTCTTGCTCTTTATCTAGCTCAGAAAGGCGTGCCTCCAGCTCCCCCATCGGTATAGACTTTGCTCCCTCAATATGACCAAAAGCAAACTCTACCTCCTCACGCACATCAAGAATTAACCCTCCTCTTTTCGTGACTTGCTCTAACTCAATTGTGTGTTCAAACGTTTTTTCATCCAACATGTCATTTGAACATTTACGAATGTAATGCTTAAGCACATTTTCCTCTTCCACTGTCCCAATATATTGGTGACCCACAGTTTCAGCCCATGCGGCAAGATCCGCCTTTGAACCTTTATCTGTTGCTAACACCTCTAGAATTTGACCATCCACTAACTCAGCCATCACCTTCTTTGTTTTAACAATCGGCATCGGACAAGAAAAACCTTTGGCATCCAGCTGAAAATCTACCTTAATACTCATAACTTCCGCCCCCCCTCTATACCTACACGGGTATTGTTTTTGCTAAAAAAATATAGCAAACTCTACAGATTCCCTTACTTTACTTCACCTTCCCAAGCGAGCATACCACCTACCATATTAGATACATCAAAACCTTGGCTTTCTAAAAATCGAGTAGCATTACCACTGCGACCACCAGATCGACAGACTATAACATATGGTTCATTTTTATTCAGCTCATGCATCCGAAATTCAAGTAAGCCTAGTGGAATATGAATGATACCCGGAATATGTCCTGACTCCACTTCGTCTAATTCACGTACGTCAATTAAATTTAATGCCTGACCTCGCTCTATAGTTTGTTGTACTTCCTTTGCTAAAGTCTCTTTCATGCTATTCTCCTCCTAATATGCGCTCATGCCACCACGGACATTTGTTACACGCTCAAAACCTTGTTTTTTCAATCGCTTACACGCCTGACTACTACGCATGCCACTTTGGCAAATCACAACTATTTCTTTATCTCTCGGTAATTTATCAAAGCTAGAGCCGAGCGGTATATTTTTAAATTGCAGTATATTGCGCCCCTTATATTCGGCTGGTGTGCGTACATCGATAAAAACTTTATCCTTGTCATTCAGTATATTTTTCAATTGTGCCGCTGAAATTGTCTTTACCCCTTTCGTTGGCTTCATTCGCCACACAAAGAACGCTATTACAACAGCAAGTATCACCCATGTTCCCAAGTAGTATCGCCTCCTTCCCATACTATTAAGGGTATATAAAATTTATCTACTTTTCACGACTAGATCCATTGCCTCCTGGATGACTTCATTCATCTTTTCAGCATCCCCTTCAGCAGTCGATACACAATCCAATAAATTTTCACTAACAATAACTCCAATAGTCCGATCAACCGCAGAACGCACGGCAGATAGCTGTGTAATCACATCTTTACAGTTTTTTTCTTCTTCCATCATGCGTAAGACACCGCGCAGTTGACCTTCTATACGCTTCACTCGATTAGCTGTTTTTGTACCGTAAGCCATACCGTTCACGCCCCCTTTCAAAACGATTGATTGCACTCGCTTACGAGATTTATAATATACCCCAACAGGTATATTGTCAACGTGAAAGCTTCGACTTTTTGAAGCGCACGATCTGAAGAGTTCTTGTTCTATCCGTCGCTCAACATCCCCAACAAAAAAAATCCCTGCCATGAGCCGTTACTCATAACAGGGAAATCCATCATTATTATTTTGCTAGTTGCATTGCCGGACCAAAGAATTCATAATGAATTTTTTCGTCTTTCACACCAATTTCATGTAACTTTTTAATAACTGCTTCCATAAAACCAACAGGTCCACAAACGTAAACATCTGTATTATTGGCTACTTTTTCAGCTAATAATTCTGTTGTGATCAGTTTATCTTCATCTGAATATAACGCTGTATAAGTTGCATTTGGCAGTGCATTCACTTTCCCTTGAATAGCATCACTAAATGCCACTACTTTTTCGTTGCGTGCACATTGGATAAAGTTCACTTCATTAGCCGCATCATCTTTCAATGATTGCAACATACTGTTTAATGGTGTTACACCGATACCGCCGCTAACAAATGTAATTGGAGCAGCAGTTTCTTCTAAAACAAATAGCCCTGCTGGAGCACTTACATCTACTAAATCTCCAACTTGTAATACGTCGTGAATAAAGTTTGATACTTTACCATTTGGCGTATGATCGCTTTCACGCTTCACTGAAATGCGATAGCCATCTTTTGCACTCGCTTGTGAAAGTGTATATTGACGATTCATTAAATATTCTTCGCCTGGTACTTTCACACGAATACTGATATATTGACCAGGCTCATAAGTTGGTAGAGGGGAACCATCTTCATTTTCAAAGTAAATAGATGTGACAAGATCACTTTCTACTACTTTTTTCGCCACTTTCAACGGTTTAAATAGGCGCCATCCGCCATTACCCTCAGCTTTTTGATAGAGCTCTTCTTCTACTTGAATAAAGATATCCGCAATGACACCGTATGCTTCAGCCCAAGCATTAATGATGTCATCTGTTGCCGCATCACCTAGCACTTCTTTAATCGCTTTTAGTAAGTTTTCTCCTACTATTGGATAGTGCTCAGGTAAAATACCTAGACTACGGTGTTTATGGGCAATTAACATAACCGCTGGTAAAATAGCTTCTAAATTTTCAATATGAACTGCAGCAGCATAAACTGTGTTTGCTAACGCTGTTTGCTGACGACCTTGTTCTTGGTTTGTATGGTTAAAAATATTTAATAATTCTGGATGAGCTTGAAACATATTTCTGTAAAACGTCTTCGTAATCTCTACACCATGAACCTCTAATACAGGAACTGTTGCTTTAATAATTTGTACTGTTTCTTGTTTTAACATATCGCTTACCACCCTTTCGTGATTACAATATAACGCTATCAATCCTTTAAAGCAATATATAAAATACATCTTTAACAAAATAGACATAATTGATGCATTTTAAATACATCTTTAAAAAAGTATTGAATTTATTATACTTCAATGTAAAAATGCTATAATTATTTTGAACTATAGAAAGTAGGGTGTTCTTATGCGCTTAACTTTATACACAGATTATTCTCTTCGAACACTCATATATCTGGGTGCGAAGGATGAAGGCCAATTATCAACGATCCAAGAAATTTCGGATGCTTATAATATATCGAAAAACCACTTAATGAAGGTGACACACCAACTTGGGTTATTAGGCTATATTGAAACGATTCGTGGGCGCGGTGGCGGTATACGTCTAGCAATTGATCCAACAACTATCACAATTGGTGAAATAGTACGTCATACAGAAGAGGATTTTCATCTTGTCGAATGCTTTGACAAAGAAAATAATTTATGTAAAATTGCTCCAGAATGTCAGCTAAAGGGCGTATTATACGAAGCACTACAGGCCTATTTAACCGTCCTAGATCGCTATACACTTGATGATTTTTTACATTCGAAAGAAAAGTTGATGGCATTGTTGCTTGGCGAATAAAAATACCCGTACAATTCAAGTTGGACGGGTATTTCTTTATGTCTATATTACTTTACAATACTTTTGAAAAGAAAATCATATCTAGTGCACGAATTCCATTTTCATAGATTGGCTCTGGGTAATTACTGAAAAAATCTTTTTCAATTGCTTCCATACGAAAACCAGCTTTTTGATAGAAGGCAATATTATCAATACTAGAATTTGCAGTTCCAACTATTATCGTTTTATATCCCTGAGATCGACAAACTGTTGTTATTTGTCGCAGTGCTTCTTTCCCAAGCCCTTTACCTTGATACTTCGGTACAATCGCAATATTTTTTAACTCAACTGTCGTATCAGACTGTTCAAGAAGTAACGCTACACCCGCTAACTGCTCGCCACATTTAATCTCATATAATTCACCATCATTTAAATATTCTCGAACAGCGACTTCACTTTCATCAGCTAATAATAATTGTGGTACATAGTCTTCCCGTACACCTTCCACTTTCTTTAAGGCTGTGCGATATCGAACAAAATCTTCGCGCTCAAAAACATTTAAAACACACGGTTGCTTTTCTTTAACCTCTAACCATGAATGCTCCTCAGGAAAATCATTTTCTACTCCTAATCGAATAAAAGGCAACTTCTCCTGTGCCTTTTGCGAGCGAATATTGACCATTCTAGCGCCTGCAAAAACACGCTCTAGCCCTAACTCAAAAAATGCTATATCTAAAATGGCCATTTTTGATTCAAGATTGTAGCCTTTTCCCCAAAATTCATAGCCAAGCCATGAACCAATATGACAGCTCTTTTTATTGTGATCAATAAACATTAACGCCGTCACACCAATAAGTTGTCCTTCTTCATCTAAAACAACACGAGGGACTGTCTTGCCAGCCTCTTCGTCCACACATTCACGTTTAATAAAGTTAATCGTATCTTCAACTTTGCCAACAGGTAACCCTAGTGCATCTCGAACCTGTGGCATGGAAGACAACGCATGCATTGCTTCAGCATATTTTATATCGTGTCTTACTAAAGTTACTGTCATATTCTATTCTCCTTTTACCATAATTTTGCCTTATTGCATCGGATTTTATTTCATCCTCTACCGGCATATGAAGTTAAGTTATTATTCAGTTCAATTATACGTTAGCTGCCATGACACACCGAAGCGATCCTGAACCCAGGCAAATTGCTTAGAAAATCCATAATTATCAAGTGGCATTAACGCCTGTCCACCTTCTAAAATTTGAGCTACAAGACTGCCGATTTCTTCAGCAGACTCACATTCCACATAAATAGATGTTGACGGCGTAAATGTAAAGTTATGCTTTATCACACTATCATTGACCATAATTTTCAAACCTTTTAAATGAAGAACAGCCATTGCAACTTGTTGTGAGTCTTCCATATAAGTTAAGCTTTCCACCTGTAATTCAGAAAACCATTGTTGATATTGCTGAATAGCCTCATTGGCTTGACCCTGAAACATTAAAAATGTAGTAGCACTTTTCATTTATTTAACTCCCCTTCATATTTTGTAATCCATTGTGCTGGTGTCATTTTCGAAACAAGCTCTCCAATTAATTCATACGGAATAGTTTTAGTGCTTGTAAAACGAATACAGCTTTTCCCCATATTAAGCTTTGTCGGTACTCGTTTCGCATATTCCTCTTGGAACCACGAGAGTAACTCTTGATCTGCATAAATGCCCATATGATAAACCGCAATATGACGTTTTTGTGTAGCAAGACTTATAAAGGGTAACGGAGTATTCGGTGTACAATGGTAGCCCTTTGGATAAGTAGATAACGGGACAACATAGCTGATCATGTCATAATACATACTTTCTTCAAAACCCTCTGGTAAATTGCTTTCTACCACATCTACAAGTTTGGCAAAACTCTCTCGCCATTTTTCATCCACTTGTTCAATATATGTGTTTTTCATACTTTGCCCTCTCTTCAACATAGTATTAGTGCTACCTGATGAACCGTCACACTACGCGATAAATTAAATGATAGGATGACCAATTTACATTGAATTTAGCATCGTCAATAGGACACCACAAACATCCTAAAGATCCATTCGTCATTTACGCCTTGCCCTCGGCTTTTGCCTTACGATACAATTCCTTTGTTTTGTAGCCTAATCTTATAATTTCACGCATTTCCCCCAAGCGTACTACCTGCGTTTCTTCCTTTTTCGCACTATAAATATAACGAGCCCAGTCCTTTTGATAGCCTGGTGTTAATCCATCGTAAAATGCTAAATCATCTGGATGTTCTGCAAGTGAATTACGCAATGGAGGAATCATACTTTCATAGTCACTTACGCACTGACTACTGGCTGTTTTTTTCTTACCTCGCCCCTTGCCATCTTTCTTGATGCTCAATATAGAGAACGTCTCATCTAACGACATAAGACTTGCAAATTTATAATCACTGTCTACAATATATTTTTCATCGTCCACTTGAATAGCCGGGAAAATCTCATCCCGATGGATAAACTGTTCATATTTCTTATTTCCCTTTTTCGGATAAACAAAAAATAAATATCCCTGTTCTGTGAGCGTATTTAACTTTAATGCATTTTGTAAATACGTTACCATTTCGTCAATATTAAACACAAAAGCAATAATACGATCATATGGCATTTCCCCTGATTGAGAAATCCCCTCTAGTATCAAATCCTGTGGCTGATGATGAATTGCAATGGATAATCCATCCTTAAGTTTAAATTTCTTTTGCATAGCTTTGGCCCTCTTCTAATTTTCCTCTTGGTTTTGATAGTATAGCTGATTTAGTGAAATTTTCGTACCAAAAAACGCTCGAACATTTTCTCGAGCGTTTGAGATTTACTTTATTTTTATAGTAGCCACTATCCCTTTAATAATCGGAATAGCTGTTCCAATCAGCACTATTGGTAGGAACCACCATCCTAGAGACTCTGCCTCTCCTAGAGAAATACGCACCATTTGGAATGATATAGCTGCAAATAAAATTAGGCAGAAGTTTTTTACTTCGTTTAATATTTTTCGGCTATTCAAATAAAATGCCTCTACATTTCTTTCGTTTAAGCGCGCCGGGTAATTATGCATATGCGGGGCTTTCTCGAGTAAACCCAGGAAAATCCATAGAAAAATTCCGATAAACGGAAGTATGAATAATTCCATTTTTGAGCCCCAACGATCAACTTCTCCTGCACCATTAAAATGACCTGGAATCTCTTCGGGTAATTTGCCCCACAATACAAAAATATAGAAAATGGATAGCACGAATAACCCGCCACCAATACAGTCCCATATCTTTTCATATTTTGTTTTTGGTAATTTCAAAATAGGTCTATACATTCTCCCACACCTTCACTTACTTCTTTATTCATTCTACGTTGGTATTGCTCACAAGTTTCAAATTTACGAAAATTGTCATAATTTAAAATGTTATATCGGTAATTATCCGCTTCCGCTAACAGTAAAACGGCAATTTATTCTTCCTTTTTTATCATTCTAGCTACAACTTACTTCCTTTTTTGATACTATCGATTAATGTAAAAATACTCATAATACTTTGTAAAATTCATATAATCTGATATAAATGGTATATATACATATTTCAAAATTTTGTAACATTTCTACTAAATTACTGAGAAAGGGAACTACAACTATGCGATTTACAATCTATAAGAAATTAATACTCGCTTTTTTTATTGTTATTTTAGTGTTAGTCGGCACAATCGGATTAAATATCAAGCAACTTAATTCCGTAAACGAGACGTATCGTGTGTTACTCGAAGAACAAACAACTAAATCTCTTAGTATTCAAGAACTACAAGTGATTGCTAAACAAGAAATTGTAAGTATGAGGGGTTATCTATTACTTGGGGATAAACACAATCTTCAAAGTAATACAGAGTCACGTGAAGAATTTAAAAAGAAATATGATGAATTAATGGCATCGTTCGATTCTAAAAAATCTATTGAATTATTAGAGGCTATCAATAAAAGTGAGCAAGATGTCCAACGGTTCGCAGATCGCATGTTTTCATTAAGGGCTGCTGGAGAAACAGAGAAATATGAAAAACTGGATAGCACACAAGGCCGCCTTATTATTAAACAATTTGACGAACGCGTAGAAAACCTTGCCGACTATCAAGAAAAATATATAGCAGGGAAAATCGCTGCTACATCAAAAGAGATAGAAGCCATTAAATCCCAAATGATTATTCTTGGCGTGTTTGCTGTTGTCCTTAGTCTGATAATTGCTATTATCATAGGAAGACTTATTTCCCGCCCTATTAAAGGTATGGCAAAGACTGCTAAAAAGATTGCTGAGGGCGATTTAACAGCCGAACAAATTCACATAAAAAATAGTGATGAGGTGGGAGATTTAGCGCTTGCCTTTAATCAAATGGCGCTAAATTTAAAGGATCTTATTACAAATGTACGTCATAACACCGTGCAGGTAAGTGGCTCTGCTGCTGAGTTAACCGCAAGTGCCGAGCAAACAATCCAAGCAACAGAACAAATTACTTCCTCCATACAAGAAGTTGCAAGTGGCTCCGAAGCTCAAGGCAAAAATGCTACTGAGAGCTCAGAGGCAATGAAAAATATGACAAAAGGCATTCAACAATTAGCTACAACCACAGCAGCCGTTTCTGAACTGGCTATAGAAACAAATACAGAAGCTAACAAAGGGAATGAATCACTACACCGCGTGATTGCACAGATGGACACAATTAATTCAGCAGTTTTAGAATCTGCTAGCGTTGTGAAAAATTTAGGAAATCACTCCGTTGAAATCGGAAATATTATTGGCCTCATTACGGATATCGCGGAACAAACAAATTTACTAGCACTGAATGCTGCAATTGAAGCGGCTCGCGCAGGGGAACACGGTCGTGGCTTTGCTGTAGTTGCCGAAGAAGTAAAGAAATTAGCGGATCAATCCAAGCAATCTGCTGAACAAATTGCCAGTCTGATTTCAGAAATACAACGAGAGACAAATCGTGCAGTTACCGTAATGGATAATGGAACACAAGAGGTTCAAATAGGTATGCAAGTTGTAAACGTAGCTGAAGAAGGCTTTTCAAAAATCGTTGACCTGATCGCACAAGTATCCAATCAAATTCAAGAGGCAACGACAGTTTCTGAAGAAATGTCATCAAGTGCTGAGCAAATTTATGCATCCTTCGATGAAATTGCAATAATTGCACAAACGTCCTCTTCAAATCTACAAAATGTAGCTTCTGCTTCTGAAGAACAACTAGCAACTATTGAAGAAGTTGCCGCTTCTGCTGCTACATTATCAAACATGGCTGAAGAACTACAAACACAGGTTTCTCGTTTTAAGGTGGAGTAAAAATGATAAAAGTAGGTGCAACTCCCCTTCAGCAATGATTAACATTAACGACCTTAACCTAGATTTATTTCGAAATAATAGCATTAATTTCAAAACTGTTAAAATCAATTTTTTCAGGTATTCAGGCATGTTTTGATAATTCAAATGAACTCTAAGAAACTTGATTAATCTATCTTGTTTTTTCTCTAAAAAGAGGCTGGGACAAAAAGAAAAAATGTTAGACCGATTGCAATTGGTCTAACATTTTTTTTGATTTAGGAAGGAACACTCTACTCATTGAAGCGGAAAAGTTATTATCTGTTTTCGTTATTTTTCAAAATAATCGAGTTCTGTCCCAGCCTCTTCTATATTATTTTTATCTACTTCTTATGTCATTTCATGCTCAATTACGAAAAAGAAGGCACCAACTTGATACACCACTGAGATACTGCAGGAAGATGCGCCCATCAACTGCTTGGGTATCCGAGGACTCCGCTTA